>Ga0114922_10000256_pt1 | contig 51059 bp, 54 predicted proteins | sample AartaG_FD_100975 | JGI IMG/M metagenome (GOLD analysis project Ga0114922, IMG submission 100975) | Deep subsurface microbial communities from Aarhus Bay to uncover new lineages of life (NeLLi) - Aarhus_00045 metaG | ecosystem: Environmental > Aquatic > Marine > Oceanic > Sediment | place... | reverse complement strand
TCCCTCCGCCCGAGGCGAAAGGACCTGGACGCCAAGCAAACATAGCGGATTGGACAACCGTGCCCGACCTCCCCATACCCCAAGACTTCGCCCGCAGAATGGCCGACCTCCACGGCGACGCCGGACGCGAGTGGCTCCGCCGCCTGCCCGACATCGTTGCTGAATGCGTCGCTCGCTGGTCCTTGAGCCTCACCGCCGCAGGCGATGCCCCTTCCTACAACTACATCGTACCCGCCCTCCGCTCCGATGGCTACCCCGTTATCCTCAAGGTCGGCTACCCCCACCGCGAGCTTCGGTCCGAGATCGACGCCCTCGCCCACTACGACGGCCGCGGCGCCGCCCGCCTCCTCGACGCCGACCGCGACCTGGGGGCGCTCCTTCTCGAGCGTCTCCTCCCCGGCGCCATGCTCGTCTCCGTCTCGGACGACGAAAAGGCGACCGAGATCGCCGCCTCCGTCATGCGCGCCCTCTCGCGCCCAGCCGCGCCGCAGCACTCCTTTCGGTCTGTCGAGGATTGGGCCCAGGGCATTACCAGGCTCCGGCGCGAGTTCGACGGCGGCTCCGGCCCCTTCCCCGCGCATCTCGTCGACAAAGCCGAAGGCCTCTTCGCCGACCTCCTGCCATCCCAGAGTGACCGCGTCCTGCTCCACGGCGACCTCCACCACTACAACATCCTGGCCGCCCAGCGCCAACCCTGGCTGGCCATCGACCCAAAGGGAGTGGTTGGCGAACCGTGCTATGAGACCGGGGCGCTGCTACGGAATCCCTGGGGAACACTGACGTCCTGGCCCGACCTCCCTCGTGCCCAAGCGCGCCGCATCGCCATCCTCTCGGACCTCCTGGGACTCGACCAGGAACGGATCCGCGGCTGGGCCATCGCCCAGGCCGTCCTCTCCGCCTGGTGGTCCTACGAAGACCACGGCTCCGGCTGGGAAGACCCCATCACCTGTGCCGAAGCCCTATCCGCGCTCCCGGACATCTAGCCCCTCCCCGCAAACTCCTCCGCACTCAGCCCCGCCGCCCCAAAAGCCTCCCGCCACGCGGCCAACTTCCCTCCTAGCTCCTCGGCGCGCGCGATCACTCGGCCGAGCCTCCGATCCCCCCTGCTCAGCGCCCCCTCCAGATACGCCCAGTTCGCGCTCTCCAGGGACAGCCGCACCTTCTTCTCCCGCCGCAACGCCTCCCGAATCACCCGCAGCCGCCGCGAAAGCTCCCTCACCGGCAGCATCCCCTCTCCCTCGTAAGGCGTATGCGGCTTCGGCACGAACGGCCCCGCCGCCACCGTCACCCGCGCCAGCTTCGCCTCCCTCAAGCATCGCCTCACCAACCCCGGAATCGCCTCCACCTCCTCCTCCCCTTCCCCAGGCAGGCCCACCATGAAATACAGCTTCGCCTCCCTGATCCCGGCCCCGACCGCTCTCCGCAGTGCGTCGATGATCTGCGCGTCGGAAATCCCCTTCCCTATCGCATCCCGCAGTCGCTCGCTTCCCGCCTCCGGCGCAATCGTCAGGCTCCGCGCCCCACTCCTCGCCAGCGCCATCAGCAATGTCTCCGAAACCGCGTCCGCCCGCAGCGACGACACCGACAGCCTCGCGCCCATCCCCACGATCCGCCGCGCAATCTCGTCTATCTCCGGATGGTCACACGCCGCCGCTCCCACCAGCCCGATCGCATCCCGATACTCCATCCCCGCTCGCGCTGACTCCAGAACGCGCCCGACCGATCGCCACCTCAGCGGCCAGTAGCACGCGGAGTCACACAGAACTTGCACCTCCTCCCACACCCCCGCGACACCTCCACCATAAACAGCTCCCCGAACTCCGTCTCCCTCGTCAGCACCCGCGAATGCGTCGGCCACTCATCCAAGTCCCGCACATACCTCCGCTGTAGGGCGGGCGTGCCGACGCCCGCCTCGCCCCTTCTGTCATCCTGAGCGCAGCGAAGCATCCCGCCGTTCCCTCCCGCCACGTACACCCCCTCCACCTCCGCAACCCGCCCCAACACCTCCGCCCTCCCCCCGCCGCGCAACGCCGACACAAGCTCGCCTGTCACCTCCTCCCCCTCCCCAATCACAAACACATCCACCAGCTCTGCCAGCGGCTCCGGATTGATCGACACCGCCGCCCCTCCCGCCAACACCAGCGGGTGGTGCTCCTCCCGCTCCCCCCGCATCACCGGCACCTTCGCCAGCCGCAGCACCCGCGCCACATTCATGTAATCCAGCTCATACGAAACCGAGAACGCGATCACATCGAACTCGTGCAGCGCCGTCTGCGACTCGTACGACACCAACCCCCCGCCCCGCCGCTCCAGATCGGCCAGCTCCTCCTTGTCCGGCGCGAACGCCCGCTCGCACACCACCCCACCGTGCGAGTTCAGCAGATGGTAAATAGCCTGGAACCCCAGGCTCGACATCCCCACGAAGTACGTGTTCGGATACACCAGACACACGCGCAGCCGCCCCCCGTGCTCCTTGCGAACGGCACCAGTTTCTTCCCTCAACCGCCTCCGAATTGTCTCCGCCGACCTACTCGCCATCCACTTCTCCCGGTGGGACAGGTTCCCAACCTGTCCCAGGCGGCAAAGCCGCCTCCTGTAGGGCGGGTATGTTCCGCTTCTGGCGGACATGCCCGCCGGCCGTCCTGCCGAAGGTCCGCCATAGCTTCAGCGAAGGCGGATAGGGCGGGCATTCCCGAGTTCACCCTGAGAGAACTCGAAGGGCCCGCCGTCTTGCTGTCATCCTGAGCGCAGCGAAGGATCTTGTTCTCACCTCCCGTGCCCAACCTCCCGTTCGGTGTTTCGGGACTTCAGTCCCGGAACCACCTCGCCCCGCCGCACCCATCCCGTTGACCTCCCCCCCAACCCCGCTATAATACCACCCAACCACACATCACGTAACACTCACTTCCAACGGAGCAACCCAATGACCCAACTCCGCATCGACTCGCCACGCAGCGGCGACATCCTCAACCGCCACGACGGCCTCGAAACCGCCGACTCCCTCACCATCGAGATCACCGGCACTGCTCCTCCAGGTTCGCAAGTAACCGTCAACGGAATCGAGGCCGACCTACAGGGCGCCGCCTTCCGCTGCGCCGTCCCCATCCGCGCTCGCAGCAGCCAGCTCATCGCCCTCGCCCGCCATAACGGAACCGAATCCAGAGAAACCATCACCGTCCTCTGGGACAAGGCCTCGTTCCCTCGCTACCGCTTCTCCGTAGATGACAACATCGAGTTCCTCAAAGACCTCGGCTCCCGCCCCGGCGACTACCCCTCTCTCTTCGACCACTGGTACCTGGCCTTCTGGCGTCACTTGCACGAGGAGTTCGGCGCCAAGATCCACATCAACATCTACTACCAGACCGTCTCCCGCGACTTCACCCTCCAGCAGATGCCCGACAAGTGGCGCGACGAATGGCAGGCCAGCTCCGACTGGCTCCACCTCAGCTTCCACGCCCTCCAGGACCAGCCACCCTATCCCTACCGAGGCGCGAGCTACCACCAGATCGCCCGTGACTACGACCTCGTTGTCGGCGAGATCGAGCGCTTCGCCGGAGACGCCCTCATCAGCAACACCACCACCATCCACTGGGCTGAAGCCTCGAAGGACGCCTGCCGCGCCCTCCACGACCGCGGCATCCGCGCCCTCATCGGCCTCTTCCGCCGCGACTTCGACGGCGAGTGCCCCACCGGCTACTACCTCCCCACCGACATCAAAGACCACGCCAACGCCCGTGATTACTACTATGACCCCGACACCGACCTCATCTTCATCACCGAAGACGCAACAGTCAATGACATCGCACTGGAGCAGATCGAGCCCTGGCTGGACAAGCAGGCCGCCAGCCCCCACACCGCCGAGCTAATCGAGCTCCTAATCCACGAGCAGTACTTCCGCGAAGAGCTTCCCGACTACCGGCCCGACATCAAGGAAACCGCCATCCGCTCCCTCCGCTGGGTCACCGACCACGGCTACCAACCCGTCTTCTGGGGCGACGGCTTCCTCGGCAACCCCACCGACCTCTAGTGAGTTAGGCAGGAGCGAGTTTACCCTGAGCGGCAGCGAAGGGCCTCCTGCCCCGGTGGGACAGGTTCCCAACCTGTCCAGGGCGCCGCCGGCGCCCTGGTGTAGGGCGGGTATGTTCCGCCTCTGGCGGACATGCCCGCCGGCCGTCCTGCCGAAGGTCCGCCATAGCTTCAGCGAAGGCGGATAGGGCGGGCATTCCCGAGTTTACCCTGAGAGAAGTCGAAGGGCCCGCCGTCTTGCTGTCATCCTGAGCGCAGCGAAGGATCTCGCCTTTGCCTTCGGTGTTTCGGGACTCTCGTGCTACGTAGCGAAGCTTCCAGCCTTCGTAGCCGAAGCTACTTCGGCGGAGTAGGCACTTCGCAGAGTAACATCAGCCCCGAACTCCACCGCGCTCCCTGCAGACCCCGCCCCCAACCCAAAACATGGAACGATATCATAGCGCGGGAGACTGAGAACCATCCCTCCGAGCCGTGCGGCGCGGCCGCTTCACCGCGCTCCGGGGAATACTATCGGCCATGATTGCTGACAGCGAAGCCCTGATCGGGAGGCACATCGACCTCTGCTGGGAAGAGGAAGCAGCCCGCGCTCGCATCCAAACCGAGACCCACATCGCCCGCGAGCTCCACCGGCTCACACAGCGCGGCATCCGCAATGACGACGGCCTGCGCGGCGTGGTCGCACGCGCCCTCCGCAGCGAAGGCATCAGCCTTGCCGTCCGCCGCCTTCAGATCAGCCTGAAGACCATTGCCGAGGCCCACCACCGAATCACCCTCGACCAGATGAACTTCATCGAGACCGGCGTCCGTGCCACCTTCAAGGAGTGGATCGCCCACCGCACCCCCTACCTCGAGGCGAAGCTCCAGAGCATCTCGGCCGAGCCCTTCGACCGCCTCCTCTCCGAAACATTCTGGGAGGTCACCCGCGTCGTGGAACGCGAGCTCGAGATCACGAGGGCCCGCTTCCTCCTCGCCATGACCTCTCCCGAAGAGGGCGCCTCCGCGCAGGACTTCTCTCGCGCGCACATCCTCCAACCCGAGGCCCGCGATCTCATCCCCGACCCCGAGCTTGCCGACCGGCTCGCGCTCCTCGATTCCTCCCTCGCCGACTCCTACCTCCAGGTCGTCTCCGACCTCAGCCAGCCCCATCGCATCAGCTACCTCGGCCCCCTTGCCGAGCTGCAGGCCATCATCACCGGTCTCCTCCCGAAGCTCGCCCCTGACCACCAAGTCAGTCCCTGGCTTGCCGACATGTCCGAAGCGCCCGACAATGGCGGCGGCCGCCCCTCCCGCGCCCAGACTGTCCGCTTCATCATCTACCAGCACTCGCCCATCGGCAATGGCAACCCCACGGCCAGAGCCCTCGACAACCTGCTCGACAATATGCTCCCCGGGTTCATCTCCAACTGGTACCGCCGCGCCCTCTCCGGCCACCCCGCGGACTCCGGGCGCGACGAAGCCATCCGCATCTTCCGCTACGCGGACTCACTCCTCCGGGAACTCCTCCCACCCCTCGACCACACCGCGCCACCCCACCACCGCGCCCTCGAACACGAGCCCCCCCGCCTCCACGACTCCCTTCTCAAAGCTCTTCACCCCTCCTAGCACTCATAGCAGGGCTCCCTCACCGGCGGCATGCCCGCCGCCTTCCTATGCTGTCATCCTGAGCGCAGCGAAGGATCTTGCTCCAAGCGGGTAGGGCGCCTCCTCCGTTGGGCAGGAGCTTGCTTGTCCTACATAGCCCTCGTGCTACGTAGCGAACACTACTTCGCAGAGTAGTATTGGCGAAGGAGCGCGAACTCGAACGGGGATCTTGGCGCCGCACGCCCTCCTGTCATCGGCCGTCACCTACAACCCCGAAATCACCGCCACGTAACTCCTGGCCTGCACCGGCGTACCCTCCTCTCCAACCCAAACCCAATCCGTCCCGACAAACGCGATCGACCCCCCATCCGGCGACCATGCCAAGTCCATCACAGGTGATTCCACTGGAAGCTTGAACAGCCTTCCCGTCTCGACCTCCATAGCGAACAACGGGCCAGGCAGACTCGCTAACGGAAAAAATGGACCTGGGCTGAAGGCCAGGCGCTCCCCGTCTGGGGCAGAGTCGAGTTCCCCCCACATGCTCAGGACGGTGCCGAAGCGGAAGCTCTTCTGCCGCCTCCCCTCCAGGTTCCATATCTCTATGATCCCTTCGCCCTTGAACGGCGAGAGCCACCCCTCGTCGCCACAGTCAGCGTCCATCGTCGCGAACGCATCTGGCCCTAACCACGTCAATGTCCACCGCGGCACGGGAAGCTCGCGCGTCTCGCCGTCGAGTGACCCAATCCACAGCGAACGCTCCACAGGATGCTCTTGAGTCCGCTGCTCGAACAGGATGTGTTGACCGTCCGGCGCCCAGCTCCGTGCACTCGCCAGCCCTGCCACCTTGCGCCGGTCACTCCCATCCAGGCTCGCGATCCACAACTCGTCCCCCATGCTGAACGCAATGTGACAGCCATCCGGTGAGCAGGTAGGAGCTTCCACGTCTGCTCCTTCGATGATTCTGGTCTGATCTCCACCGTCCACGGATGCCTGCCAAATGCCGGGCTCATTTCGTCGCTTCCGCGCGTAGCCAAACGCGCCTCCTGACGGCAGCCAAGGGCGGTCATATGAGAGCGTCCCGCCCTCGACTAGACGCGAGGCCTGCCCTCCGCTCGCGTCGAGGACCCAGATATCAACATCAAGCTGCGCAAGTAGCCACCGCGAATCCGGACTCCACGCCAGCGCATAGGCAGTGTCGTCCGCTGGCATGTCCCACACCCGCCTCACCTCCAGCCCGGCATACCGCGGCGCCATCGCCAGCCGAAACGGCGTCAGGTAGACGACCATCCCAACGGCGTAGAGCCACAGACCCACCATCGCGACCGCCGCAATCTTCGCCGGCAATCGCTTCAGTCGCGCGGGCGCCTCGGTCTTCGCGATGAACCCGGGACGCGCCACCACAAGAGACGCCCACCACAGCGTTCCCCCGACCGCGATCAACACATACCGCGCGAGACTGAACCACGTGGTGTGCGGTTCGAGCGCCTCCCAGTGCGCCAGCGAACCCGCCGCCACCGCTGCGAACCACACCCCTGCCAGCCCCCAGTACGGCTTCCCTCCCCACACCTGCCGCGGCGCCACTACGTGTGATAGCCCCAACAGCCCCGGCAGCAGCACGAACCACGTCCACTCCCACGGCACCACACCCCAGAACCTGACCGCCGCGCACCCGAACATCGCCATCCCATACCCGACATCCGGGAACCTATGCCAGAATGCCTTCAACCACAACCGCACTCGCCACATACCGCTCCCTTCGCGCCCTCATCATACCACACCACACCTCCGCCGGCCGTCTCCCTCCTCCAGGGCGGGCGTTCCCACGCCCGCCGTCTTGCTGTCATCCTGAGCGCAGCGAAGGATCTTGCTCCAGGCGGGTAGGGCGCCTCCTCCGTTGGGCAGGAGCTTGCTTGTCCTGCGAAGCCCTCGTGCTACGTAGCGAACACTACTTCGCACAGTAGTATTGGCGAAGCAGGGCCTCCTGCCCTCACCTCCCCCCCCTTCCCCACACGCCCCAGGAACAACCCGCCCGAATGGCGAAACCCTATCCACTGTAGGAGGAACTGCTCATGAACCGCCAGATACCCATCGCCGGCTTTCTCGTCGGCCTATTGATCCTGACGGCCGCGCCGTCCTTCAGCCAGTCGGCCGAGACCGCGCCCCAACCGGCCGAAACCGCGCCCCAACCGGCCGAGCCCGCGCCGCAGCCGCCCCAGACACCACCGCAGCCCGTTCCCGTACAGGGAACGATCGAGGCCATTGATACCGAACAGCGCACAGTCCAAGTGGGCCTCTTCCGGCCCCAGCAGGGACAACAGTCCCAGACCATCACCGTCCCGCCCGACGCGCAGATCTACCTACAGACCGAAGTCGCAGCAGCAGACATCGCGGTCGGCGACATCCTGGAAATGCGGTCCACGCCGCCCCAGATGCTCGACCTGCTGGCGGCCCTGCCCAATACTACCTTCCCGCCTCGCCTCATCTCCCTGATTGGCGACGTGATCGCCCTCGAACCGCTGACTCTCAGCACCGGCCCTGCCATTACCATCACCATCAGAAACCCCGCGGCCATGCACATCCGCCGCTGGCAGAGGCTCGAGCTGGCCGACCTCGCCACCGGACAGCGGCTTGGCGCCCTCGCCCAGCAGGGCGCAAGCCGACCGATCGCCAGCTTGATTCAGATCTGGCCGGCGCCCCTTGTCCCCATACGACCCACCATACAACCTACCATACAACCCTCAGTCAGCCAGTCCCCAGCGAAGAGCACGAGCAAGCCCTAGCACCACCTGACTTCTGGTGAAAATGCCACTCCCGATCAGCTAGGACCCCCCTACGGCGAAGCCACGCCAGGCGGGCAAGGCAGCCATCGTCTGTGGTGGCGCTGCCCACGTTTTCGAGGGCAGGACCCCCGCCCTGAAACCGCGCTTTCGATCCGATGTCGCTCTCAGCCCTATCACGACGCCACCAGGCACGATTCCCCCGCGCGAGAATCCCAGGGCCGGCTCCCCCGGATGCGTCTATCCCTGAGCAAACGCGCGTTGAAATCAGGAATCCAGGGCGGGCGCCCCCGGCGGGTCGAAAAAGGCCCTCGGCGAGGGCGGACATCCGGACATCATTTCGGACAAAACTCCTTGTTCATGTCCGGAAACGGTCAATCTTCGGTCATATATTGGCGTTCATATTGGCCAAACAATGACCACATGTCCGGGAATGTCCGGTATTTTTCTGCTGTCTACTTGTGCGACCAGAGGACTGCTTGCCCTGTACGAGCGGCCGCTCGCGGCGGAAATCGGCTACAGCATCCGGGGCGGCGGCCGCAGTCCCTGCAAGCCCTCGATGGCGATGTCGATGTGGGTCTGCCCGAGGCCGAGGGTGAAGCCAAAATGCCCGGGCAGCAGCGCGTCAATGCGCAAGTCGGCGAGGCAACCGATGTGCTGTCCGTACTCGGCGAGCGAGCTGCCCGGACAGTTGAGCACGCTGATCCAGCCGCCGCAGAACACCACGTCTCCGGAGAAGAGACACCGGCGGCCGTCGAGCTCGACGAGGTAGCAGAGCGAGCCCCGGCTGTGGCCGGCGACCTGCAGCGCGGTGAAGGTCAGATCGCCGACCTGGATCTGCTGCGCGTGTTCGACCGGCAGATCCACAGCGCACGCGCGCAGGCGGTAGTTCGTCGGGTAAATACCGTCTTGTCGGGCGCGTACGAGCCCGAGCTCCTCCTCGTCGGCGCTGTCCAGGAACGCCGCCTCCTCCCGCGAGGCGGCGACCTTCGCTCCGGTTCGCTCCCGCCAGAAGGCGGCCGCGCCGGCGTGGTCGGCGTGGCAGTGAGTCAGCAGCACGTGGCCGATCCGCGAGGGATCGAAGTGATGGCCCTCAATGTTGCTCACCGTCGGCCCCGGATCGATGCCACAGCCGGCGTCGACGAGCACGAGCTCGGGGCCGGCGTCCACGAGGTAGATGGCTGAGTCATGTGTCTCGCTGATGCCGAGGCCGTTCGCCCCACCACCCACAACGTACAGCGACTCGCTTAGCTGCATATCGTCTCTCCTGTGATGAGAAGATGACTCTCGACTCCGCGGCAGGCGCGGCCGTCTCTTCGCGGGGTGGTTTCGCCGTCCCCGTGCTGTCTTCTTTCCCACCATTCGCGGCGGGCAGAGCGGCCGCGAAGCACAGGCGGAAGCGGAGGCAAAACGCTAGCAGGCTGCTGGATGTGTAGTGCCGCGGTGGTACCGGTGGCGGAGGGCCAGCGGCGGCGAGAGAAACGGCGAAACTGCTGACATAACCTCAAAAGTGCTCGAATCTGTGGAATAGGGTCAACACCGCTCTCGGACAGGACCAGGCCGAGAGTCGGGCAGCTTGCAGAGGCGTGGACCATGGGGAACATCGGGGACAGCCAGACGAACCGCGCGCGGAGGGCGCGCCCCTCTCCCACCGGGAGATGCTCGGGCGAAGCTCGCCTGCCGGGCGAAGCTCGCCTGCCAGCGGGAGAGGCCGCGGCCCGGCGAAGCTCGCCTGCCGGAGGTGCGCTTTTCTCGCGTTTGGCCGGCATCGGGTTTGTTCTCGCCGAAGCTCGGCTTGCATCTGCCTCCTCCCCCACCCCGCGCTCGCGAGCTCCAGTGTGAAGTAGCGCTCAGCAGTGAGCACGCGCGGGGGGAGGGGAACATGGAGTCGGTGGGAGGGTTGACCGGAATCGCGGTCAAGGTGGGGCTGGGGGCCGTGCTGGCGCTTGTGGCGACCGCAGCCGCGCGCCACCTATACCTGGCGCGCAATGGCTGGCGGCCGAGCTTCGGCTGGCGGCCGGGCAGAGGCGCGCTGCGCGTGGCGGAGACCGCCGCCCTCGGTCAGAACCGGGCACTGCACCTGGTCGCTGTCGGCAAGCGCACTCTCTTCATCGCCTCTACTCCCTCTCAGGTCGTGCTGCTGGCCGACGTTACCGATGAGGAGCAGCCGGGCGAAGGTCGCCTGCCGAAACCGCGCCACGCCGGGGAGGCGAGGCCAACCTCGCCTCCCGGTAGCGAGACGCCGCGCGTCGACCGGCGGTCGAAGCTCGACTGGCGGTTCTCCTCGGTGCTTCGACAGGTCCTGGCTCGCGCCGGTCACAAGCCCGCGCCTGATGGCCAGCTCGAGGACCTGCTGGCGGCGGCCGCCGCGCTGCGCGCAAATGGATGTGCGAGCGGGCGATGAGACCTCGTCTCTCAGCGCTGCTGGTGCCGGTGATCCTCCTGAGCGCGGCGCCGCGCGCGGTGTGGGCCGCGGGAGCAAACGCGCTGCCGAGCGAGGCCCACCTGCCCGGGCTGACCATTACCGTGGGCGGAGGCGACGCCGCGCAGGGCCTGCCGGCGACAGTGCAGATTCTCGCGCTGCTGACGCTGCTCACGTTGGCGCCGGCGCTGGTCATCATGGTCACATCGTTTACCCGCATTCTGATCGTGCTCTCGTTCACCCGGAGCGCCCTCGGCGCGCAGCAGATACCTCCGAACATGGTGTTGGTGGGGATAGCCTTGTTCCTCACGGTGTTCACGATGGCGCCGGTGTGGCGAACCGTAAACGAGCAAGCGCTCCAACCGTATCTGACAGAGAAAATCGGATACCAGGCGGCGGCGGAGCTGGCAGTGCGGCCGGTGCGAGAGTTCATGATGCGACAGACCTCGGAGTCGGAGCTGGCGTTGTTCGTCAGGCTCGGAAAGCTGCCCCGCCCGGACACTCAGGATGACGTCCCGACCTATGTGGTGGTGCCCGCCTTCATGGTGGGCGAGCTGAAGCGCGCGTTCACGATGGGGTTCATGATCTTCCTGCCCTTCGTGGTGATAGATATGGTGGTGGCGACGGTGCTGATGTCGATGGGCATGATGATGATGCCGCCGGTGGTGATTTCTCTTCCCTGTAAGATCATGCTTTTCGTGCTGGTGAACGGCTGGCAGGTAGTGGTGGAGACTCTTGTTCTTAGCTTCCACTAGGAGACGACTGGAGACTCTTGTTCTTAGCTTCCACTAGGAGACGACTGGAGACTCTTGTTCTCAGTTTCCACTAGGAGCGATGGCTGATGGGAGAAGCACTGGCATTGGAGATGGGACGGGGGGCGTTGATGGCGGGGCTGGCGGTGTGCGCGCCGGTGCTGGCGGCAGGCCTGCTGGTGGGGATGATCATCAGCATCGTGCTGGCGGCGACGCAGATCCAGGAGTTCACTCTCACCTTCATCCCGAAGCTGGCGGCGATGGCCGCCGCCGGGGTGCTGTGCGCGCCGTGGATGCTGCGCACGCTGGTGACGTTCGCACAGCGGGTGCTGCAACAGATGGCGAGCGTGGGGCCGTAGGGGAGCGATGGTAACGCTGGCGATTGACATGGGGCAGATGGCGGGATTCCTGCTGCTGCTGTGCCGGGTCGGAGGAGTGCTGGCGACGGCGCCGCTGGTGGGGAGCAAGCGCATACCGATGCGCCTGAAGGCCGCGCTGGCGGTGGCGGTCTCGCTGGTGCTGGCGCCGATCGCGGGACGGGCCCCGGAGTGCGAGAGCGCGGTGGCAATGGGGCTGGCGGCAGGGGGAGAGGTGATGCTGGGGGCGGCGATGGGATTCGGAGCGCGGCTGATCTTCGCCGCCATACAGATGGCCGGGGAGATGGCGGATATGCAGTCGGCGTTCGGGTTCGCGGGGGTAGTTTCACCACAGACGGGAGAGCGGATGGCGGTCATCGGGCAGCTTCAGATGAGCGTCGCGTGGCTGATATTCCTCGCCGGCGACGGCCACCACGGGGTGCTGAGGGGGCTGGGCGCGAGTCTGACGGCGGTGCCGCTGGGAGCGGTCGAAGCTCGACTGGCGGGACCGGGATTGTGTGGGCTGAGCCTCACGCAGGCGGTGGGGGCACTGATTGCCACCTCGGTGAGGATAGCAGCGCCGATCGTGGGAGCGGTGCTGCTGGCGGACCTCGCTCTGGGTTTATTAACGCGAGCGGCCCCGCAGATGAACCTGCTGGCGATTGGGTTTCCGATCAAGCTGATGGTGGGGCTGGTGGCGACGCTGCTGGCGCTGCCGCTGCTGGCGAGTGCGGAACGGGAGCTGATAGTGGTGATGGAGGAGATCATGGGCGGGGTGCTGTTGGGCGAGGGTCACCTACCAGTGAGGTAGGAGTGGCTAAGCCTCGGCGCAGCCGAGGCCGCCGTGGCGGCCCGAAGGGCCTAGCCACGTGAGGTAGGAGCATGTCGGAGGAACGGACAGAGCAAGCTACGCCCCGGCGACGGGAGGATGCGCGGAAGCGGGGCGAGGTGCCGCGCAGCGGGGAACTGGCCGGCGCGGCGGCGCTGCTGGGGGCGCTGGTGGGGCTGCGGATAGGATGGTCGGGAGTGATGGAGGCGGCAAGAGAGGCGGTGCTGTGGTCGCTGCGGGAGTGCGCGACATGGGAGCCGTCGATAGGTTCGACAGTGCAGCTAATTCGAATGGCATGTGAGTACGGAGGGCGGATGGTGCTGCCGGTGGCGGTGGGCGCGTGCGCGGCGGCGGTCGCCGCCAATCTGGGGCAGACGGGTTTTCTGATCAGCGCGCATCCCCTGCAACCATCGTGGAAGCGAGTGAGCCTGTTGGAGGGGATAAAGCGGATTTGCTCGCGGCGGGGGATGTTCTCACTGGTGCGCTCTCTGGTGAAGCTGGTGGCGGTGGCAGCAGTGGTGGTGCTGTACATCAGGGGCCGGTGGGAGACGGTGCTGGGGCTGGGGCAGGGGGATGCGGTGGGGGCGGCGATGGGCCTGGGGTGGCTGCTGTGGGGACTGCTGCTGAGGGTGGGCGGGGTGATGATGGTGGTGGCAGTGGGAGACTATATCTTCCAGCGGCAGGAGCACCAGAGGAATCTGCGCATGTCGCGCTATGAGGTGAAGGAGGAGCACAAGCGGACGGAGGGCGACCCGCTCACGCGATCGCGGATGCGAGAGCGGCAGCGGGCGCTTGCGCGGCACCGGATGATCGAGGCAGTGAAGCGGGCGACAGTGGTGGTGACCAACCCGCTGGAGATCGCAGTGGCGCTGCGCTACGAGATGGGCGAAGCTCGAGCGCACAGCGTCAACCTGCCTGCCCCGATAGTGGTGGCGAAGGGGCGGAGGCTGATGGCCGATCGGATCAGGGAGCAGGCGGAGAAGCACGGGGTGCCGGTGACATGCGCGCCGGAGTTAGCGCGGGCGCTCTACCGATCGGTTCCAGTGGGGAGGCAGATTCCGTCGGAGCTGTATCAAGCGGTGGCCGAGATCATCGCCTTCGTGTATCGGATGACGGGACGGACACCGAGGTAGCAAAGGGCAATGGCGGAGAGTAGAGCGAGCAGGAGTTCAATACCGCGGGGACTGCCGGGCGAAGGTCAGGCGCACAGCGCCAACCTGCCGGAGCAGTTGGCGCGGCACAGCGACCTGCTGGTATCGGGCGGTGCGGTGCTGATCGTGGCGATGCTGGTGATCCCGCTGCCGCACTGGATGCTGGACGGGCTGCTGGTGGTGAACATCGCGCTGGTGCTGACGGTGCTGCTGATGACCGCTTACACGACACACCCGCTGCAGTTCTCGGTGTTCCCATCGCTGCTGCTGATTATGACGCTGTTCAGGTTGGCGATCAACGTATGCGCAACGCGGCTGATCCTGCTGCACGCCAACGCGGGGATGGTGATCGCGGCCTTCGGCAGCTTCGTGGTGGGGGGCAACTATGTGGTGGGGCTGGTGGTATTCATCATTCTGGTGGTGATTCAGTTTGTGGTGATCACGAACGGCGCGGGGCGGGTGGCGGAGGTGGCGGCGCGGTTCACACTGGACGCGATGCCCGGAAAGCAGATGGCGATAGACGCGGATCTGAACGCCGGGCTGATAGATGAGGAGACGGCGCGGCAGCGCCGGGAGGACATCGCGCGGGAGGCCGACTTCTACGGGGCGATGGACGGGGCGAGCAAGTTCGTGCGGGGGGACGCCATCGCGGCGGTGGTGATGATCGTCGTGAATATCCTCGGCGGGTTCGTGATCGGGATGGTGCAGCGGGGGATGGACCTCCCGACCGCGCTGCGGACCTACACGTTGCTCACCGTCGGGGAGGGATTGGTGACGCAGATTCCGGCGCTGATCATGGCGACGGCGACAGGGTTGATAGTCACCAGGTCGGCGTCAGGGGAGCCGCTTGGCCGAGATCTGACGACGCAGATACTGAGGAACCCGCGCGCGGTGGCACTGGTTGCGGTGACGCTGGGCGCGCTGGCGTTGGTGCCGGGGCTCCCGAAACTGCCGTTTTTGGCGGTGGCAGGAGGGGTGGGGTTGATGGCCGGAGCGTTGAGGGGGGGCCGGCCAGAGCCTCGGGAAGCCCCGGCACCGGCGCGGCCGGCGGCGCCGGCGGCGGAGCAACTGGTGGAGCTGATCTCGGTTGACCCGCTGGAGCTGGAGCTAGGGCTGGAGTTGATTCCGATGGCGGACCCGGCGCAGGGAGGGGGGCTGCTGGAGCGGATCACGACGCTGCGGAGACGCATCGCGGAGGAGTCCGGGCTGATGGTGCCGCCGCTGCGGGTGCGAGACAACCTGGGGCTGCGTGGGAACATGTACGCCATCAAGCTGTCGGGGGCACGCGTGGCAGAGGGGGAGGTGCGGCCCGGGCACGTGCTGGTGATGAGCCCGACGGGAGAAAGGCTCGATGCCCCGGGCGAAGCTCGGGCGCACAGCGCCAATCTGCCGGGAATCGACACCACGGACCCGGCGTTCGGGCTGCCGGCGCGGTGGGTGCCGGAGAATCGGCGAGCGGATGCGGAGATGGCAGGGCATACCGTGGTGGACGCGGGGACAGTGCTGTTGACTCACTTGGAGGAGACGCTGAAGGGGCACGCGGCGGAGATTCTGACCCTTCAAGATGTGCGGACGATGCTGGACCATCTGCGCCAGCAGGCGCCGGCGCTGGTGGAGGAGCTGGTGCCGAAGATGATGAGCGTGAGCGAGGTTCACCGAGTGCTGACCAATCTGCTGCGGGAGCGGGTGGCGATCCGGGACCTGCCGAGGGTACTGACGGCGCTGGCGGCGCAGGCGGGGACGACAAAGGATCCGGAGGAGCTAACGGAGCTGGCGAGGCAGGCGCTGGCGCGCTCGATCACGGCGCAGCATTCGGAGGAGGATGGGACGCTGTGGGTGTGTGCACTCGATCCGGCGGTGGAGGCAGAGCTGGTGGCTCGGGCGCGGGGCGAAGGTCGGGCGCACAGCGCCAACCAGCCGGGCGAGGAGGGCGGGATAGGCGAAGCTCGGCTGCCAGCGGCGGAGTGGACGGAACGGCTGGTGCGGGCGCTGCGGCGGCAGGTAGAACGGCTGGCGGCACTGGGGCACGCGCCGGTGCTGCTGTGCGGGCCGGCGGCGCGGCCGTTGATGAGGGCGATCTTGGAGAGGAGAGCGCCTTTGGTGGCGGTGCTGTCCCACGCGGAGATAGCGCCGGAGGCGAAGGTGAGTCCGGCTGGGCTGGTGTCACTGGCCGAAGCTCGGCTGCCAACCGAAGCTCGGCCGCCAACCGATCCTCGGCGGCCGGAGAGTGATGTAGCTCCTCCCCCTGGGCGGGGGCAGTGATGAGCGTGGGGGGAATGGTATCGCAGATTTCGCTGTTCGTAGCGCTGGGGGCCTTCGCGCTGACGGGAGCGCTGTCGCTGGCGGCGCAGGTGGAGCCGCTGTATGTGGTGCTGAGGAGCATCGCGGCCTTCCTGGCCGTGTTGTATGTGACGCGGGTGAGTGCCAGTGTGTTGGACTCGTTGAGATGATGAGAGAAGGGGAAGTCTCTGGGCCCCTTCGGGGGAGGGATGGCGGTCGGCTTCGCCGACCTAGCCACGGGTGCGATTGGGCCGAAGCTCGGCTACCAGGTGTGTCTTCGGCCTCGTTCCGGGACTGAAGTCCCGAAACACCAAGGGGAGTAAGTGCCAGTGTGCTGGACTCGCTGAGATAAGCGGCTTGAGCAGGAAACCTTGCGGGCCTCCGGGTGGAGACAGGCTTCAGCCTGTCCGATGCCAAGGCAGGCTAAAGCCTGCGGTACCGAGTTCCGGGGGCCGGCAGCCGAGTGGGAGGTGGAAAGGGATGGGAGAATTGCAGGGGCTTTGGGACCAGTACATCAGGGAGCGAACGCCGGAGCTGCGGCGGACGCTGATCGAGGCGTACGCGCCACTGGCGCGGTACGTGGTGGACCGACTGAACCTGCGGCCGGGGCCAGCGCTGGAGTACGACGATCTGCTGAGCCAGGCGGTGGTGGGGTTGATCGATGCGGTGGATCGGTTCGATCCGGCGCGGGGGATCAAGTTCGAGACCTACGCCTACCACCGGATCCGAGGGGCAGTGATGGACATGCTGCGGGATCTGGATTGGCTGCCGCGGTCGGTGCGGCAGCGAGAGGCAGAGATGGCGGCGGCGTACGAGGCCGTGGAAAAGCGGCTGAGCCGTCCGCCCACGGATCTGGAGCTGGCGGAGGAGCTGGGGGTGACGGTGGATAGGCTGGACGAGATGGCTCAAGAGGTGGGGCTGCAGGCGATGCAGTCCCTGGACGAGGCGATCGGCCGAAGCTCGGCTGCCGGCCGAAGCCCGGGCGCACAGCGCCGAGCTGCCGGCCGAAGCTCGGGTCCCGTTTCGGGATCGAAGTCCCGAAACACCGAGGGCGGAACGGTGGGAGAGCTGGTCGCAGACACGACGGCGCCGTCGCCGGAGGAAGAGGTCGAGCGGTGGGCGGAGCGAGAGATGCTGGCGCGGGGGATAGAGGCGCTGCCGGAGGCGGAGCGGACGGTGGTGAGCCTGTACTACTACGAAGGGCTGACGCTGAAGGAGATCGGGCGAGTGATGGGGGTGACGGAGTCCCGCGCCTGCCAGATACATGGGAAGGCGATGGTGCGGCTGCGCGCACAGATCCAGGCGAAGCTCGGGCGCACAGCGCCGACCGGCCAGGCGAAGCTCGGGCCCACAGCGCCGACCGGCCAGGCGAAGCTCGGGCCCTCAGCGCCGACCGGCCAGGCGAAGCTCGGGCCCACAGCGCCGACCTCCCGGGCGAAGTCCCTAGGCCCGGCGGAGCGGGTGGGGATGGCCGGCAGTCGAAGCTCGACCGGCAGTCGAAGCTCGACCGGCAGTCGAAGCTCGACCGGCAGTCGAAGCTCGACCGGCAGTCGAGCTTCCGCGGTCCGCCAGAGGCGGACCTAGCCACTCGGCGACCGGCCCAAGCTCGGCGACCAGCCGAAGCTCGGCGACCAGCCGAAGCTCGGCGACCAGCCGAAGCTCGGCGACCGGGTGAGGTGACGAGATGGGAGTGGACTACTTACCGCCAGTGGAGCGGCCCCCCGCTCCCCCGGGGGAGGGAGCGCGAACGCCGCCGACCGAGCGGCCGGCACGGCCCCGGCCGGCGGAGCCGGTGGGCGAGGATCGCTGGGATGGGGACACCCACCAGCCACAGCCCGACCACCAGTCGGAGCCCGACCACCAGCCGCAGCCCGACGACCAGTCGGAGCCCGACCACCAGTCGGAGCCCGACCACCAGTCGGAGCCCGACGACCAGTCGGAGCCCGACCACCAGCCGGAGGAGGACCCGGCAGAGGCGGAGGAGCAAGAGTCGGAGGGCCAACCAGAGGAGCCGGAGCCCGGCGACCAGCCCGAGCCCGACGACCAGCCGGAGCCCGGCGGCCAGCCGGAGCCCGGCGGCCAGGGCCGGAAGCGATTGGATCAGCAGGCGTGAGAGCCCCGCAGGGGCTAACCGCACAGTGGCGAGTTGACGTCGGGGTCTAGGCGCGACCCGCGGGCCCGGCCTCGCTGGTAGCTTTCGCAAGCGGCCGAGGCACGGTGAGCTGAGAGGATGCGGCGCGCGAGGGTGAGCTGGTGGCCGGCGAGGATGCGACGCAGCATGTTCTCCAGGGAGAGCAGTGACTGCATCATGGCGAGCCCGCGCGCCTGCAGGGCGCGGAGCATTGACGCCAGGTAGTGATCTCCGGATGCGCGAAGCAGGTTATCTGTCTCAGCGGCGAGGCGGGGGCCGTCGCAGGCGGCGAGCGCATCGAGGAGATGCTGCCGGTGGGTGAGCCACGGTGTCCAATCCTCCGGCTGGTCGAGGTCCGGCGGGTCGGCCGTGTGACGCCAGAGGGCGAGCAGGTGGCGGTGGAACCGCAGGTACCCGGCCAGCAGATGGGCGGCACGGCCGCGGGATGGGCCCGCCGCGGCGGGCTGGCGAGTGAAGGGGCTCACTAGACGGGCTCCGACGGAGACGCCAGTTGGCGAGCGGCATCGAGCCAGGCCTCGCGCATCTCGGTGACAAGACGGAGGACCTGCGCGAGGCGGGAGTCGTCATCGTCTGCGTCGGCGCGGGCGAGTTCTTCAATCAAGTAGGTGTAGATGCGGGCGAGGTTGTGGGCGAGCTCGGGCGCGGCGGAGAAATCGAGGGTGCGGCGGAGCTCGATGATGAGGCCCTGCGCGCGTGAGATGCCAGTGTGCTTCTCGTGGTAGTCGCCGTCTTGGAGGCCGCGGCGAGCGCGGGCGAGGAAGCGGAGCACGCCGTCGTACGCGAGCAATAGAAGCTGCTCGCGGCTGGCGGTGAGGACCTGACTTTGCTGGTACCGAGACGAGGCTTGGGGTGTTTTCATGTGGGCTGAGGGGCGGTGGCCCTTCTTGTTCTTAACTCGGGACTTAAGTCCCGAAAGACTAAAGGCGAACGGACGGCCGGCGGGCGTGGGAACGCCCGCCCTACAGAACGGCGGCGCGACGCAGGTTGGGAACCTGCCCTACTGGGTGGCGGCGGCATTGGCCTGCATCTGTGCGAATTGGCTGGTGAGGAACTCGCTCTGAGTTTGAAACTCGGCGAGGGCTACCTCCATTCGGATAAAGGCGGCGCGGAGTCGCTCCTGCTGCTGCTGGACGACGGTCTCGAAGCGGGCGATCTCCTCGTCTATGTCGGTGATGGTGTCGGTGATGTAGTCCTGAGCGGTGATGATAGTGCCGTCAATGGTGTCGGTGGCGGAGACCGCGACGCGGAAGGCGGCCTCGGCGGCGCCGAGGGTGAAGGTGACCTGTCCGTAGCTGCCGGGAGTGGTGGCGTTTATGAGAAGGGCGAGGCCTTGCGGGTCGCCGCTGTCGGCGGTGAGCCGGCGGCCGACGCCGGTGGCGGACTCGTCGCCTATGGTCCCCTCGACATCGAGTCCCACCGCGCCGGTGCCGGCGCCGGATTCTCCCCCCGGGGTCTCATCGGTGACGGTCACGTTGCCAATGCCGCTGGTGTCGCTGCCGCCCTGGTTGGAGAGGGTGGAGACCGCCTCGGCATGGTAGGTGGAGCCATAGGCAAGGCGGGTGAGGGTGAGGTAGTTGCCGGCGCCCTCGCCGTTGGCGTCGGTGGCAGCGGCGGTGACGCCGGTTTGGGACTCGTAGGAGTTGATCTCGTCTATCACCTCGGTCTGGGTCATGCCCGCGGTCAGGTAGACGCTTACGCCCTGAATGGTTAGCGTTTCGTCGGCGGCCAGGACCACGGTCTGGGCGACGCCAGCGGTGAGGCGGGCCTGGGCGGCGACCTGGGTGATGTCCACCTCCCAGCCGGCGGCGCCGGAGGGCTGGGTATCGGTGCTGGCGGTGAGATAGGTGACGGCGGAGTTGGTGGTCTGGCCGATGGCGGCGAAGACTGCAGTGAGGTCGGCGAGGTGGTCGGTGATGGCGGCGGCGAGGGTGGTCGAATCAATGGTCAGCCGGCCGGTGGAGTCGGTGCGGATGCCGAGCTCGGCGAGAGCGGCGAACTCTCCGGAGAGGCCGATTATGGGATTGGTGGCGGCTGCGCTGAGGTATTGCTGGAGAGTCTGGAGCCGAAAATCCGAGAAGAGGGTTCCGCTCTGCCCGGTGTCGGGGTCGTAGTAGAACTGCTCGGCGAAGAAATCAATGATGGCGTTATAGGTGGCGACGAAGTCGGTGATGCGGCTCTGGATGGCGGTGGTATCTCGGGAGAGGGTGAGGCTGACAGTGGTGGCGGGGTCGGCGTCGAGGAGGTTAAGGGTAACCCCCTGAATGGCGTCGGTGATGGTGTTGGAGCCGCTGGTTATGGCGATGGCTCCGCCGCCTGAGCCGAGGGTGATCTGGGCGTCCTGGGCGGCCTGGAGGTCGGAGAAGGTGGGCGCGGTGCCGCCGGTGAGAGAGACCTGGATGTCCACGTCGCCGTCGAGGCCGCTGGTCTGGGAGGTGATAATGAGGCGATAGGGGCTGGTGTCGGAGCCGTCATTGATGATGGCGGCGCTGACGCCGCTCTCGCCGGAGTTGATGGCGTCGCGGAGTTCGGCGAGGGTGAAGTTGTCAACATCGATAACGGTGGGGTCTCCGTCGCCGACGGTGATGGTTATGGTGCCGGAGCCAACCTCGATCTGGTCGGTGTCGGCGTAGCCCTGGGATCTGAGCTGGTGGGTCTGGGCGAGGGCATCGACAGTGAAGGCATAAGTGCCGGCGACGGCGCTGGAGGTGGCGGCGGCGGTGACCAGGTCGGGATGGCTGGTGGCGGCGCGGTAGAGCCGGAAGCCAAGGGAGGTATTGAGCAGGGCGGCGTTGGTGCGGAAGTTGATGAGGCGGACCTCGAGCTGGGCCCAGGCCGCGGAGCTCTGATTGAGCGCCTCCTTCGTGGCTTCGAGGCGGCGGATGGGCGCCCGGGCCACCTGGTAGAGCTGGTCCAGGATAGTGTTGGTGTCGATGCCGGAGACGAGTCCGCCGATAGAGCCTATACCAGTCATTGGTTGCTCTCCCGTGAGAATCGATCCTTCGCGACTCTAACAAACCCTCGGAGTTCTTCCCTCTAGAGCTGCAAACACCCCGGAAACGGCGGGATTCTTCGCTCCGCTCAGAATGACAGCGGTGGACCAGAGTTTTGTTAGAGATTCTTAGCGATGGAGGGGCTCAGCCTCTTGGGGCGGGCTCACGCACGTTTGTCGAAGGCCGCGCCGACAACCTGGCGCAGGTAAACGATCAAGTTGAGGATCTTCGCAGGTGGGATCTGACAGACGACCTGCTGGGTTTCGGGCCGGATGAGGGTGACCACGACCTGGCGGGCGAGCTCCTCGAAGCGGAAGCTGGCCTGCAAGGGGCGGGGTAGGACAGGTCGGGAACCCGTCCCACCGGGGGCCCCTGCGGGCTGCCGACCGAGAGCGGCCGGGGGGGGAGTGCTCCGGCCGGCAGCGGGCGAGCGAACAGACGCCGGTTCGGGGGGTGCCGGCGCTCTGCCGCCGATCCGTCGAAGGAGAGGCGACAGTTGAGAAGGGAGGGCTTCTGGGGGGTTCAAGATCGCTCACCCTTTCCGCTGGGGATAGGGAGGGCCGGTCTCGGGTACCGGGACCGGCCCTCCAAGTGCCAGGGCAGGTTTGCTACCTGGCCGGCACAGGTTGAAAACCTGTACCACCAAGAGGCCAGCCGGAGGAGCTTATCGCAGCATCTGAAGGATGACCTGCGGCGCCTGGTTGGCCTGGGTAAGCATGCTGGCACCGGCCTGCATCAGGATCTGGAACTTGGTGAAGTCGGTCACCTCGCTCGCCATGTCGGTGTCGCGGATGGCGCTCTCAGATGCAAGCACGTTCTCCCTGGCGACTGCGAGCGACGACAGGGCGCTCTCGAGCACGTTGCGCTGGGTGGAACCCAGGTTGGCACGAGTGGTCGAGATCTGGGTGATGGCGGCGTCGAGCAGCAGGATGGCGTCATCCGCACCCACGCTGGTGCTGACGTTTATCTCGGCCACGTTAGTGGCGCTTCCCTGGAGGCCCTGGGCAGCGACGCCCAACAGGGTGGGATCGGTACTGGGAAGGGCGGCGAGAACGCTCTGACCCGCGTTGGCGCCGATCTGGAAGGTGAGGGTGCCGGCGGTGACCGCGAGGGTGAGGGTGTCGGCGGCGGCGCCGGCGGTGACCAGGACGCTCAGGCCCATGCTGTCGTAGCCGGCCAGACTGCTGCTCCAGAGCTGGCCCACCCCTTCGACCTGGGCGGCATACTCGTTGGTGTGGGCTTCGATGTTCACGCCCTGGGTGAGGGTGCCGGTGTCGAGGTTGAGGCCGGTGCCATCGGTCGCCACGGTGCTGTTGGAGTAGTCTACATTGTAGGTGGCGCCGAAGTTGATCTGGGTGAGAGTGAGAACGCCGGCCGCCTCGGTGGCCTGGACACCGTGTTGGGAGGTCTTGACGTTGGTGGCGGCGGCGACTTGGGCGGCGGTCAGGTCGGCGGCGAGGTCTATGGAGATGCCGTTGACCTTGAGGATGCCGGCGGCGAAGGTGGAGTTCACGGCGCCGGCGCCGACGAAGTTGGTCTTGGTGGCGGCGACGTCAATGGTGATGGTGTAGGCGCCGGTCTTGGTGTCGGCGGTGCCGCCGACGAAGGCGCCCGCGCCGGCGCCGGTGGTGCCGGTGATCTGACCGATGACGCCGGCGGAGCCGTCCAGCAGCTTCTTGGACCCGAACTGGGTCTGGGCGGCGATGCGCTGGAGGGACTCGATGGCGGACGAAATCTGGGCCTGATCGGCCTCGATGGCGGCGGTCTCGTTGGCGCCGGCGTTGGCGGCGTGGACTGCCAAGTCACGCATCTGACGCAGGATGTTGTGGATTTCCTGCATGGCGGCCTCAGTGGTCTTAATCAGGTTGATGCCCTGAGATGTGTTGACCATGGCCTGGTGAAGGCCGGAGGCCTGGGCGCGGAGTCCCTCGGAGATGACGAGGCCGGCGGGATCGTCGGCGGCTACGTTGATGCGGAAACCGGATGAGAGGCGCTCAATCGACTTGCTGAGGGAAGCGTCGTTGACGCCTAACCAACGGTGAGCATTCAACGCAGCGGTGTTGAGGTTGATGCGAAGTCCCATGGGGGTCTTCCTCCTTGAGAATTGCCTGGCTGGGGGACGCCAGGGTCGGCTTCATGCCTGTGTTTGTTTCGGGATTGAAGCCCCGAAGCACCGTCTCATGTCTTGATATTGGGTCTCGTGATGCCCGCACAAATTGGGGCCGAGAGGGGCTCCCGCGCGGCCGAGCCCGGCGCGTCACGAGGTGATTACTGCTGAGCATGCCTCCTTTCGCAGTTGAAGTCAGTTTGTCGCGTCGCAGCGCCGCTATTGTTAGTATCGGTAGGGGGCGGCCCGGACTTGAGAGGTGGCGAGGTATTGAGTGACTGGGTTGGGCGGGAGGCGCTGCGACAAGGCCCGGAAAAGCAAGCTCCGGCCCTACCCGGCTCGTGCCCGACGGGCAGGTGTTTTCTGAGCGGCAGGCGGCGGCGAAAGCGAGGCGGCGCGGGCGAAGGTCGCCTGCCGGGCCGCGGCGAACCGCCCAGCGGCAAGATTCTCCTGGCGCACCTGTTCGAGCAGCTCGCTGCGGCAGATTGCCACGGAGCGAGGAGCGGTTACGCCGAGGCGGACCTGGTCGCCGCGGACTGACACGACGGTGATCTCGATGTCGTCGCCTATGAAGAGGCGCTCACCGGGTTTTCGCGTCAATACCAGCATCAGCCTCATCCGTTAGTTGGTGTGCGATCAGATGTTTTGTGAGATAGCGATCGGTTTCGAGGATGACCTGCCGAGCGAGGCAGGTCCGGGTGTTGATGACGATGGGGGCGAGGAGGTTGGCGGTGGCGGCCGAGACGTCCTGGGAAATGGTGATGAGGGTGAGCACCGCGGCCTGCTTGGCGTCGGTGAGATCGAGGGCGAGGGCATCGGCATCGGGGAGTTCTATTTCGTAGCCGGGGAAGATCAGATGGGGCTCGACGGTGAGGAAAGCGAGTGCGGGGTCGTCGAGGGACTGGAGCCAGCGGATCCCCGCGGCAGAGGTGTGGGGCAGGAGGCAGCAGCGGCGGAGCCCGGGGAAGCCGAGGATGCCGTCGGAGAAGTGCAGGACGGCTTCCTGGGGGACGTCTATTTCGCCGAATCTGAGGGTATGGACGCGCATGGCTGAATGACTTCCGATCAGAAGTAATCGAGGAGACTGGCGCGGTGAAGGGCGGAGGCGGCCGCGGCGGCGGCCTGATAGGTGATCTCCTGAGAGCGCAGATCTATGATGGCCTGCGTGATGTCAACATCCTGCACTTCGGAAAGGAGTGTACGAAGGGTACGGACGCCCCCTTCGAGGCGTCCCTTGGCGAACTCCACATGCTGCACGCGGGACCCCGTTTGGCCCCGGAGAGAGAGCACGCGGTCGAGATGCCAGTCGATCTCGAGGAGGGCATTTTCGACGCCTTGCCGGTCGCTCGCGCGGAGGGCCACCTCGAGCTGGCGGAGGACCTCGAGGGTATCGTCACGGGTGGGATCGACGGCTCCGTCGAAATTGAGCATTTCTGCGGCGTCGAGGTTGCCGATGACCGTGATTCCTCGGCCGAGCTGGAAGGCAATGTCGCCGCGGTCGCCCTGGTAAAGATAGGGTGGGATGCCAGCGCCGTTTTCGATCAGCGGGGGAGTCAGGGTCTCGTGACCGGCGAAGAGGTGGCGGCCCTCGCTGGCGAAGTTGGCATCGCCGACTATGCTGTTGGCGATCCCGTGGACCTGATCGGCCAGGGCTTCGTTAGCGACCGGGTCGAAGGGGCTCAGGCTGAGAGCGGCATCGCGGGCCTGGCGAAGGGAGGTGGCCATGGTGCTAAGGATGAGGTCAGTGAAGTTGAGGCGAGCTAGAGCATCGTCGCAGTTCTGGCGGTAGCCGGACAGCTCGGCGACGCTGCTGCGGAGGGAGGCGGCGCGGACAGCGCCGGAGGGATTCTGTGAGGGGGTCTTGAAGGCGAGGCCGGAGGCGACCTGCTCCTGGAGTCGGAAGAGGCGCTCGCTCGCCTTGGAGAGCTGGGCGATCAGAGTGGCGGTTATCATGGAGTCGGATACACGCATGAGAGTCCCTGAGGGGCACAGGCTAAAGCCTGTGGTACCCGCTGTAGGAGGTGGCTACGACACGCCCATTCGCTCGATGATGACGCCGAGCATCTGGTCGGCGGCGGTGACGACGCGAGCGGCGGCCTCGTAGCCGCGCTGGGAGAGACTGAGATAGGCCAGCTCTTCGTCTATGGAGACGCCGGAGATGGACTGCTGCTGCCGGCGGATCTGCTCGAGGGCGAACTGCTGGGCCTCGGCGCCGTTTTCGCAGGCGGCGATGTCGTTGCCGACGAGGCCGAGGAGGGCATGGGCGAGCTCGTTCAGGGTTCGTCCGCCGACGACGGGGGTCGTCCGGAGATTGGCGATCTGGAGTGCGAGGGAGCCGTCTCCCGGCGCGTCTACGGCGGCGGCCGCGATGGCGCGGACGTCTGCGAGGATGGCGGGGTCGAGGGCGATGTCCGCGGCGGTGCCGCCGGCGAGGAAGAAGTCGCGGCCGGTAATGCCGTCGAGGCCGAAGCCGGTCTGGTGAAGGTTGTTAACCTCGGCGACGAGGGTGCTGGCGATGGTATCGAGCTCATCGAGGTAGGCGGGAATGGCGACGTCACGAGCTTCGAGGAGGCCGCCGATCTCTCCGTTGGCGATGTGGACGGCTGCGTCGTCGAAGCCGCTGTAGATCTCGACGCCATCCTCGGTGGCGGTCACTGAGAGTGGGTAGGCGACCGCCCCCTGGATGACGGGGCGGCCATCGAGATAGACGATGATGTGTGCGCTGTCGCTGTTGACGGGCATGGCGCCGACGAGTTCGGAGAGGCGATCGAGCAAGAGATCCCGGGAGTCGTAGATGTCGTTGGGCGATCGTCCCTCGGCGAGGGCGACGCCGATCTGGCGGTTGAACTGGGTGATCTGAGCGATGATATTGTTGACCTCGTCGACACGGGTCCGAATGCCGAGGTCAACTGTCTGGCGAGTGGACTGGAGGCGCTGTGTGTAGTCTCGGAAGGTGTTGGCGACGGTAGAGGCGGTGGTGACGAGGACGTTGCGGAGGCCGATGTCCTCGGGGCGGTTGGCCAGGGTTTCCCAGGCATCCCAGAAGCGGTCGAGCAGGGCGCTCAGGTCCTCCCCCGGGGCCGGGGCGAGGACGGATTCCACCTGGCGAAGCGAGCTGGCAGCCGACTGCCAGCGACCCAGCGCGGCCTGGCAGATGCGGGACTGGACGCCCAGGAATGACTCCCGGGCGCGCTGGACGGTGAGCACGCGCACTCCGGTGCCGAACTGGCCGCCGAGCAAGGCATCAGCACTGCCGGCCGGGGGCTGAGGCGGATTGGTGCCGAGGAGCGCTTCCTGGCGGCTGTAGCCTGGGGTGTCAACGTTGGCGAGGTTGTGGCTGCGCACATTCAGCGCGCTGCGGTGCGCGAGGAGGGCGCTGACGGCCGTGTTGATGATTCCGAAGATTCCGGACATAGGCAGAAGGTCTCAGGCCGGTTTGTCCATCAGGTGTGACTGCTCAGGTGGGGAGGGGGCGTCCGGGTCGCCGTCGGCCGGATCCCGGGCTCCGGTAAGGAGGGAGATGGAGAAGTTGGCGAACTGCGCGCCCCGGCAGGCCAGGAGGTAGTTGGCGCGACTCTCCTGCTGGAGCTGCTGGGCGAGGGAGTGGAGCTCCTCGAGGAGCTCGGGGTCGGTTTCGACCTGCAGGTCGGAGTCCCGGAGCTCGCCGTGCAGGGCCTGTTGACTCTCGATGAGCGATCCGAGGAGGCGGTTCGTTTCTTCGAGCTGCTCCATGTCGCCATCGATGAGGTGGCGCCGTTGCTCCCGGGTGACGGTGAGCATATGGTAGAGGAGGGCCCGCTGGCGCTCCAGCGGGGATGCGGCCGCTGGGGCGAGGGTTGGGCGCACAGTGCCGACCTGCCGGGCGAAGGTCGGGCGCACAGCGCCAACCTGCCGGGCGCGGGTCACCCGTCGAGGGAATGTCACCTGGTCGTCCGGAGGCGGCTTGGGTCCACCTCCGTCGGCGGGTGTGGGCATAGGGCCTTAGTGTCCCTTGAGATCACGGAGCAGAGCGTCCGCGACGTCCTGGGGCGGAACGCGATAGCGGCCGGCGCGCACCTGACGCGCGAGAGAGTCGAGGCGCGGGTCTTCTGTTTGGGCGAAGCTCACCTGTTGGGCGGAAGCTCTGGCGGCGGCGAGGCCGACGCGGAGATCCTCGTGGCGTGAAGAGAAGACCGCGCGGTCGCTCTCGGCCGGCTTCACCCCATGCTGTCGAGGCGGCTGGCTGGCGCGTTGAATGCGCGCCAGCCGCGCCTCCAGGAGCCTTGCGACGTGCTCGTTGGTGATCTTCATGCTCGTGTCCTCCGCCTCTAGGCCTGCGGCGCCGTGCCGCAGGCGGCCTACCGATCAATGCCGCGCACTGCTTCGTGCGGACCTCTAGTTATGTCTTCGGTCGCCAGGGAGTAGTGCTTTAGCGGGCCGAGGGAACGCGGGTGACGAATTTCCGACAACGGGAAGCCTGCAGGTGAGTCGGCAGTGGGCTCCCCGGCAGGCGAGCTTCGCCTGGCAGGATTGGGCGAGAGCTGCTGTACCAGCAGGTCAGTAAGACCCAGCGGGCCGGACTGAGCGCCGAGGACGGCAATCTCGTGGGTCCAGAGGGAGTCGAATATGTCGCCGGCGATGCCCTGCGGCAGAACTCCATTATCTCGGGCGAAGCTCGCCTGCCGCGGGACGGTGGCGCGCATCTCTCGCAGCAGCATGGCAAGGAAGACCCCCTCCAGCTCGCGGCAGGCGGCTCGCAGCTTATCGGCGGGGAGCCGGCCGGGAACCGCATCGGCGGGGCAGTGATTGGGAGCAGCGAGAGGGATACCGGGAAGTGACATTTAGAGGACCTCCAGCTCAGCGTGGAGTGCGCCCGCCTGTTTGATGGCCTGAAGGATGGCGATGAGGTCGCGAGGGGTGGCGTGGAGGGCGTTGAGGGACCGCACGAGGTCGTCCACGGTCGCCGCGCGAAGGGGGGCGAGGGCGGCGGCCTCCTCCTCGACGGTGATGGCAGTCTCGGGCACGACAACAGTCTCTCCCCCGGATAAGGGGGGCGGTTGGGAGACGGCGGCGGTGGTGCGGACCTCGACGGTGAGGCTGCCGTGGGCGACGGCGACGGGGGAAATGGTGACAGGGCCGCCGACGACGACGGTTCCGGTGCGTTCGTTGATGACGACGCGGGCGGGTGGGTCAATGGTCACGGTGAGTTGGCCGATGACGGCGAGGAACTCGGTGAGACGGCCCCGGAAAGGCTCAGGCAGTGAAACCAGGACAGTGCCGGCGTCGCGCGGCACCGCGGCGAAGCTCGCCTGCCGGGTGTCAGGTGCGGCCTGGTCGAAGCTCGCCTGCCGGGTGTCAGGTGTGGCCTCATTGATGGCGGCGGCGACGGCGACAGCCGCGGCATCGTCGGGGTAGCGGAGGGAGAGGGAGAGCATGTTGTCTGGCGCGATCAGGGTCGGGACGGAAGCCTCGACGAGGGCCCCGCCGGGGATGCGGCCGACGGTGGGGTGATTCTTGGAGACCTGTGCCCCGGCGCCGGCAGCGGCGAAGCCGCCGATCGAGACTGCGCCCTGGGCCACCGCGTAGACCTGGCCGTCGGCAGCCAACAGAGGCGCCTGGAGGAGCACGCCGCCCTGGAGGGAGCGGGCATCCCCAAGGGATGAGACGGTGACATCGATGCGGTCCCCAGGCCTCACGAACGGGGGGAGATTAGCGGTGATGATAACGGTGGCCGTGTTCTTGGTCTTGATCTGGTCGGCGACATCGGGCCTGGTGCCTAGGCGAGTAACGAGGTTGCGAACGGCCTGGTTGGTGAAGGAAACCTGGGCGCTGTCGCCGGTGCTGTCCAGGCCGACCAGGAGGCCGTATCCGACGAGCTGGTTGTCGCGGGCTCCCTCAACTCGCACCATGTCTTTGATGCGTATCCCGTCCGCACCGGCGGCCGCGATGGCCCCGAGGATGATTGCTGCTGAGAGCAGCAGCGTTGTCAGGGAGCGCCGCATGTGTGCCTCACCAGAGCAGTGACAGCAGGCCGGAGATCAGGCCCGGGCGCTGCTTTCCGGGGATGGGGCCGCGGCCGGAGGAGGCGATATTGCAGTCCGCGATCTGAGTGGAGAGGATGGTGTTCTCGGGGCTGATGTCGTCGGGCCGGACGAGGCCGGTGAGGGTGAGGGTGAGCTCGTCGGCGTTGAGCTTGAGGTGACGGGTGGCCTCGACCTCGAGGTTGCCTTCAGGCGTGACGGCGACGATGACGCCGGAGAGCCGGTCCACGAGGCTGGTGGCCTCGCTGGTGGCCCCGGCGCCCGAGCTGGAGCGTTCGGTTTCCATGGAGAGGAGGGGGAAGAACTGGAGCAGGCCGACTCCCGGCCCGCCGCTGACCTCTAGGCTCTTGTCGGCCGAGTGACTGGCGCGGTGGGAGGTGGTTGATCTCTGTACGATGAGGATGGTGACGATGTCTCCGGGGGCGGCAGCGCGGCGATCGACGATGAGGGAGCGCGACTTGTCGCTCCAGAGAGAGGCCCCGGAACAGCAGGCGGGCGCTGCGAGCAAACACGTGGCGAAGCTCGCCTGGCAGATGAGCAGAACGGCGGCAATGGTAGGACGGGGTTTCATGGGGAAACGATCACCTCCGCGCGGCCCGGAGCGGCGATCCGGACCAGGAATTCTTTCCTGTGTTCGGGGGTGCGGACGCGAACGACGTCGCCCACGCTGCCATCGGCGAGAGCAAGCGCGCGAGTCGTGGCGCGGACTCGGCCGATGTGGGCGATGGCGGTGATGGACTCGCCGCGGCGGACGGCGGGAATGGGTTCGATCCAGTCGGTGGTGAGGATGGCGCCAGGGGAGGCAGCCCGCGCGGCGCGTTGCCCGACGAGGGCCCCCGGGCTACGGAGCGGTGCGCCGCGCAGGCGGCTCAGTTCTCGCGTCTGAAGGAGGACGTCCTCGTCGGTGAGGGCCTGGCCGCGCCGGATGGGGCGGCTGGCGACGAGTGCCCGGCCCGTGACTCGCACACGATAGCGGAGGGTGCAGTCCAGGGCCGAGACGCCCTCGGAAGTGACCGCGATGTCGGCGACCCAGAGGCCGCCCGCAAGGCCCGGCGGACGGACGATCGTGACGAGGGAGGTATCACCTACGGGGGCGAGGAGCGGCCGGGGCAGGGTCACAGGCCTAACGGTGGCGCGATCTCCTGGGAAGAGGCGAAGCTCGCCTGCCGGGCGAAGCTCGCCTGCCGGGCGCAGCTCGCGCCTGATGGCGGCCTCTCCCGCGGCCACCAGGTCGGCGGAGGAGACAACTTGGGCGAGGCGCGTGATGGCGACCGGGTGGCGCCAGGCCGATGGGTAGGCGTCGGGGTCGAGGGCCGCTTCGGCGAGACGGAGCCTGATTTCGGCGGGGCTGAGGACGCGCTGCTCGCCAGGGCGGAGGCCGGTGAGGAGAACGCGGTCGAGGATGTCCTCCCCTACCCCGGCTGTTATGTCCGGCGAGAGCAGGTGGCGGACGGTGACCGAATCGCCGGTCACTTTGACCGAACGCGGGCCGAGCGAGGCCGCAACTGGCGATGAGACCGCCAGGGCGACGGCGATGATGAGCTGCGAGACGCGAATCACCCCTGGTTTCCCTCCCATGCACTCTTCGGCAGAGGGAAGGAGACGCTTGAGTCAGGGGGTGAGCACTTGTGGAGTTTGGGCCTGTGCTTGCTTCGACGGCGTACTACGAAGGCGACGACAAGGTTCAGCCAAGCTTGAGTTCGTATTCCTCGAGGCGCGCCTTGTACGTGTTGACGTGGGCTTCCCATCTCTGCCAGTTCGCGTTCTCGACACTGAAGTCAGCGCCATAGACTCCCCGCCGCTTCCTGATGCCAAGTCCCTTGAATGGCTCTGGCAGCAACTGGAAGGTCTCGATGCCAAGGCTCTCTAGCCGCTTGAGCCAGCTGCCATCCTGGTGTTCGCCTGCGGCCAGAAGATCGTCAATGAGCTGGATGTACCGAGGTACGTCGCCCGGAGACACGCCAATCTCCGCTGCTATGCGAGCGTGCTCGTCATCGCGGTGAGCGAGACGGAAGAAGCCTCCCCAGCTGAACAACCATGTCTGGACAAAGCGGGGGAGTCCCGGAATCAGATCCTGGCTCTTGAGGAGAGTGGCCACGGCATTATCGAACTTGTGAGGCTGAGTCAGAACCGATGTCTCGTCCCAATGGAATGCCTCGTATGGCATGTCGAACTGCGCCATGTGACCTGGGTTGTTCAGGAGATCTATTGCGCACTCACACACGGCGGCAACGAGGTGTAGTCTCGCGCGAGTCTCGACATATAGGGCAGCTTGGGTAGACACGCCCTCGCCGTACGCGTAGGCTCGTCTCAGCCGCTCGTATGGCGACAAGCCTGGTCCCCCTAGCTCCTCCTGTTCGGCACACTCGAGTGAGACGCGCCCGTACTGGCGGTACTTCTGATAGGAGAAGGAAGCCCGGTCCCACGCAGAAGGAAGCCACCACATCTCGCGCTCCAGGCTGCGAAGGTAGTCGTAGGCCCTGCGGGTTGGGGTGTTCTCCTGGCTCTTCCGCTGGACGAGGATGGCCTTGAGCCAATCCTCAACCTGATCTACTTCGTGCCAATGCTCGATTCCGGTCGCGGCAGGAGTAGCTACCAGGTTGGCTTGCGCCAGACGTTTGGCGAGGCCTCCCGTTTCGGCGTACCGAAGGCAATCGATTCCCAGTTTGCTGGCGACCTGAGTGAGGTTGCCTTCTGGTATGTTGCCTGCAGCGACGAGCGCGGTCCGTGTCGCCGCGAGAAACCTGGCTTGTCCTGCCAGCTTGAACAGGTCCGTTGCGCCAGCGTTGCGGTTCTTGACCTCACATATCGTTGTCCGAACGGCCTCAGGTTGGAAGTGTATCGCAGCCATGTCAACTTCCATGATCTCGTCGGTTGGGTCTTTCCTGTTGCGCTCCACAAACTGGCCGTCAGCCTGGAACGCGGCGGCGACATGGCGCTCAAATTCGCGGTCTTCGCGCTTCGGCATGGCTGCGTTTCCCCTCTGAGTGAGTGATGTCGGCGTCTCGGCGGCCTCGGTGAGCGACAGCCGCTCTGTCGCTGCTGTCTCGTAGAGTGGTGCCTTGCGGCCCACTATGCCATCAGAGGCAGGAGATCGTCAAGTCTAGCCCTCACGGCCCCTCTCGGGACCGGCGGGCCCTCCGACTTCCTTCAGGGTGAACTGGGGCAGGCCCGCCCTACAGAGTGTATCGCAAAAGTGCCTCTGGGCGCAGAAGCGACCAAACCTCGTGCCCCTGCGGCAATCCTGAGCGGTCGCTCAATCAGCTCAACCGCTTTTGCGATAGACTCTACAGTACCCGCCTCCGGCCGGTGCGCAGGTTGGAAACTTGCGCCACCAATTAGGCCGCAGGCTAAAGCCTGCGCTACCAATCAGGCCGCAGGCTAAAGCCTGCGCCACCGATTAGGCCGCAGGCTGGGGGCGTGCGCTACCGATTAGGCCGCAGGCTGGGAGCCTGCGCTACCAATTAGGGTCCGATGACGGGATGTGCGGCTCAGCGGTGGAGGGAGTTGGCCATGGCGAGCATTTCGTCGGCGACTTGGATGGCCTTGGAGTTGACTTCGTAGGCGCGCTGGGCGACGATCATGCTCACCATTTCTTCGATGATATTCACGTTCGACATCTCGATGAGTCCCTGGCCGAGAGAGCCAATGCCATCCGATCCGGGCGCGGCGACGAGCGCGTCCCCCGATGCCCCCGTCGGCAGGAAGAGGTTGCGGCCGATGCTGCTCAGGCCGGCCGGGTTGAGGAACTTGCCGAGGGTGATCTGGCCGAGCTGCTGGGACTCGGTCTGTCCGGCGACGTTGACGCTGACGGTGCCGTCGGAGCCGATGCTGATGTGGGTGGCATCGGAGGGAACCGCGATCTCCGGCTGGAGGGGGTGGCCGCTGGAGTTTACCAGGCGGCCCTGGCCGTCGAGCTTGAAGGCGCCGTCGCGGGTGTAGGCGGTGCTTCCGTCGGGCAGCATGATCTGGAAGAATCCGTCGCCCTCAATGGCCACGTCGAGGCTGTTCCCGGTCTGGCGAAGCTCCCCGGGCGAGAACATGCGCTGGACGGCGGCGTAGCGCGCGCCGAGGCCTATCTGCACGCCGGTGGGGATCTGGGTGCCCTCGGTGGCGGCGGCGCCGGGCTGGCTGATGGTCTGGTAGAAGAGGTCCTGGAAATCGACGCGGCTGGCCTTGAAGCCGACGGTGTTGACGTTGGCGAGGTTGTTGGCGATGACGTCAAGGTTGGTCTGCTGAGCCGTCATGCCGGTGGCGGCTGACCAAAGGCTGCGCATCATTGCGGTGCTCTCCTTGTGTCTGCTGAGGGCGGTTCCCTAAGTCCGCCTGGGGCGGACGGGGATGGCGGCCGCCGAAGGCGGCCTAGCCACAGTCCAGTGGCGGCTGACCAAAGGCTGCGCATCATTGCGTGTCATTCTCCCTTGACGGCCGCGGTGAGGGCCGCCCTGCAGGTGGGATGGTTCCGGGACTGAAGTCCCGGAACACCGGAGATCGCATCATGGGGTGTTCTCCTGTATGGGCACGGGTGCGCGCTACACGCGGCCGATTTCGTTGATGGCCTTGTCGAGAGTGCGGTCGGCGGCCTGGAGGGCGCGCTGGCTGGCCTCGAAGGCGCGGAGGGCGGCGATCATGGTGGTGAGCTCGGAGATCGCGTTGACGTTTGACTCTTCGAGATGGCCCTGGCGAACGCTTCCAGAAACGGCGGTGGGCGCCAGGGCCAAAGAGCCTCGCCCCGGCCGCAGGAGCCCACCGCCAAGCTTGCGCATGAGCGTGCCGGGAGAGAAATCGGCGAGCTTGAGGCGGTCAACCCGCGCCCCATCGACGAGCACATCACCGTTCTCCAGGAACTCGACTTCCGTGCCGGAGATTCGGATGGCGCCGGTCTGGCCGAGGAGAGGGTGTCCCGCGGAGGTGATGAGCAGGCCGCTGGGGTCGAGCCCAAAAGCGCCGCCCCGGGTATATGCCTCGCCGGTGGGTGTCTGCACGCAGAAGTAGCCCGGGCCGTCGAGGGCAACATCGAGAGGCGCGCCGGTGGCGCGCAGGACGCCGGGGCGGAGGTCGAGGCGAGTCTCCGGGGCGAGGAGGAGGACACCGCCGGACGGACGACCGGCCGCGGCGCGCCCAGCGGTGTGCTGCAAGACGCGGGTGAAGGCGGTGACGACAGGGATGTCGCGCCGATAGCCGGGGACGCTGATGCCGGCGAGGTTGGCGGAGATGACGTCGGTCCGCGCGGACTGCACCAGGAGCCCGTTGGCGGACGAGTAGAGACCACGGATCACAGCGAGTACCCCTCCCAGTTGTTGTTCGGCGGAACGGAGAGGCGACTTGAGGCAGGGAATGCCTGCAACAGCATCACCTCCTCTGCTCCATCACTCCATGAGGAAGTTGGTGAAGAGGACTTCGCGAACAGTGAGGCCTTGCTCCGAGAGGGCCTCGTCTACGGCGGCCTTGATGTCGTCTTTGAGGAGTTGCTTGCCTTCGACCGGGAGGAGATCGCGGTAGGTGTGCTGGGTCACGGTCATGATGACGGCGTCGCAGATCTGGGCTCTGTGCTCTTCGACCACCTCTTCGGGATGTACGCCCGCGATGACCAGGCCGACAGAGGCGCTGAGATAGTGTGGCGTGCCCTGGTCGGCCAGGTTGACGACGAGGTCGGTCAGCTCCAACTGATAGGTCTCCTCGGGGGGAGGAGGCTTGGGCGATTTGGGCCGGAGAAGGAGGAAATAGGCGGCACCGCCGCCAGCGAGGAGCAGCACCAGGGGCAGCACTATCAGAAGGACTCTTCCTCGCGGCTGGGCAGTGGGCCTCACTTCTATGGAGGGGCCTCGCCGGTGGGGGCCGGCGCCTCCGGATCGGCTATGCTGACGGCCTCAAGGGGCGCGGCCTCCGCCTGGGGAGTATCGGGTGCAGTGGTGGGGAGGATGACGATCTCTACGCGGCGATTGAGGAAACGCTGCTCCTCGGTGTCGTTGGGGGCGACCGGGCGGCTGTCGGCGTAGCCGGTGGCGCCGAGGCGGACGGGATCGATATTCCATCGGTGCATGAGATAACGAACCACGGCGCAGGAGCGGGCGGCGGACAGCTCCCAGTTGGATGGATAGCGGGGAGTCTTGATGGGGAGCCCGCAGGTGTGGCCCTCGATGACGATGCCGTTCGGGATGGTCTGCAGGAGGTGGGCTATCTCGTCGAGGATGGCGAGGGCAGGAGGCCTCAGGTCGGCCTCGCTGACGGGGAATAGGAGGTTGTCGCTCGCCAGGGTGATGACGAGCCCCCGTACCTCGTGGGTGGCGCTGATGAGGTCCTGCATCTCGTTGTCCTGTATGTACTCCTCGAGCTGATCCTTCACTGACTGGAGGCTCTCGTCGATCGCCGAGCGATCACCGATGACGCCGCCCGCGCGGAGATGAGGCAATAGCCCACTGCCTGCTCCGAGACTCGTGCGCGTGCCTGGGGCGCCGAACTCTGCCCGGAGGCCGGAGGCGGCCTTCGCGAACTTGTCGAGGCTGACGTTGGACATGGTGTACATCATGATGAAGAAGGCCATGAGGAGCGTGATCATATCGGCATAGGTGAGGAGCCAGCGGAGGCTCTCACCGCCTTCGCCGCCTTCGCTCATCGGGCGCTATTCTCTCTTCTCGTCGATTTGCTGCTTCCCGCTAGGGGGCAGGAATGAACGCATGCGTGCGGCAGCGACGCGGGGGCTTTCCCCGGCCTGAAGGGCCAGCAATCCCTCGATGGCGATCTCGCAGGCACTGAGCTCATCCTCGCTGTTGGCCTTGAGCTTGTTGGCTATTGGCAAGAAGATTAGGTTGGCGAGGGAGACACCATAGAGCGTGGCGACGAAAGCGGCGGCAATGCTGTGGCCCATCTCCTCGGGCTTGTCGAGCTTTCCGAGCATGTGGATGAGTCCCATGACGGTGCCGATGATGCCGAGGGTGGGAGCAAAGCCGCCCGCGGTGTTGAACACGTTTTGGCCTGTGGCATGCCGTTCCCGCATGGCGCGCATTTCAGTGGCGAGGATCTCCCGCAGCAGGTCCTGGGCGGTGCCGTCTATGACGAGCTGGAGGCCGGTGCGCAGGAACTCGTTTGAGATACCTTTGATCTCTGCTTCGAGCGCGAGCACCCCCTCACGGCGAGCGCGGCGGATGAGATCGGCCAGGAGTCTTATCACCTCCACGCTCTCGACGCGTTCGCCGAAGAAAGCGCGCATCAAGACCTGCAACACGCCGGCGACCTGACGCATGGGGAGGCCGACGACAGTCACGCCGATAGTCCCCCCGATGACGATCAACGCAGCAGGGAGATTCCACAGGGCGCTGAGGTGGCCGCCCTCGAGGAAGACGGAGAGGAGGACGGCACCCCACGCCAGAGTCAGCCCGAGTATTGTAGTGAGATCCATTGAACCTCTGGCGGCACCTCACGGCCACGGCAGTCAACTCGCCTGCCTCGGCTTCGCTCGCTCGACGTTGAAGCTCATCAATCCGGTTCAGGCGCTGGGCGTGACGGTTCATCGAATCGGACTTCCACGCTGTGACGATACCGTGTGGCAAGCTGGGCCACCACCTCCGCGGGTTCCTTGACCATTATCTTCTCGCCGGTGGTAAGGGAGACGAGAGTGTCGGGGGTGGCCTCGATGAACTTGATCAGGTCGGCGTTGATGATCACCGGCATCCCGTTGAGGCGCGTGACCTGAATCACAATCGTCTCCCTTCAGCAGTTATGTCTGTAGCGATCGCGGATGCTATCGCTTCAGAGAGAGCACATCCTGGAGCATCTCGTCGGCGGTAGTGACGACGCGGGAGTTGGCCTGGAAGGCGCGCTGGGTGACGATCAGGTTGGCGAACTCCTGGGCCAAGTCCACGTTGGACATTTCGAGGAAGCCGGCTGTCAGGGTACCGTTAGAGCCGACGTTGGGCGGCTTGACGATGGCGTCGCCGGAGTTGGGCGAGGTGGTGTAGAGGCCGCTTCCGAGCTTGGAGAGGCCGGCGGGGTTAGTGAAGCCGGCGAGGGCGATCTGGGCCAGGGAGGAGACCATTCCGTTGCTGTAGACGCCGGTGAGAACTCCGAGCTCGTCGATGCTGAAGCTCTGAAGGGTACCGACGGGCAGGCCGTCCTGGGTAACGGCCTGGGCAGTGGTGGCGCCGACGAACTGGGTGATCGTGGAGAGGTCGGCATTGATGTCGATGTCTGCGGCGGCGCCATTTGGGGTGGTGAGGGTGAGGGTGAAGTCGATACTACCGGTCTGACACTCGCCGTTCTCAGTGAAAGTGATAGTCCCCGTGTCGGCGCAGTTGCCATCAGGGCTGGTGACGGCCCAGCCCCATTCGTTCGGGGTGACGGCGGATTTGGTGAAGGTAATGCTGAGCTGATGGGGTGCGCCGAGGGAGTCGTATATTGTGAAGGAGGTATCGACAGGGTCTGCCGGGTCCTGGGCGGCATCGACGTTGCCCTGGTAGACGACGGTGGCGGTCTGACGGGCGGCGAGCTGGGTGCCGATGGGGACGATGATCTCGGCGGCGGGGTCGATGTTGGTGGTGGTGTCGATGAGGCCGGTCGAGGAGTCGACGACCCAGCCGAGGACGTGCATGCCATTGGCGGCAAAGACCAGTCGGTTTCGGCCGTCGAGCTGAAAGACTCCGGTGCGGGTGAAGGAGACGCCGACGCCGTCGCTGAGCACGAAGAAGCCATCGCCGAGGATGGCAATGTCGGTGGGGCGGCCGGTGGATTTGAGGTTGCCCTGGCTCATGATGTTGTCGATGCTTGCGAGTTCGACGCCGAGGCCGATCTGCATGGGGTTGATGCCGGTTTCGCTGCCGGCGCGAAGGGTCTGGGCGAGGGCCTCGGCAAATGACACGCGGGCGGACTTGAAGCCGATGGTGCTGACGTTCGCGATGTTGTTCGCGATGACGTCAACCGCGCGCTGATAGGTCTGAAGTCCCGCCACTCCGGTGAAGATTGAAATCATCGGTTTATCCTCCGATCAAGGTGGATTAGCGTCACCAGACCCGGACGACGTCGCCTGGATTGATCTGTTCATCGCCGACGATGAGCTTGGGCTGTCCATCGGCGAAGATGACCGCCTCAACGAGGCCGGTAACGGAGCCGTCCGCGGTCTCTATGTGCTTGCCGATCAAGAGCACCGCCTGGGAGACGGCCTGGGCCTGGTAGAGGATGCCCAGGTGCAGGTTTGTGGCCTGGAGCTGTTCGACAGTAGAGAATTGCGCGAGCTGGGCGATGTACTCGGTCGCGCTCATGGGTTCGAGAGGGTCCTGCATCTGGATTTGGGTGATGAGAAGCTTGAGGAACGCGTCCTGCCCGAGAGCGGGCCCGGTCGTCTCGGAGACGACCGGCAGTTGAGTCTCGGTGCCTGTCGACGCGGCGGCCATGTTGGCGACGGCGTTGGCAGCGGCTGTCGAAGGTGGACTGGCAGCGGTAATCATTTCTCTCTCCTCATGCGAGCCACTCGAGGCTCGACCGCGAATCGAAGCTCGATCGCCAGTCCGCGAGTTGCTGCAGGCCCGCGCTCGGGACCGGCCCAGGATCGGCTGCTGACTGGGACGCCGCGGCCCGCGGGCCAGAATCCTCCTGACGAGCGAACGAACCGGTATCGGGTTGCGCGTCGGTCCAGTTGGGAGTCGAGCCCCGACCGTCGCGCTGGTGGTCGGCTGTGGTGGTGAAGCTGAAGTCCTGGAACTGGAGGTCGAGCTTCGACTCAAAGCCGGCGCCTGCCAGGTGGGACCGGAGGGTGGCGGCATTGGACTCCAGCCAGGTGTGGACGAAGGGATGGGTGGCGTGAAAGCGGGCGAGGAGGTCGCCCTCCCGTGACTCTACGACGATGTGGATGAGACCGAGATCCGGGGGGCTGAGCTGGAGGGTGATGCGGGAGAGTCGCTCGGCCTGGCCATCGAGCTTCAACTGGGGGTCATGCCTCAAGTGGCGGACCGCGGCGACGATCTGATCCAGTATCGGTCGAGCTTCGATTGGCAGTCGAGCTTCGACGAGGGAGGCGTGTGGCGGCTGCGGGTCGAGCGGGAGTCGAGCTTCGATTGGCAGTCGAGCTTCGACGAGGGAGGCGTGTGGCGGCTGCGGGTGGAGCGGGAGTCGAGCTTCGATTGGCAGTCGAGCTTCGACGAGGGAGGCGTGTGGCGGCTGCGGGTCGAGCGGGAGTCGAGCTTCGATTGGCAGTCGAGTCTCGACCTTCGATTGGAGGTCGAACTTCGACGGAGTTTGCGCGGGAGCGTGTTCGGCGGCCGAAGCTCGCCTGCCGGTGGAAGCCTGCTCGCCGGATGAGACCGCGGGAGGCGAGGGCGGGATGGCAAGGGCGCGCGGCTCCCTGGGCGGCCCGGCTGGCAGTCGAGCTTCGACCGTCTCGGGCAGGCCGGGCAAGGCGATCGTGGGCGGCGACGGAGCTGTGTCCTGGGTCGCGATTCTGGCGCCCGGGTGGGTGCGGGGGCCGGCAGCAGAGCTTCGCCCGGCAGGCGAGTGGCTAGCGCTACTTTGGGGCTTGGAGGATAAGGTTGCCCGAGCCGAGGGGATGTCGAAGCCCGACTGCCGGTCGAAGCTCGACTCCCAGTTGGCCGTGACGGGGTTCGTCGCTTCGGCATTACCGAGGACAGGCCCTTCGGCCATGCTGAGAGCGGAGCCGGTGACGCTGCTGGGGGCAGGCCACCGGCGAATGGAACCCTCGGCCCGGGCGGGCGGGTGCAGAAGCGCCTCGGAGTCGGCAGGCAGGCCCGCAGTCGCCGGAGCGGTTGCGAAGGGCAACCTGGGCGCCAGCGATGCGAGGTCGAAACTCGACTGGCGGTCGAAGCTCGACTGGCGGTCGAAGCTCGACTGCCGAAGGTGTGCTCGACCTTGCTCAGGGCGGGCCTGGGCCAAGTCCGGAGGCGCGAGCGGAGGCAACGGTCTGGAAACAGTCAGAGCCTGACTCCCGGTCAGCGGCGGGAACGAGTCTGTCCGGGAGTCAGGCTTTGAGCGGGAGTTAGGCTGTGTCCGGGAGTCAGGCTCTGACCGGAGCTCGCCCGAGGTGGGCAGAGATGGTTCAGCCTGAAGACCGGCGCGGGGCACGCGCGGGGTGTCCAAGGATCGAGGGAGGTCGGCCGGCGCCGGGATGCGAGGGGACGGAGATGAAGATGAATCGGGTCGAGGCTCGACTCCCTGTTGAAGCTCGACCGGCAGCCGAGTGGCTAGGTCCGCCTCTGGCAGACCGCCATCCCTCCCCGCTCCGGCGGGGCTAGGGACTTCGGTCTCCACTGGTAGGCCGGTATCGCCCACGGGAGAAGCGGTGGCGCCCTGCGGGTGGCTAAGCCTCGGCGGAGCCGAGGCCGCCAAGGCGGCCCTAAGGGGCATAGCGACTCGACCTGCAAGTGCGCCCCGCCCGAGCGGGCGCTCTGGGGCGCTGCGGTGCGGAGCGCCCAACTGCGGGCGGGGCATTTCGTCGAAGCTCGACTGCCGGTCGAAGCTCGACCTCTGGCAGTCGAGCTTCGACCAGCTGTGACCGGGAGAGACGCCATGCAGCCGAGCCCTAGTCGGCTTGCCCGAGGCGGCCGGGCCGCCCAGGGAGACGGGCGGCTCCCCGTATGTGCCGCCCAGAGAGCCCGGCCAGCCTTCGGCACGCACGTCTGTCCCCTCGCGAGATGATCCCAGGAGGCCGCTCAGATGGGACCGAAGCTCGGCTGCCACAGGGGAGCTTGGGTCGGCAGCCTGCGCTCCAGGCGACGGAAAGAGGATACCGTTATCGCTCGCCTGCCGGCCGAAGCTCGGCCGCCGGTCTCCACCGAAGTGAAGCGGAAGCTCGACCTGCAGGTGCTGCTGCAGCGCGATCAGGAAGACTGCGCCGTCGGCGACGAGGCCCACGCCCCCTTCGGAGGTCGAGCTTCGACTGCCGGTCGAAGGTCGGCTGCCGGTCGAAGCTATACGGGCATCGGTCTCGGCCGCTGGCGGTCGGGCCTCGCATGGGAGTGTCAACGGGGCATCTGTCATGCCAAGGCAGATTCCTTTGGAGATCGCCCTTCGCCCGGGAGGCGAGTGGCTAGGTCCCAGGGGGACCGCCATCCCTGCCCGCAGGGCCTAGGGACTTCGCCCGGCAGCCGACCTTCGGCCGGCAGGTCGGCGCGGTGCGCCCGAGCTTCGCCAAGCGACGTAGGCACGGAAGTTCTGTCGATTACTGGTGCCCCCGGCACACCGCTGAGCCTGCGGGTGCGGTGGGGGCCCGCGCTGCGCGGGCCTCCGCGCACCACAGTACATATCGTTCCGGCGGAGGCGCGACTTTAGCGAGTCGAAGCTCGACTGCCCGTCGAAGCGAGAGTGCGCTGCCGCTCGAGGACCCGGGCGACAAACCTGCTGGTCTCGGCGTAGGGCGGGACGCCCCCGTAGCGAAGCACGGCCCCAGGGCCAGCATTGTAGGCCGCGAGCGCGAGGGGGACATCGCCCTGGAAGCGGTCCAGGTGCTCCTTGAGGTAACGCGCGCCAGCGTCGATCCCCGCGCGGATATCGAACGGATCAGTCACGCCCAGTTGCCGAGCGGTGGCAGGCATGAGCTGCAGAATACCTGCAGCCCCGTCCTCTGACAGGGCATCCGGCCTGAGGCCGGACTCCACCTCCGCCAACGCGAGTAGCAGTGTTGGCTCTATTTGGTGGCGGGCAGCGGCCGATTTGATGGCATCGCGGACAGCAGACGGCTGCCAGCGCGGCGTTTGGGCGAGAGCGCGGGCGAAGCCGACCTGCCCGGAGAAGCCATCGACGGGGCCGCGGAACCGGGTCTTGATGGCGCCTATGCGGGCGAGGACGCGGCTCAGTCCTGCCGGACGAATGCCGCCTGCGAGCCGAAGGTCGGCTGCCGGCCCGGGCACCGGTGGCAGCTTCATGGCGAAGGAGGCCTGCCGGGCGAAGGCTGGCCCGACTCCCTGGGCGACCCGGACGGTGTGTCGTCGCCCGGCTCTGCGCTCCTGGCCGCGAAGCGAAGGGTGGCGAGGTCATCGAGGCGCTTGATGTCGGCATGAAGCTCAGCGCGTCGGTGCCTGCTGGCGAGGCCGTCGCGGTGGCTCTCGAAGAGCTGCCGGGATCGGGCGGCCTCCAGCAAGCGGCGGCGGGCCTCGCCGACGCGGGTTTCGAGTTCGCCGGCAAGCCGGGCGGCGCGGGCCAGGCTTTCGTCGAGCTGTTCGAGCTCTTCGCGCAGTAGGGCAACGCGGGGAAGGTCGAAGCTCGACTCCCGGTCGAGAGTTGGCATGGGCAGGCTAAAGCCTGCGGTACCGGAGGAGAGATTGGGTAGCGCAGGCTTTAGCCTGTGCGGCTCGACTGCCTGATGCAGGTTGCGCAGTCTGCCGTGGAGGGAGGTCCGCAGACGGCGGAGTGAGTCGAGGCGCCGGCGAGCATTGGTGAGTTGATCTTCCAGGCGGGCGAGCTCGATCTGCAGCAACTGCTCGGCGTGCTGCGCGCGCCGCAGTACGGCCTGCAGTCGATAGCGAAATGCTCTCACGAGGTCTCCGTTTCCGAGGCATCCGTTGTGGTGCGCTCGTGGAGCGAATGGAGCTGGGCGATGGTGTGGTCCCACTGGCAGTGGTCGTCTGCGGGCTGGGTGAGGAAGGCCTGGAGGTGGGGGAAGATGGCTTTGGCGCGGTCGATGTCGGGGTTGGAGCCATCGGAGTAGGCGCCGATGTTGATTAGGTCTTCGGCGGAGCGATAGGTGGCGAGGAGGCGGCGGAGGGATTGTGCGGAGGCGCGGTGGTCGGGGGAGGTGACGTGGGGCATGAGGCGGGAGATGGAGCCGAGGATGTCCACAGCGGGGAAATGGGCGCGCTCGGCGAGGTCCCGGGAGAGGACGATGTGGCCGTCGAGGATGGAGCGGACGGCGTCGGCGACGGGCTCGTTGAGGTCGTCGCCCTCGACCAGGACGGTGTAGAGGCCGGTTATGGATCCGGATTCTCCGGCGCCGGAGCGTTCGAGGAGTTGGGGAAGCATGGCGAAGACGGAGGGGGTGTAGCCGCGGGTGGTGGGAGGTTCGCCGATGGCGAGGCCGATTTCCCGCTGTGCCCAGGCGATTCTGGTGACGGAGTCCATGGTGAGGAGGACGTGGAGGCCCTGGGCGCGGAAGTGCTCGGCGATGGTGGTGGCGACGAAGGCGGCCTTCAGGCGCTGGATGGCGGGCTGGTCGGAGGTGGCGACGACGACGACGGAGCGCCGAAGTCCTTCGGGGCCGAGATTGCCTTCGATGAATTCGCGGACTTCGCGGCCGCGCTCGCCGATGAGTGCGATGACGTTGACGTCTGCGGAAGGCTGGCCCGGCTCCCCGGATCTCCCGCCCAGGGGGGCCCCCGCGGTGGCATTGCGGGCAATCATGCCGAGGAGGGTGGATTTGCCGACGCCGGAGCCGGAGAAGATGCCGATGCGCTGGCCCTTGCCACAGGTGAGGAAAGCGTCGATGGCGCGGACCCCGAGAGGGAGTGGATGGCGGATGCGCTGGCGGCGGAGAGGGTGGGGAGGGGGCTGGTGGACGAGGAGATCCGCGCCAGAGATGATGAGGGGCCCGTCATCGAGGGGCCGGCCGAGGCCGTCGAGGACGCGGCCGAGGAGGGAGTCGCCGGCGCGGACGGTGAGAGGGCGGCCGGTGGCGACGACGTCGTTGCCGTGTGCGATGTCGCCGATGCCGGAGAGAGGCATGAGGAGGACGCGGTTCTGTCGGAAGCCGACGACTTCGGCCGGGATGGGGGAGCGGTTGCGGTGGGTGTGGATGTGGCAGATCTCGCCTATGCGGGAGGAGGGGCCGAGGGATTGGACGATGACGCCGACGACCTGGCAGACGCGGCCGTTCAGGCGGAGGGGGTCGGTGCGGTTGATTGCTTCACGATACCGGGTCAGGTTCATCGGGGTCCTCGTGGTGGGGTTCCTCCCTTACGCCGTCGGGGATGGCATCGGGGATGGCGTTGGTGAGGGCGTTGGTGATTTCGTCGATCTGGGTTGTGATGCGGGCGTCCAGGGTGCCGTTGGGAGACTCGATGACACAGCCGCCGTCTACGCGGCGATCTTCTATGATCTCCAGCTTGCGGACGCCGTCTACCGCGGAGACGAGGTCGTCGCGGGCTTGTTTGACCTGGTCAACGTCGCGGGGATTGAGGCTCACACGAAGGGATTCGCGCTCCCGGAGGCGCTTCATGGCATTGCGGACGATCTCGACGACGGTGTCCGGGCGGAGCTCGAGCTCGCGGCCGATGACCTTTTCAGCGATGGCGATCGCCAGGCGGACGAGTTCGGGCTCGACGCGCGTGAAGAACTGCGCGCGCTCTTCCTGGAGCGCGGAGGAGAGGGATTGGAGGCGGGCGAGCTTGACACGATAGGAGTCCTCTGCCGCGCGGATGCCCTCGGTGAGACCCTTCTCGCGGGCGGCATCTTCGGCATCGCGGAGATCGGTGGGGGGAGGGACGGAGGGGTCAGGGCAGGCGGGCAAGCGCGGCGCCGGCGCCTCCCTGGGCGGCCCGGCCGCCTCCCTGGGAGAGCCGGACAAGCCGGGCTGCCAGGGGGTGAGCGGTTCGGAGAGTTCGTGGGCTTTGATGATGCGGCGCATGGAGGGCAGTGCCTAAGTGGAGATGGTGGACTCGGCGGTCTGGCCGTCTCCGCCGCTTTCCTCGTCGGTGGAGAGCCAAGTCTTGAGCACCGCCGCCGCGCGGTCCGGGTCCATGGCGACTTCAGCGGGGGCGGCTTGCGGGGGGCCCATTGGTGATTCGCTGGGCGCGGAGGCCGGGGAAGCGCTGGCGGCGGGGGCAGGGGCAGGAGCGGCGGAGCCGGCCGGTTCGGGCGCGCCGCGGCGACGCAGCAGGGAGAGGGCGAAGCGCAGGAAGAGCACCATGAGGAGAATGGCGGCGAAGTCGCGGCCCACACGGTAGTAGAAGTCACGGATGGCGAAGACCTTGCTGCCCTTTTCCTCTGCGGCGGGAGGCTGGAAGGGGATGCGAGTGATGACGATGGTGTCACCCCGCGTAGAGTCGATGCCGGCGGCGGCGGCGACTGCGGAGTTGAGATCCTCGGTCTGGCCGAGATCCACCGCCTCGTCGATAAACACCGAGAGGGAGATCTGCTGGAGCTGGCCCGGCGGCTGGATGATTCGCTCTTTCTGCCGAGAGACGCGATACTGGGAGGTGACATCGGTGTGGTCGTACTGGTCCGCAGAGGGAGCTCCGACTGGCGGTCGAGGCTCGACTGCCAGCGGCGCGGCGGCGGTGACCGAGGTATTGGCCGTCACTCCGGGAACTCCGGCCGCGGGGGGTTCGGCCAGGCCGCGGTAGGTTTCGCGCGTTTCGCGGCGGGATTCGAGTATGCCGTTTCCGTCTGCGGCGGGCTGGTAGGTTTCGCTCTCTTTTTCCACGCGGTCGAGACTGAGGAGCGCGCTGGCGCGGACGACTGCTTTGCCGGGACCTAGGACACCGTCGAGCATAGTCTGAACGGCCTGCTCGACCTGGCGCTCGTACTCGCGGCGGAGCTGGAGCTGGTTGGAGGCGGCGGCGAGGCCGGCGCCAGAGAGAGTCGAGTCATCGGGATTGGCGAGCAGCCGTCCGGAGGTGTCGAGCAGTGCGATGGACTCGGGGGAAAGGCCTTCCACTGCGCCGGAGACGAGGTGGACAATGCTGCGCACGCCCGCGGCAGCCAGCCCGGCGCCGCGGAGCTTGAGGACGACGGAGGCAGTGGGGAGCTGCTGCTCGCTGGCGTAGAGGCGTTTGGCGGGGATGACGATATGGACGCGTGCGTGCTCGACGGAGTCCAGGTGGGCGATGGTGCGGGCGAGCTCGCCCTGGAGGGCGCGCTGGAAGTTCATCTTCTCTCCGAAGCTGGAGAGGCCGAGGCGAGTGCGGTCGAAGAGCTCGAATCCTGTCTGGCCGCCGGCGGGGAGGGCTTCCCCGGCGAGATCGAGGCGCAGTTCGTGTATGCTGTCGGCAGGCGCCTCGATGGTGCCGCCGGCGCTCACGCGATAGGCGACCTTCAGGTCGCGCAGGCGCTGCACGACCTTCGCCGCGTCGTCGGGCTGGAGGTTGGCATATAGCACCCCATACTGCGGCCGCTGGGCGAGGTTGGCGGCGAGCCCGAGCAGGCCGACGCAGATGAGGAGGAAAGCCCCGAGCCCGACGCGCTGGGACGGGGTGGCATTCCGCCACAGGCGGCCGATGTCATTGGGGCCGCCTCCGCCGGTTGGCATTGGTCGCGCTTCGCTCAACAGATCATCTCCCGCTTACACCTGCGTGCGAAGTAGCTCCTGGACGCCGTCCACGACGTGGTTGCGCACCGCCATGGCCAGCTCCAGCGCGAGACTCGCCTTTTGGATGGCGATAATCGCGTCGTGCAGTTGGGCAAGATCGCCCACGGCGACGGACTGCGCGGCCTGGTCGGCCGCGGCCTGGATGCTCGCGAGGCTGTCAATGCCGCGGCGAAGCGCCTCCGCGAAGTCCTGCCCGGGCAGCGGCCCGGTGGGCGCAAGTACGGAGCTGCGGGCGCTGGCGCTGGTGAGAGTATCTATTCGCATGGCTCAGGCTCACTTTCCGCGGCTCAGCTACGCGCGCCCAAGGTCGAGCGCGCGCTGGGCCATTGTCTTTGCGGCGTTGAAGGCGGTGGCGTTGGCCTCGTAGCTGCGAGTGGCAGAGACGAGGTCCACCATTTCCTCGACAATGTTCACGTTCGGATATGCCACGAAGCCGTCGGGATCGGCGTCCGGATGACCGGGCTGGTACACCCGCCGTGGATCTCGAGGGTCAACCGCTATCCCGATCATCTCCACCCCGCCGGGATTGCGGGTGCGGGAGGCGAAGATCGGCTGAAGGCGGCGATAGGGGCCGCCGTCCGGAGTCCTGGTGGTCTCCACATTAGCGATATTCGCGGCGATGATGTCGAGCCGGGCCCTCTGTGCGGACAATCCTGAAGCGCTGATGTCGAAGGAATCCACTTCACACCTCCTAGCGGCGGCCCTCGTGGATGGCCGTCCGCAGCGCGCGGATGCGCGCGGCAAGGATCTCCCCCGCGGCGTTATAGCGCAGGACATTGCGGGCGAGGGCGGCCATCTCACGGTCAATGTTCACGTTGTTGCCGTCGGCGCGCGCGGGGCTGGCAAGATCGCGTCGTGGGCGCAGGGAGAGCGCGGCGATCAGGTCTGCCGCGCGATGGGGCGCCCGCCGCGCCTCTTGCAAGGCGAGAGCGAGCGCCTCTTCAAAGTCAACGTCGCTGCGGACGAAGCCCGGAGTATCGACGTTGGCGACGTTATCGGCGATGGCGGCATGGCGCGCGGCAGCGCCGCGCAGCGCCGCCGCCAAGGCCTGGCTGTTTACATCCGAAAGCAGGTTCCAGTCCACGGGAGCAATCCCCCCTTTGCTTCTGCTTCCCGGAAGGCCGAAGGATGGTCAGGCCGCAACTGCGGCCTGCCTCCGGCGGGCCCGTCCACGGCGACCGTCGCCCCCCGGGCGAAGGTCGCCTGGCAGTCGAGCTTCGACTGGCGGTCGAGCTTCGACCGGCGGTCGAGCTTCGACTTCCGGACGGACCGGCATGGAACTACGCGTGCTGTTCGCGCAGCAACCCGCGGATTGCCATCAGACTCAGGCCGTGCTTGTCGACCATTTCCCCGATGGTTCGGATGCGATCAACGTCTTGCTTGGAGAATAGGCGTCGTCCCGATTCGTCCCGTGCGGGTCGGACAAGCCCGTAGCGCGTCTCCCAAAATCGGATGCGGTGGGGTTCGACGCTGGTGAGCTTGACCACGGTCCGCATGGGATAGATCGGAACGTGGCTAGGCATATGCACACGCTTCCCTCCTTTCTGCCTAGATTCGCCTCTGGCAATCCGTGCCTTCCTGGTCCGGCGTCAACTCGGGGCAGACACCCTGCCCTTGTTGAGCACCGTCCAGCGATATTCCATAGATTCGAGGAAGTTTGAGATGAGTCGAGGCTCGACTCCCGGATGATGATTGTTTTGCTGTCGGTGCGCTAGTGTGCCGTCCCAGTGTTAGCTGCGGAAATGCAGGACGTGGCAGAGGACGGCACGAGCCCACGACAGGGTCATAGCGTCCGTTCTGTGATTATCCGCGGATAACGATATCATGAAGTTGCTCCTGGGACACGACACTAGTGTCGTGTCCCGGCGATAACTTGATTATGTCTTACAGGGAAACAATCGCGGAGTAGTTATCCCCAGCTCGCTGTAGGCTCGTGCTGTCTTATCTTACATCTCAGCTTTTGCATAGTTATTCCTGAGACGGCACACTAGAAGCTGTTTCATAACCTCCATCTGAGGTCATGAAACAGCAGCACAAGCCGCCAGGCTCCAGCAGGCGCATTTCATGCCAGCGTCTGCAGCGGACAGCCAGGCGAGTGAGGGTTATGAAATGCGCTCTAACGGGACATATGTCTGGGGCAGAGACACAGCCGCGCTTGCGGCGGGTGGAATGTCAGGAACACACGAGGAACACAGGGAGAGAGCAGCAGCAATGATCTTCGGGGCGAGGAGGGTGCTGATGGGGATTGGGGACGGGGGAGACATGGGGCAGGCGACCTTCGCCTCGGTTCTGGCGACCCTTTCCTGGGTGGTCGCCGGGGCATTGGCGATCGCGATTGGTGGTGTGATCGTCGGGATCTGTGCCTACCGGCGCGGCCGGGAGGCGGAGGCGCGCCTCCGCAGGTTGGAGGCGGCGGTGGGGGAGTTCTGTGAGGCGCTGAGAGCGCGGCTGGCTTCCGAGCGCCCCCCAGCTTCGGCCTCCCGTTCGGCCACCAGCCCCTTGAGGAGGAGGGTGCTGGAATCCTCTTCGCCTGCCGGGCGACACTGCTCTGCTGAAGCTACGCAGTGCGGAGCAGAGAGCTCGCCTGCCAAAGGAGCGCAGCAGAGGCCCAGTGTGTAGTAGATCTTCGGGTCGTCCGGTCGAAGGGCGAGCGCGCGCTGGAGCGCACGTCGTGCCTCTGTGGCTCGGCCGGTTCGAGAGAGAGCGAGGCCCAGGAAATAGTGGGTGTCGCAGTGGTTGGGGCTGACTTCGGCCAGCTTCTCGAAGATGCGCAGCGCCTCCTGTAGGCGGCCGGTGGTGAAGAGAAGATAGCCCAGCTGGCGTTGGAGACAGACGGAGTCGGGCAGGCGCTGGAGGCCGCGGAGGCAGACATCCACGGCAGCATCAGAGGCACCCATTACGTGATAGATGTTCGCTAGACGCGCGTGGGCACGTGGGTTGCAGGGCTCGAGTCGCAGGAGAGAGCGGTAGGAAAGGGCGGCGTCCTCCAGCAGCCCGGCTCTCACCGCGGCCGCCGCGCGACGCCGCCAGAACCGCGGATTCCCCCCATCGAGATCGGTAGCGCGGCGGTAGAGATGGAGCGCAAGCGCGGGGCGGCGCGCGTGGAGGAGGGCGCGAGCGCACGAATCCCACACCCGCGCACGGTGTGCAGCGGAGACGACGCGCACGGCCCGCGCGAGCAGGCGGACAGGCGCTGATCGCCCGGCAGGCGACCTTTGCCAGTCGAGCTTCGACCGGGAGTCGAGCTTCGACCGGGAGTCGAGCTTCGACCGGGAGTCGAGCTTCGACCGGCAGTCGAGCTTCGACCGCCAGTCGGAGAGTGTCTTCCCGATTGAGGTGCGCCGAATACTCTTGCTCTGTACTTCGATCGGCAGTCGAGGCTCGACTCCCATTCCTTCAGACTCCGGAACGAACGTCTGCCGCGAGGGCAGGAGGCACGGCGCTGAAGGCGTCGGAGGCCGTCATCGCGACAGGCCGTCCAGAGCAGCATTGATCTCCCCACTCAAGGCGCCGAGTGCTCGGTGGGTCGATTCGAAGCAGGCCCGCAGGGCTTCGGCTCGGCCAGCGAAGGAATCGCTCTCGTCGATGATATGGCGTCCCCGCGCCCGCAGATTCGCCTGGTCGGTCACGGCGTGTGAGAGGTCGTTGGAGAGAGCGGCGGCGGCGAGAACAACCGCATCGAGGGTCCCACTCCGGACATGGTGGGTCGAAGCTCGACTCCCGGTCGAAGCTCGACTGCCGGTCGAAGCTCGACTCCCAGCGGCGCGAACAGAGAGTTCGAGCTCGGTGGCGTTTTCCCGTGCGCAGGCGAGCTGCTGGGCGAGGTCCTCATGTTCCTGTTCCAGCGAGGAGAGCCGCGCGGACGTTCGGCGGGCCTGGACCTGGGCGGTCTCGACGCGCCGCGCTGTTTTCAGGAGCGCTTGGACGCGCGTCTCGAGGGCGCGTGCGCAAAGGCGAAGCTCCGACTCGGCGCGGCGAAGCTGGGTGCGCAGGCCGCGCATCCGGTCAGACCCAAGCGAGAGCTCCTTCTCCGCGGCAGACTTCAGGCGCCGGCGGAGTTCGAGCAGAAGTCTCAGGTTGATGGCTTCGCGGCTCTGAGTGACGGCCTTCAGAGCGTCTTCCGCGGCGACCGGGCGAGGCTCGCCTGCCGGGCGAGGCTCACCTGCCAGCGCGTCGTCTTGTACGGCGACCTGTGCGCCGGTCGAGGGTCCACTCCCGCTCGAGGGTCCACTCCCGGTCGAAGCTCGACTGCCGGTCGAATCTCGACTGCCGACGGCCTGCGTGTCCATCTTCTGCCCTCCTCTGTTAGCATGGAAATGGGGACGACCTCCGGGGGCTGTCGCGGTCGGAGGGCGACTTGCCGCCGGAGGCCGT
>Ga0114922_10000255_pt1 | contig 51146 bp, 51 predicted proteins | sample AartaG_FD_100975 | JGI IMG/M metagenome (GOLD analysis project Ga0114922, IMG submission 100975) | Deep subsurface microbial communities from Aarhus Bay to uncover new lineages of life (NeLLi) - Aarhus_00045 metaG | ecosystem: Environmental > Aquatic > Marine > Oceanic > Sediment | place... | reverse complement strand
TTACAAAAGCAAGGGCAAGATACACAAAAGGACTTATGTCGAAATTGGCGACAACGGATAGAGAGGGGGTCATGATATGGATCTAACTGTGGATGTCCTTATTTGCGGCGCGGGCATTGCCGGTGTGAGTACCGCATACCATCTGGCGCAAAAACATGGTCTTCAGGATATCCTGCTGGTCGACCAAAACTCACCCCTCAGTTTGACCAGCGATCACTCGACTGAATGCTATCGTAACTGGTGGCCAGGACCAGTTGGGTCGATGGTCGCGTTGATGAACCGCAGCCTCGACATCATCGAAGGGATTGCTGTTGAAAGCAACAATATATTTCACTTAAACCGTCGAGGTTATTTGTATTCAACCGCTGATCCATCGAAAGTCGCTGATTTAATTATCGAGTCTCACACCATATCTCAACTCGGGGCGGGACCTCTTAGAATTCACAAAGGAGGATCAATTGACCATTTTTATCAACCCGCTCAACCACACGGCTACAGGGATCAGCCAACAGGCGCCGATCTGATTACAGAAACCGATTTGATCCATAAGCATTTCCCCTATCTGACAGAAGACGTTATTGCTGTGCTTCATGTCCGCCGGGCAGGATGGTTGAGCGCTCAACAGTTAGGGATGTACTTGCTCGAAAGCGCAAAATCAAACGGCGTAAAATTCCTCCAGAATCGTGTAACGGACATCGATACCAAACATGGCTGCATAGCATCCATCCGGCTGGAGGACGGAACACGGATTCAGACTAAAGCTTTTATCAATGCCGCTGGACCAAATATCAGAGAAGTAGCTCAAATGGTTGGCATAGACCTACCGGTTTACTCCGAATTGCATTTAAAGGTTGCTTTCAAAGATCATCTCAATATCTTAGATCGAGATGCACCAATGTTGATCTGGAATGACTCACAATACCTCCCCTGGAATAACGATGAGCGCGAATTACTGATCGAGGACGGTGATTTCCAATGGCTGTTGGGTGAAATGCCCCCCGGTGTACACACACGCCCAGAAGGAGGGTCTGATAGTCAGATCATCCTAATGCTCTGGGAATACTGCTCTGAGTCCGTGGAACCAACATTTCCAATCCCGATTGATTCACAATATCCTGAAATCGTCCTTCGTGGCTTGGTAAAAATGCTGCCTGGACTGCAGTCCTATATCGGAAAAGCTCCTAAACCTGTAATCGACGGAGGCTACTACACAAAAACATACGAGAACCGCCCCCTGATCGGGAAGCTACCTGTTGAAGGTGTTTATGTGCTCGGCGCACTATCAGGTTTCGGGATAATGGCAGCTCCTGCAGCGGGTGAACTGTTAGCCGCTTATGTAACTGGAAGCACGCTCCCCCCTTATGCCCACAGCTTTTCTTTTGACAGATATGATGATCCCCAATACCAGCGCCTCTTAGAGAATTGGGATTCAGGAGGACAATTATAAAAGTGGGTAATACCGATCACACGCTTAACAAATCTTGAAAAGCGTACAAAGCAAGCACATAAGACCACCAGCCAAAACCGCAGATCCTTCCCTTGCATACGGGAGCGACCAGTGAGCGGCGGCGAAAATCCTCCCGGGCGTATACATTAGATAGGTGTACTTCGATCACCGCAATCCCAATTGCAGCCACAGCATCACGTAAAGCAACCGAAGTATGCGTGTAACCTCCAGGATTAAAAATCACTCCCTTCGCCCACTTTCGCGCTTCGTGTAATGCGTTTATTAATTCACCCTCAATGTTCGATTGATAGGTCTTAACCTCAAAACCCAGCTCATTACCTATGTTAGTTATTCGATCATTGATCTCAGTTAAACTCCAATTGCCATATATACCAGTCTCTCTTTCCCCCAACAAGTTCAGATTTGGACCATGCAAAACCAAGATTGGAATCACCAATCACCTCCTTCTAACAACATCCCTGTATCTTCAATCTCAATTCCCCACTTGACCTCACCTATGCGCACAGGCATTATCATTTGAATTTTACCCCTGATGCGCTTTTTGTCTAACATCATCAAATCCCGGAGGCGTGTATGATCAATATCTCCAGGTATTTCAGTTGGCAGCCCCAATCCCTTCAGGGTTTCGAGAATAATGGCTTCCACCCCAGGCTCGGCAATCCCCAATCGCACTGCCAGCCTGGTTGAAGCTGCCATCCCAATTGATACCGCCTCACCGTGCCTGATCTTATAATCCGTCACAGCTTCTATGGCATGGCCGAGTGTATGACCTAAATTCAAAACGGCTCGCTCACCTTTCTCATAAGGATCATTTTGAATTACTTGCACCTTCACCGCTATTGCTCTTCGTATGACCTCAACCCAGTTAGCCGTTAGAGTTTCCCATCCCTGGTTACAAACCTCAAACAAACCATGATCACCGATAATCCCATGTTTTGCGACTTCTGCCATTCCGTTGCGCAGCTCTTCTTCTGGCAGAGTACCCAAGGTTGTGGAATCGATGAAAACAAGACCTGGTGGGTGGAACGCGCCTATCAGATTCTTACCTTGTGGTAGGTCTGCGCCGGTCTTACCGCCCAGGCTGGCATCACACATAGCCAATAACGATGTAGGCACAACTACCCACGGGACGCCGCGCTTATAGGTCGCGGCGGCAAATCCCGCTAAATCCCCTATTACTCCCCCACCGAGTGCGACAACCGTGCTTCTGCGTTCAAGACCGGCATCTAAGAACATATTCCACAACGTTTCGACCGTTCCGATTGTCTTATATTCTTCTCCAGCTGGACACACTGCAGTTTTAACCACATAACCTGAGTTTTCTAATGTGTTTATTGCTTGATCCAAGTAATATCCGGCTACATTATTATCACTGACTATTACAACCGGTCCATTTAATCCTCGTAAAGTTAAAGCATCTCCCAGGTATTTTAAGCCACCCACCCCGACACGCACATCATATCCCTCACCCATTCCAGTCACATGAAACATGCCCAACATTACCTGTGCTCTCCTGGTCAACGATTCAAGTGACGATTCCGTTGTATTTAATCTCAACTGGAAAGACGCGTAATGCTCAACACGATCTTCAAGTAATGTTTTCAGCCTCTTTGGGACATTTTCGGAGATAAGTGGACGTTCATTTTCGTCGACCGAAAGACGGTCGAGCAGTTTTTTTTCAGACGCAGCCAGACACAAAACTATCCCGCTCGACTCAACTAGAGACCTGTTCTGCGCATCTAGCAAAGCACCACCTCCCAGAGCAACTACATCCACCCCCTCATTAACCACATCTTCTAGCAAAACACTCTCGCGTTCCCGAAAACGGGCTTCTCCCTCCTGTTTAAAGATATCCGCGATCGTCATCCCAGACTGTATCGTTATGATTTCATCCAAATCGACAAAGGATAACCGCAATTCATGCGCTAATCGTCGACCCAGAGAACTTTTACCAGAACCTGGTGGACCATAAATAAAAATTTTAGACCGCAGAGCTGCTGACATGCCGATCAATTACTCATGAATTTCCCAATAAATATGTTCTTTACCATCAATATCCATATCTCCTAAGCGCCCCCGGCGCAGGTTGTCGAATCTGGAGATCATCTCATCTACCGAGTCGCCGCCTAGCTTTTCTGATAAAGAATCCGACAGCACATAGGCAACCACTGCCTCAATGATAGGAACTGCGCGCGGCACAGGACAAAAATCTGAACGTTCGTATTGGGTAATTACTTCTTCCCCGGTATGCAGATCCACAGTTTCTTGTGGTGTCAAAGTGGTGGCAATCGGCTTCATCGCTGCTCTGAGGATTAAAGGTTGCCCATTAGTAATTCCTCCTTCCAAACCCCCAGCCCGGTTACTCGTACGCACGAGTTCATCCTCATTCAAGCGAATTGAATCATGGGCATTCGTCCCTGTAAGATGCGCATTCTGAAACGCAGTTCCAATCTCTACACCTTTGATCGCCGGTACGCTGAGCACAACAGCGCCCAGGCGAGCATCCAGGCGTCTATCCCAATGGACATAGGAACCCAGTCCAGCCGGTAAACCCAGGGCAACTACTTCGATGATTCCACCCAATGTATCGCCTTCTTTCATGATTTGTGAAATACGTGTCATCATCCTTTCAGATGCATGTTCGTCTGGACAGCGCACTGGGCTCTTTTCTGCCATCTCAAACCGCTCTTCGAGTGATATATCATCTAATTGAGCTTTGATCCCCCCTATTGAAATAACCCAGCCACCTACAACTACATCAAATTGGGACAATAATTGCTTGCAGACCGCCCCCACAGCCACCCGTACAGTCGTCTCTCGTGCAGAAGCACGTTCCAAAGTCGGTCTTATATCATTGTAACCGTACTTGATAACACCTGTTAGGTCTGCATGCCCTGGGCGTGGGGTGGTGAACGCTGCTATTGGCTTACCTTGCCACTTTTCATGATCGCGGTTCTCGATCAGAAGAGCGAGGGGTGCACCCGTCGTCTTCCCTTCCATCACTCCTCCAAGAATTTTAACAACGTCTTTCTCAATTTTCATGCGCGCACCACTTCCATAGCCTTTCTGTCTCCGTGTTAGTTCTTTATTGATTATGTCTTCGGGAAGCGGTAATCCTGCCGGAAGTCCTTCAAGTATTGCTGTCAGCGCGGGACCATGCGACTCACCAGCAGTGAGATATCGAAGCCTCATTTTTGGATCCATCCTTTCAGCCGTTCCATTGCTGTTCTCAATCTATCACTCGACACTGTCAGAGATATGCGAACGTAACCCTCACCATTTAACCCAAAAACAGTGCCAGGGGTCATACTGACACCGGTCCCTTCAAGAGCTGATTGGACAAAATCAGCACAATTCCATCCCTCAGGGATCGGACTCCAAACGTAGATAGTGGCGTGCGGTCTATTAGCCGCCAACCCCATCTCATGCAAAAAGCTGAGAACCACATCACCTCTTTGGCGGTAAATATCATTTCGCGCTCGAATCCAACTCTGATCACCGGTCAAAGCTTTAACTGATGCCTCAATGACCGGCAGGAAATGACCGCTGTCCACATTCGTCTTTAATCTGTACAATTCACGCACGACTTCAGGATTTCCCACAAGCGCACCGCTGCGCCAACCCGCCATATTATGTGATTTCGAAAGTGAATTGAATTCAACAGCAATCTCTTTCGCGCCACTTATCTCTAGAATACTGGGTGCATTTTCGACATTGAAAGTCACTTGTGTATACGCCGCATCGTGACAGAGTAGCACGTTATTTCGGTGGGCAAAAGCAACCACCTCTTCGAAAAATGCTATGGGTGCAACGGCAGTGGTCGGATTGTTCGGATAATTTATCCACAGTACCTTCGAACGTCGTAAAATCTCTGGGGAAAGCATTTCAAAAACAGGCAAAAAATTAGATTCTACAGTCAGTGGCAGCTTCACTATGTCTCCACCAGCAACAATTGTTGCCCGATCGTATGTTATATAGCACGGATCAGGTACCAGAACTACATCTCCAGGTTGGACGTATGCCAGCATCAAGTGAAAAATACCTTCCTTTGATCCCAATAATGGCAATATTTCAGTTCCAGGATTCAGACCAACTTGATAAACCCGCTCATACATCTCCGCCCAGGCTTCGCGTAACGCCAGGGGACCTTTGTGTGATTGGTAACCATGACTTTCCGGTAGCCTCGCACTCTCATTCAATGCGTCAATTATGAACTCAGCGGGTGGTAAATCTGGAGAGCCTACGTCCAGCCGGATGACATCCCGACCTTCTGCTTCCATCTTTGCTATTCTTGTTTCAAGCCCAGCAAAGAATAGCGGCTTAATTTTCGCCATTCTTGCAGATGTTCTCACCATAACATTTCTCTCTTTTTGCTTATCAAATATAATCAATTACAGCTTCTCGCATTGCATCACGGTTTGCTTGAATACCAGTCCATCTTTCAAATGCAAGCGCAGCCTGTTCAATCAGCATACCCAATCCGGTCACCGCAAATAAACCAGTAGCACGAGCTTCTCTCACTATCTTTGTCTCAGAAGGATTGTAGACCAAATCATAAACGATAGCATTACTCGGCAAATTCAAATTTTTAGGCCATGGACTATCATCAATATTCGGCCACATTCCAATTGGTGTCGTATTAACTATTAACGTTATGGGTAGTTCTAAACTATTAATTTCGGATTCGTTCAATTTTATGTCAGATACCAAGCATCCAGAATCCCCATTATGGTGTCTATGCGCAAGTTTCTGGGCTTGTTTCTGCCTTCGCGCAGCAATTATCACCCACCACCCTTTCCTAGCCAGTGTATACACCACTGCACTTGCAGAACCTCCCGCCCCGATGACAAGTGCATGTTGACCACTATTCGTTGAATCTGGATTTAGTTTATAACCAATTGCATTCATCACATTTTCTAAATCCGTGTTAAATCCCGGGGCATCTGTGTTATCCCCAAACAACTTACCATCATTAAGGTATATGGAGTTAACAGCGCCAATATCTCGAGCTGATTTTGTCATATTATCTAAAAACGGAATCACCGTCTTTTTATGCGGTATCGTTACGTTCAATCCCGCTATTTCTCTATTACGCAAACGTTTAAGTAATTCCACAATACCCTCTTTTCCATACGGCATTGGCGGCACCTCGTACAGCTTGTATTTGCCATCTAGGTCTAAAACGTTTAAGTTGGCCTTGTGCATGTAGGGAGACACGCTGTGCTCTAGGGGGAAGCCTATTAGTCCTAGAGAATAAAAATCAAGCTTCATAATTTTAGCCCTTATTCTCAAACCGCAGATTTACCCCTAACCCTTCCATAATCGTGTAGAATTTTGGGAACGACTCCGATATTATCTTGGGGTCAACGACGCTTACCGGATTCTGTGCGTTCAAACCTGCCACGGTTAACGCCATCGCCAGTCTGTGATCACCGTGTGGTTCAACTTTCCCCCCTGCTAATTTCTCGCTACCATCGATAATAAAGCCGTCCGGTTTCTCTGATATAGTAGCACCTATTATTTTAAGTTCACGGTACAAAGATGAAATGCGATCACTTTCCTTATACCTCAATTCGCGTGCCCCAGAAACTTTTGTCCTGCCCTTTGCATAAGATGCAGCCACAGCAAAAATCGGGAATTCATCGATCATACGAACAACGAGCGATCCATTTACTTCTATTCCCCTCAAATTAGATGACTGAACGTGAATATCACCGATTGGCTCATCGTTTAACTCAAGGATATTGTCTATACGCAAATTGGCGCCCATTCTTTCGAGTGCATCCAGCAAACCTGTGCGGGTAGGATTTAGTCCCACCCCACGAATTGTTACTTTAGAGCCAGGGCAGATTAACCCCGCCACAATAAGGAAGGCAGCCGCCGAGAAATCCCCTGGGATTTTCATTTTTAGAGGACTAAGAGATACTGGTGGCTTCGTATTTACCTGTGTAATGTAATACTCACTTTGTTTTTCTTTTCGTCCATCCTGTAAAATCTCCGTCTTAGAGACTACTTCGATTCCCATACTACACAGCATCCGCTCTGTATGGTCGCGTGATGGTCCAGGCTCACGTAGTGTGGTTCTCCCGTCGACTGCTAAGGCAGCTAGTAGGATACATGATTTAACCTGAGCGCTTGCTACTCGCGAAATGTGATCAATCGGTTGTAGCGGCATGGTTGATTGCTTGAGATTAAGTGGAGCACATCCATTGGTCGCCTCAATCTCAACACCCATTTGCCTCAAAGGTTTTACGATTCTACCCATAGGTCGGCGTTTCAAACCCGCCGTACCGTCTAAAACAGCTGGGATACCCATTGCTGCCAGGGCCCCAGCGAGTAAGCGCATTGTAGTTGCAGAATTACCGCAATTTATCAGCAAAGATTCGCTCAAGTTTGAAGCTTCGTGGCCCGTATTTCTTATCCCCACACCATCTATGCGCAATAATTCCCCTTCAATTTCCCATTCAACCCCGATTCTCGTCAATGCATTCAGCATTGCGCTCGTTACGCCAGAGACCAAGAAATTATCAATCTCACTTTGCCCCTCCGCCAATACAGCAAATAATGCCGCCCGGTGGGAGATGGATTTATCGCCTGGCAGTGATAATCGACCATGAGTGCCTACCTCACCATGCAGGGAACTACCCGGCATAACAATTAATATCTCTCTCTTCTCGCTCAAATTACCCTCTGAATAAATCAACCAACTATCTATGTTTTTTGATTCGTCTATTAAATCAATGTTTTTAGTCTTCCCCTGACTTCATTCAGGTTTTCCATTTACCTTCTCCTACATCACGAATTTCGGAATGAATCATCAGCTGTCCATAATTCGAAGTTCCTTGAGCTAGAAGATCCTCTAAAGTGCCATAATCTTCATCAACCAGGCACTTTTGGATCAGATCAAGATGATTGCCGAAGATCTGCAGATTATTGATAATATTTGATCGGTTCGTGATTAAGATGTCCATCATCATTTGGGTAGAGCTGCCCGCCAGCCGTGATGTACTCCGAAATCCTGGACCTATTAGTGCTGCGGCCTCATTCTGGGTCTTATACGCTAATGAATTGGCAATTATATAAGGCAGGTGGCTGGTCGCTGCAGCCCAGCGATCATGAATATGATGTTCTGTCCAGAGAGGTACTCCACCAACTGTTTTCACAATTTGTGCAGCAATCCTGCGCGCTCGTATAGAGGTCCTTTCCAAAGGTGTCAACACGAATGGCGCTCCCATATACAATTCGCGTTGAGCATATTGCAGGGATGATTTTTCTTTTCCACACATTGGATGCCCACCAATTGGATCGAATCGTTTTGGCAGCGCTTCCATGGCTTCCATGATCTGAGTTTTTGTTGATCCCAAATCCATAACGACTGGAGAGCCAGAATGCAACTGTGGGAGTACATGAATAAGCGAAATTATCGCACGTACTGGAGCAGCTAAAATTAGGACTTCCGCTTTGGATAATTGCTCGCCTGGTTCTTCAAACACCTGATGAATGATATTCAGCTCACGCGCTTTACTTACGGTGCTCGAATCCGGGTCAATTGCGATCAAATATCTGCAGTGACCTCTCAGCGCCAATGCCAAAGATCCCCCCATCAAACCTAATCCTAGTATAGCGATAGTCGATGAAGAGAGCGTATCCTTTATTGTTTCTACCATTTCAAAATATCACAATTCATTCTTCCATTATCGATTGCATTACCTCTTCATCTTCTATATCCGCTCCTGCAAAAGTTGCATAAGAACGCCCTACAGCCTGAGCAATAGACCGAATTTGCTTCACCAAATCGACAAACCTCTCTGGTCTAAGTGATTGGCTCCCATCACTGAGCGCTTCACTAGGTCTGGGATGCACCTCAACAATTAATCCGTCCGCACCCGCAGCAATTCCAGCCCGTGCGACGGCGGTTACATACTCCCAATGACCTGTTCCATGACTCGGGTCGAGGATCACGGGTAAGTGAGTAAGTGATTTTAACACCGGAATTGCATTTATATCAGTTGTATTCCGCGTAGTTGTCTCGAAGGTTCTGATACCTCTTTCACAGACAATCACGCGTTGATTACCATGAGAAAGAATGTATTCAGCAGCCATGAGCAATTCCTCAACAGTTGCCATCATACCCCTTTTGAGAAGGACTGGATGATTACTCTCACCAACGGCGTGCAACAAACTGAAATTCTGCATGTTTCGTGCCCCAACTTGCAGCACGTCCACGTATTGTTTCAAAATGGGAATTTGTCTTACACTCATCACTTCCGTTACGATCGGCATTCCTGTTTTCTCGCGAGCTTCCACTAGAAGCTCCAATCCCGCCTCCCCCAAACCTTGAAATGAATAAGGCGATGTACGCGGCTTAAATACCCCACCTCGCAGTGCATGCGCACCTGCCTCGCGTACTGCCAGAGCCGTTTCCAGCAGCTGTTCGCGATTCTCCACAGAACACGGTCCAGCGATAACAACCACCCCATCACCACCGATTGTCATACCATCCATTCTGAAAACCGAATTCGTTGGCTTGAATTCCCGCGAAGCTAGCTTATAGGGGCGTGAAATCGGTAAGACACGATCAACTCCCGGTAAATGTAGGAATTGATCCTTATACACCGGTCGTCCGTCACCTATTGCGCCGATTATTGTCCGCTCTATGCCTGTAGAGATGTGGGCGCTCAAGCCATATTCTTCCACGCGATCCACAATCTCTTTTATCTCTTCTTTTGTAGCGTCGGTGCGCATGATGATCATCATAGTATTTCTCCTTACTTCCAATTAATGACCTTTATATAGAAACCTCATGACCTTCCTGATAAATCTGGTCGCAAACTTGCGGCAGCGCCAAGATATACATGCCGGATTTCAGATTGAGGCGTATCCGAATTCCAATGTATGAGGACGCGGATACAACCCGCCAAACCACCAGGTACTGGAATCTCGCGTGCACTTATCAAGGGCACTTGATTCCACCCCATTTCTCGGGCTGCCTTTGCAGGGTAAACCGAACACAAATCATCCGTTGCAGTGAATAAAACGCTCGCAATGTCTTCTAATACCATGTCGGGGTTCTCAGTTAGAATTGAATTTAATAATTTTCGCGTAGCAAATAATATATTTTCCGGGTCATCCTTTTCGGCAACCGTTGCTCCCCGTACACCTCGAACAGTCATGATCTATAACTCCTCTAAAATAAAAAAACGCGAGACCGTTGGTCTCGCGTCCTGGGATTACTGGGATTCTTTTTACCCGTTTAAGCGTCGCCAACGGCTGCCGGTTTTATGGAGCCGTAATAATAGTCGTACGCAAAAAAACTGCGGGAAAAGAAGGTTTGAATCATTATATTTATTCTTGTTATCTTTATATTAGCGCCGAGTCTATCCCAGCATGGACGACTTGTCAAGTGGTTCGGGTAATAAACCCATTCTCTTAGCCATAAACAAAGCGATATCATCGAACTGTTATGTCTCTGCGGCAAATTTATTAATAAGATTAAGAATATATTATTGGATTTCTAGAGCAGTTCCCAGGTCTGGTTTTCGATAATCCCCAATGGCGGACCTTTTTGTTCCAACCTGATCACGCTTTCAACTCTCATAGCCTTTATAAGGAGAACCGGGGATTGTCCACCGGTGAAATACGTAAGATGTCCATCTCGCGGGTCGAGTACTCCGTAGAAAACAGTTACAAATTTGTCTATTCGGGTGTCCATTACCAGACGCTGGTTCACCTCCCAGAAAGCTTGCTCAAGTTTCTCTGGATACTCAGCTGCATTTGTGCGGATTAATCCCTAAAAAAAGCGCTTTGATATAATTAATTAAACACTATTTACCCTAACCAAAGGATCAATTCTTTCTGCGACCAACCACCAATTGCACATAAAAATTATAGGAGACCTTCGCTGTAATCGGTATCACCGGCATTCCCGCTTGACTGGCTGGCTCTAATCTTATTTTTTTTTGATTAATTTTAGTTCTTAAATGGTATTCTTTTTGATAGCAAAATGTATAATTCTAAAATGACAGGCAATCTCCAGCTCAGTCTCTTCTTACTCTCAGCCGCAACTTTGACATTTGAAATCAACCTCACACGTCTATTCTCCGTATCCCAATTCTATCATTTCGCATTCATGATTGTCAGCATAGCCCTGCTAGGTTTTGGAGCCAGCGGCACGACCCTGGCACTTTTTCCAAAAATCGGCCAGAAAAACGTCGCCAGAAGCGTCTCTTGGTTTTCTCTTGCGACCAGCATTTCCATTCTCGTCGCCTTTCTAATAACAAACTGGCTCCCTTTTGATTCGTTCAGCATTGCATGGGATTGGCGCCAAGTCGCGATACTAGTTTTAAATTACATTGTCTTAGCTGCGCCATTCTTCTTCAGTGGAATGACAATCGGCATGCTGTTGACGCGTTATCCCCGTTCCGCCGGTCACACATATGGAGTCAATTTATCTGGATCAGCCTTAGGTTGCCTTTTAGCGCTCATCTCTCCTTCCGTAATCGGCGGAGAAGGTACTGTCTTGCTCAGCAGCGCGTTTGCTGCCACCGCTGCATTCCTTTGTGCGCTTAATCCAGGCTTAAAATTCAAAAATAATTTACGGAAATGGGACTGCAATAGATCTTGCTTTCCGGCAGTTGCTATGCTAGCTTTCACTCTCATAGGCATAGGATTTATGGTTAGTGGATACGATTCCCCCAAATGGCTGGACATTAACATTTCTCCATATAAGAGTCTATCATATGCCTTGCAGTTCCCAGGCGCCAAAATAACTTCTCAGCGCTGGAATTCTTTTTCCAGGGTCGATCAAGTAAAGAGTCAAGGGATTCGTTCACTGCCAGGCTTGAGTTATCGCTATCTAAAACCTCCACCCCCACAAGATGGTTTGTTCGTGGATGGAGATGACCTCAGCCCAGTTCTCCATTCACATCTAAATTCAGACGTGTACGAATACCTCCCTGCTGCAATCGCATTTAACCTTCGCCCCCGAGGCGAGTCATTAATACTTGGACCACGCGGCGGTTTGGATGTGCTCACAGCAATTGAACTCGATGCAGGTGGGATCGTCGCCGTTGAGGTCAATCCCTTGATTGTTGTATCCGCAGATCATATCTATAAAGATCCACAAGTCCAGACCGTTGTCGATACCACCCGCAGTTTCAATAAAAGCACAAAAGAGCAATTCGACGTGATTTTGTTATCCCTCACTTCGGCTTATCATCCAGTGCGCTCCGGAGCTTATAGTCTGGCAGAGGACTACACCTATACAGTTGAATCCTTTCAAGACGCATTCAAGCATCTTAACTCCCAAGGTATTTTTGTGTCTACGCGCTGGTTGCAAAACCCGCCCAGCGAGATGCTGCGCACTTATGCGTTGGCTGTTGAGGCATTAGAGCGTTCGGGGATCAATCCGGTGGATAAAATTGTTTCCTTTCGGGGGTATAACACAGGTACGGTGCTTGTAAAAAAAAGCTCTTTTACAGCAAGAGAATTAAAGGAAATTCGTAATTTTCTTGTCGACCGTAGCTTCGATTTAATATACGCACCAGACATTGAACCACAGGAAGTGAACAGATTTAATATCTTACCCGAGCCAATTTATTACCAAACATTCCAAGATTTACTAGCTGCCAATCCAAGAAGTGCCTTCTATAAAAATTATGCATATGACATAGCACCACCTGATGATGACAAACCTTTCTTTGGTCATTTCTTCAAGTGGTCTCAAGCCAAACAAATTGCCGTAGAATTCGGAAAAACCTGGCAGCCGTTCGGAGGCGCAGGTTACTTCGTCATCCTGGCTTTGCTTTTACTGACCTCAATACTGGCATTCATATTGATTTTATTGCCGGTAACCATAAAACGTTTTCACGACACAGTCCTGACAAAGGCACGCATGGCAAATAACGTTGAGGATCTCCATCCAGGTGGCACACGGAAAAACAATCAGCTACTTATTTACTTGATCTACTTCGGTTTATTGGGGTTTGCGTTCTTATTAGTCGAAATTCCCCTCATCCAGGGGTTCATCCTTTACATGGGTCATCCTGCATATGCACTCACGTCCGTCTTATTCACTCTACTGCTGTTCTCAGGATTCGGAAGTTGGATGAGCAAGAGTATCCCAGCGCGTCTCGCTCTGGGCATCCTTGTCGTGCTGCTCTTGCTCATTCCTATATTACTCCCATACATAACCAACGCTACTCTTGGGTTTTCGTTGCCGGTACGGATAGGGTTGACAATCATAATGTTAGCTCCTATTGGCTTCTTAATGGGCATCCCATTTCCCGCCGGAATCACCCTGGTCGCCGATGTGGAGAAACGCAATCTGACAATTCCCTGGATTTGGGGGGTAAATGGATCAACTTCCGTAGTATCTTCAGTACTAGCTGCCTTGATAGCTCTTTCTTGCGGATTCAGTTGGGTATTCAGATTAGGCGCATTATGCTACACAGGCGCTTGGATTGCCTTTATGGTACTGAATCGGCGGGCTTATCCTCCACCCCCTTCCCAGTAAACGGCACAAAAGAAACGCCTCCTAAATTGTATGCTTTGATCTCCCCACCATCGTTGACGAATTTCCAGAGGGTCTGATAGCCACCAGGCGGTCCAATTGGGATCACTATTCGGCCGCCTTCGACCAGTTGTTCAACTAACGGCGCCGGAAGGTGATCGGGGGCAGCCGTAACGATAATAGCATCAAACGGCGCATGTTCCTGCCATCCATAATAACCGTCACCCTGAATTACCCTAACTCCATCGTAGCCTAATGATTCTAACTTGGCAGCAGCGCTGGCTGCTAATTCGGGTACGATTTCGATACTGTAAACGTCCACATAACCTAACTCCCCCAGTACAGCTGCTTGGTAGCCTGATCCTGTTCCAATCTCAAGCACTTTTTCGCCCATTTGTAGATCAAGCAATTCGGTCATTAGCGCCACAATATACGGTTGAGAAATAGTCTGCCCATATCCGATTGGTAGAGGATGATCGGCATAAGATTGGGATATGTAAACTTCAGGTACAAATTCATGGCGCGGGACATCGCGCATAGCCCTTAACACATCAGGTTTTTTAACACCGCGGGCCTCAATCGTGTTTTCAACCATATTTTGTCTGGCTTCTACGAATGGGTCTTCAGTTGTTTCAAGATTATAGGTCGACATTGTTGATGTCTTTTCAAGCTGCGGTTCTAAGGTCATTTCAGGTCGTAATGATGGTGACGGTTCCTGCTCTCCTGAACAATTTGCAAATAACAATGCTAGACACATGATGATCAAGTGAAAAATTTTTTTGAGCAATTTATTGGTAACCATCTGGACCTCACATCCTAGTTTCTTATGTTAAAACACCTAACAGAATATAAATCACCAAATCCTTCTCACCATTCAATATGCTTCCTCGCAAAGAAAGTTCCGAATTGATGATATAGTAAAGCTCTGCAAAGCTTTATAATCCTACAGTGTTTTCTTTCTCACTATTATGAACAACTCTTAACACTGATTATATTTGAAAATGGATAACTTAAAGGACCTTTTCCTGCTAGACCCACAAATAATTTACCTGAACCATGGTTCTTTCGGAGCCTGCCCCCGCCCGGTGATGGATGTTTATCAAGCCTGGCAGCTTGAATTAGAGCGTCAGCCGGTGGAGTTTCTCGACCGCCGGTTTGCTGACCTGCTGCAGGACTCGCGCTCAAATATGGCTGCCTACCTCCAAGTCCAACCCGATGAAGTCGTGTACTTCCATAATCCAACCACTGCCATCAATATGATTGCCCGTAATCTAATACGGGATAAGGACCCATTTCTTACTGGGGGAGACGAAATTCTCACTACAAACCACGAGTATGGAGCCATGGATCGTACTTGGCGTTATATCTGCCGCCAGGTTGGCGCACACTACGTTCAACGAGAAATCTCCCTGCCGGTTTCAGACCAGGATATTTTTATTAATTTGTTCTTGAGAGGTGTAAATGATCTTACAAGGGTCATCTTCATCAGCCATATCACCAGCCCCACTGCATTGACATTCCCCATCGCACAAATTTGCCGCCGTGCCCGGCAGGCTGGTATTTTAACAATCATTGACGGTGCTCATGCACCGGGTCAGATTGCACTCAACCTTCATGAAATTGACCCTGATATCTATGTTGGCGCCTGTCACAAATGGTTATGCGCACCAAAAGGCGTTTCATTTCTCTACGCTCGAAAAGATATCCAATCCCTACTGGATCCATTGGTAATAAGCTGGGGCTTTGAAAGCGAGAAACCCGGCATCTCACAGTTTATTGACTACCACGAATGGCAGGGGACCCGCGACCTATCAGCTTTCTTATCTGTACCAGCCGCAATAGAATTCCAAAAGGAACATGATTGGGTGAAAATCCGCCATAAATGTCATGCAATAGCTTTATCAACCCGAGACCGTCTCAACACAATCACTGGTTTAGAATCTATATGTCCGAACGATTGGTTCCATCAAATGGTAACAATCAGACTGCCTCAAAACAGTAATCTCGAAATCCTTAAGGTGCGCCTATATGATGAATTCAATATTGAAGTACCCTTGTTTGAGTGGTGTGACGAGAAGTTCATGCGTGTCTCATATCAAGGCTATAACTCCGAAGACGACATGAGTGCTTTATTGAGCGCTATCGTAAGTCTTTTAAAGTAATAATGTAAATGGTAAACACTCGAAAATTCGTCTTAGCCGCATTCGTAATCTTGCTTCTAATATGGTTGTTAATTTCTCCACCTAAATTCCTGGACGATTTGCTTAAATCAGTTGATATGAGCGATCCCGTTGCCGCTGGTGCAATCCTTGTAAGCAAGTACGATTGTGCATCTTGTCACACGATAAGTGGAGTAGGGAGTCTTTTTGGGCCCAGTCTGGATGGTATAACAGAGCGCCGTTATATTCATACTCTGCGTAAGTGGCTGGGGGATCCTACCTCAATGAAACCAGATACATCCATGCCGGATTTTAATATAAGCGCCAATGAAATCGAAGCCATCATCGCTTACCTGACTTTGAACGATTTGACCAGATAAACTGTGCTATTCTTGGTTGCAGTTTACTATTTCATGTTCAACCATCAACTTTACTAAATCTTCAAAAGGCGTTGTCGCTTCCCAACCCAACTCAACCCGTGCTTTGCCTGGATCCCCCACAAGCAGATCAACGTCCGTTGGGCGTATAAAACGAGGGTCTTGAATAACATAATCCCTGTAGTCTAATTCGACAGCTTTAAAAGCTAATTCTGCAAAACGCTCGACCGTATTCGTTTTACCGGTTGCCAGCACATAGTCATCTGGTTGATCTTGCTGCAGCATCATCCACATTCCCCGCACATAATCCGGCGCATACCCCCAATCTCGCTGCGCATCGAGATTACCCAAACGTAGTTCTTTAGCTAATCCAAGCTTTATACGCGCTGCACCACGCGCTATCTTGCGGGTCACAAACTCATGACCACGCCTAGGACTCTCATGGTTGAAACAGATTCCAGACACTGCAAACAAATTGTAACTCTCACGATAATTTACGGTGATCCAATGCCCGTACACTTTCGCCACTCCATATGGACTGCGAGGATAGAAAGGCGTCTTTTCTGACTGGGGAACCTGGCGAACCTTGCCAAACATCTCGCTTGAACTCGCCTGGTAAAAGCGTATCCCAGGATCGACGATTCGCAAAGCATCCAGTAAGCGTGTAACTCCCAAAGCAGTCACCTCACCCGTAAAAACTGGTTGAGTCCATGAAGTCTGTACAAACGATTGAGCAGCCAGGTTATACACCTCATTCGGACGATGTTTATCCAGCACATCTATCAAAGAAGCTTGGTCGAGAAGGTCCCCAGAGACCAACGTCAAACTGTCCTGGATGTCCTTAATACGCTCGAAATTTAATGTAGAGGACCGGCGAACCATACCTGTGACTTCATACCCTTTATTTAACAGAAATTCAGCCAGATAGGATCCATCCTGACCTGTGATTCCGGTGATCAATGCACGTTTTTTTGTCATAATATTCTCCTTTCAATTATATGCACAATAAATCTGCACTATTACTTTCTAATATTTCTGACTTATTATTACCTTTTTGAGCTCAGATCATTGGGATAGATGGGAAATTCTCTGTGAGCTCAATGGTAGATATCTAAACTAAATGTAAAGATCAGACACAAGTGTCTACCTTAATATAACCGTTAAACTCAAATATGTCTGCTAAGTGAATTAGCAGCCAACCAGGAAAATCTAAGGTATATTTTAAATTAATAATCCTAATTGTAAAGCAAGGAGGTGCCCCATGCCATCCACGTTAGTTGATAATTTAAACATTCAAAAAAAAGAAGTGCGGATTGAAACCATTGGCAAACGAATCGCTCGCTTACGCAGCGAACATGGATGGACACAAGAAGCTCTAGCAGCCCGGATAGCAGTTTCAAGAGTGGCGATCTCACACATAGAGATGGATCTATCAGTACCCGGAGAACGCACAATTACACTGCTAGCTGGAATTTTTAAATTATCCCCTCATGAGCTTGTTGAAGGTACCACTTACCCAGGGGCAAAATCTGACCGGCTTCCTGATATAGCTTGCTGTTATTCACCTCTAGAATTGGATATCGCACTACTGGAAAACGATCTTATATGGCTGACTCGCCTTGAGAGCGGAGAGAATTTACAACAATTAAGAGAAGAAAATACTCACAAATGGGAATTGCGCCTAAATAGATGGAAGATGGACTGCGTTTCAGAACGAGAAATGGGAAAAATCAAGGATGCAAAGGAGAAACTTGCTGGGAACTAGAAGCCGTTGATAGCGCCGTTGACAGATCAGCATCTTTTTCAATCGTACAATATGGAATCCCTAACAACCGTAATGAATCAACAAGTCTATTATCCGATAAATGACCTCCAAAGCTTGATCCATTAATTAGCACAACTACTGGTCGTAAACCACGCCGTAATAATAAATCTGCTGTTTGATATACTTCATCAAAAGTGCTGGGCGTAATAATGACTACAGTGCTTCCTCGTGGTAAATGACGTGCTTGTGCTTCAACTAAACCCCGAAGAGACACTTGTCCTTCAGCCTGGATAAGTGCCAGCGATTCCAGGATTTTCCCTAATTGTCGCCCGCCACGGTCTGCGGGAATAATACGTAATGAAGCACCTGCGGATACTAACCCTACTGCCCGGCGGTGTTCTAAATAATAGCGTGCCAAAGAGGCTGCTATCGTGACACCATATTCTATGGTCGCTGGAGGTAGATGGAATTCAAATTGTTTCCGCCAGATTTCTTGAGGGTCGAAAACAATTTCTTCCTGTTCTCCTGTCACATTTACTGAACCCTCCGCATCAATAAAAAGCCAAACATCTGCTAACGGATCGAGTTCGAATTCCTTCACGATAATTCGATCCCTGCGTGCTGTGCTGATCCAATGAATTCGATTAAGTGGGTCTCCGGGTTCGTATTCACGAACTCCAGCCGCGTTAGATGTGATTTGTGGTGTTCGTCGCCTTAGGGACTCTCCACCTGGCAACAAGCCAGGTGGATTCGGAAAACTATACACATCTACCATTATCGGATATACAAGAAGCGAATTTTGACTAGTAAATATTCGCGTGATAGGAAACATACCGAACAGATCACCGGATGCCAACACAGTCGGTCCCAAGGGGAAAACTCCTCGTACAGTTAAGCGTGTGCGTGCCAAATATGAATGACCCTCGTGTCCCCCGATCATCGTCATCACATGAGATCCATGCGATCCCGGTAGCGACGATTCATCGCGCACTTCGATCCACAAACGTGGGACCCGCCCATTGTTATAGATCTCATACCGCTCTTCAAATACAAGCCCCACCTGTGAGCGTAAAGTGCGCGCCATTCGCTGGACTCTAATGCCTCGCAACGACATTATAGACATCAACCAGCTGGAAATAACCAGGAATGTCCACAGATATGCCAGCCGGTAGTAAATTATAGAGCCTGTAATTGCGCCAGCTAAAAGGCTCAATGCTAGTAGAATTAGGACTACGCGCAGTGCGTATGTCATGTTATGTTTAACCTGCTGTTGGAGCGCTTATGTTCGAGGACTCCTTCTTATTCGTTCGTTCATAACTTTGCGTCGGGTCTCCCCCTGGTACGGGCATGCTATTGACAATCTCCTCTACGATTTGAGTGGCGCTCAGATCTCGCAGCCGTGCCCCTGGACCAAGGATGACTCGATGCGCCACTGTGGTAACAGCTAATGCCTTTATATCGTCCGGTAGCACATAGTCACGACCTGCAATCGCAGCTCGAGCTTGTGAGGTGCGATACAATGCCAGACTGCCGCGTGGACTGGCTCCGAGGTAAACTTCTGAATGATTCCTGGTCTGGTGCATCAGGTTTACGATATATTGTTTCAAAGCAGGGGAGATAAATATATCCTTTACCGCTTCCTGCATCTGTTTCAACTCTTCAACAGCCGCGACCTGTTCAAGGTCCTCGAACGGATGCCGGTATTGTTGCCTATCCAGAATCCGGATTTCATCTTCAGACGACGGGTACCCCAGCCTGATTCGCTCCAAGAACCGATCAACCTGGGCCTCGGGAAGAGGGAATGTCCCTTCATATTCAATTGGATTCTGAGTAGCGAAGACCATAAATGGGCGTGGCAAAGGTCTGGTAACTCCATCAACCGTCACCGTTCGTTCCTCCATCGCTTCTAACAAGGCAGCTTGGGTCTTCGGCGTAGCGCGATTGATCTCATCAGCCAACACAATTTGTGCCATTACCGGTCCCGGGCGAAATTCAAATTCCCGGCTAACTTGATTGAATATTGACACCCCCGTGACATCGCTTGGCAGCATATCAGGAGTGAATTGAATTCGACTGAACGAGCAACCCAGGGAGCGAGCCAGACTGCGTGCAAGCATTGTTTTACCCACTCCAGGTACATCTTCAATTAACAGATGTCCCTGACACAGTAAGCCTGTTACAGCCAATTCAACCGAGGATCGTTTTCCGACAATTACATGTTCAATGTTAGTTATAAGTTTTTCAGCGAATTTTTGCACATCGGACATATTTTTCTCCAATTAAATAATTTATGAATAATGCATGGATTTGATAACAAATCAACGCCACAATCATATCAGTTCGTCTGACCACATTAAGTACCATATATATCCAACGATAGTTCATACATGATCCCTCTAAAATAGTATCATAATATATCAACCCCGACTACCACCTACTTTGGTCAAAACCCAATCCGAGAAATATGCCTGGTTCATCACAAATTCACTGAAGCAAGAACTCCGGCGCGGCGTCCTGGTCTAGGCTGCACTCAGCCAGCAAAAGGAAGTCAGACATGCTTACACCCTCATCGAGCAAATGGTGAAGCAAGATCCGGATATCGAGCAAGGCACTCTTTACTCCTTGCTCCGCTGGCTGCTCTTGCCTTATTTATAAACCACTCCTATAATCTACCTCATCATGGGGTCAATCACTCAATTAATTTTGTCAATATCTGTAAAGAGGAATCAATTTAAGTATGAGCAGTCCTTTTAAACTCTACCGTTTACAACAAACTGACAGCCAAATTGACCGTCGCACTACCCGGGTGGCGGAAATAGAGACAGCCTTAAAAGACGACGAGCCCCTGAAACGGAGGACCAGAGCTGTGCAAAGTGCCGAGCATGAGTTGAAAGAACTCCGCAAAGTTCTACAGCGCGCAGAAGATAATGTAAGCGGACAGCGAGTAAAGATTGAACAAACCGAAGCTACTTTATACAGTGGGAAAGTAAAGAACCCCAAGGAATTACAGGACTTACAAAATGAAGCCGCGGCATTAAAACGATATCTCGTTGTATTGGAAGATCGACAATTAGAAGCCATGTTAGCTGAAGAAGAAGCCGCTTCTAAATTTGACAAGGCGGTCCATAAATTGAAAAATGAACAATCTCAATTCAATCAGATGCAAAGTGATTTATCAAACGAAAAGTCCAAACTTGAAAATGAAATAGTGCGTCTCCAGGGAGAAAGAACCGCAACAACAGGGGCAATCCCAGAAGACGACCTATTTCTATATCAAAAACTGCGAGTACAGCGCCGAGGGATCGCTGTAGCTAAAGTTTCGAATAAGGCTTGTTCTGCTTGTGGGTCACTGCTCAGCGCCACGCTATTGCACTCAGCACGATCCCCAAACCAGATCACTCGCTGTGACACCTGTGGGAGAATCCTTTACTTTGGATAGCAGGAAAGTATAAAATTTTCCAATCGGTTGACTTATTAATCCGGTCGTTTTACTATTCCATTCAGCTTATTATAGATTTCAACTGAATCCATACCCTGGATAGAAACTAATTTATTTCGGCTTTTTAAACCTGATAGGATTTCAATCCGGGAACGGGGAATTTCTAATATCCCAGAAAAGTATTTTATTAATGCTTCGTTTGCTTTCCCTTCAACTGGAGGAGCAGTAAGGCGGACTTTTATCGTTCCATCTTCTAGAATGGTATAGACTTCATCGCGCTTTGCGCGCGTTGTAACACGAATTTTCAACTTCGTGTTATTAGAACCTTCAACCATGGCTATTGCACCACCTTGATGCTTCTGCGTTTAGTGAATGTCACAAACTCATTTACCACACAGATTCTTTAATACCTCTACCACAACGTATATAGAGATCACAAAGATTTTCCCTTGAATATCTTAGTGGTAAGAACTCGATACATATATAGTGGATTAAATCCAATATCTATCGATATATACTTATAGATATCAATAACTTTATTGATCTAGAACGCGAGCAGAAGACTCCTTATCAAGACATCAATGACTTGAAGCAGGATAATAAGAATCAACGGACTCAAGTCAAGCATACCGACTGGAGGGATTATTCTTCTAATTGGTGCCAATAATGGATTGACAATCCTGTCCAAAAAATGACGGATAGGATCGTATGGCGACATGAAAAAAGTTAGTACAGATTGAATGATCACTACTAGAGAAACCAATTGTATAATTCTGTGTATCAGGTTTGCTATGATTGCCATGAGCTAGGGAGTATCCTTAATTGTTTTTCTAATCTCTAGATCCCAAAATCGCGGTTCCGACTCGCACATTTATATTACCCTCACCGACTGCTGCTAAGCGCAAATAAAGCCCCAAATCTGCCAGTCTTTCCATTCTCACCCCGGTGTGAATACCAATCACTAATATTACAAGCGGTGCAAATCGAAGAAATTTCAATATGGCGCACACCAGTCTGTTCTAAGATCAATTGGTTGGCTTTCCACAGATCAAATTGTTTTTTATCAGACGAGCCATTGAGATTTTGAATCAGCAAGCTTTGTGCGTCTTCACCAAACGTTTTTATTACCTGTTCCACCACCTCTGGTCCGACTGGGTAGTGATGCGCTCCAATAGAAGGACCAATCGCCGCTAATATATCGACCGGTTTTGTGCCATATTTGTTTCGCATCGTTTCAACAGCCAATCCGGCTGCATGCTTGATCGTTCCTGGCCAACCAGCATGCACCATTCCTACAACCGCATGGACCGGATCATAAAGGAAGATGGGCACACAATCAGCAAACCGCATAAATAAGGTCACCTGTTGTTGGTCGGTTAAGATCGTATCGGCTTTCTGGATCGGTGTCCCCGTCTTTCTTGGTGCTTCTGCACAAATCGCCTCACTACCGTGCACCTGCCAGACGTCAAAAATACTTTTAATATCACGATCAAGCCCATTAAAGGATCGAGTTCGGTTCTCGATCACCCTCTCCAACTCATCACCCACCGTAGCACCCACGTTTAGAGAATCCCAGGGCTCCGGGCTTACACCACCCCTTCTGGTGAAAATTGCATGTGTAACCCTGCAGTTCGAGAATATATCAAAAGTGAAGTACCGGATCGAGTCCGGCTGATGAAATGGCATATTCAGATATTATTTCCGTGAATTTGTTTAGACATTCTGAACCACAGTGGAATGGAGGTGAAATATCTCTCGTTTCAGGTCATGATTTTACTTGAAGACCATGGGTACGTTTAAATTTTCTCTCCATCATCTGTCGCGTTTCAACCATCGTTTCCTCTACTAACGGATATCCAAACCAGGCGGTGGTGAAACCAAATAACGCCCCAGTAGCAATTCGCAACAGCGGTGTGCTCTCACGATATGGCCAAAAGTTTAATGGATCCTGGCTCAATAGCTGGCTGAGACCATCCAATCCAATCGGAACCAGTCCAAAGAGAATCCATATATACCACGGTAACCCAGGTAATTTGCGTCCAGTCAGTGCATACAAAAGACCAAACAATAGAATTGCGCCGTAGATTGCCAGGTCACGTTGGCATAATGACACCTTATATCCAACCAAATCATTACCCACGTACAATCGGGCTGCAAATATCTCGCGTGCGGTATTTCCCTCCCCTTGACCAGTCGCCTGGCTGAATGTCAGCATATCATCTAAACCCGCTGCAGCGCGTGGATAAACAGGCTGCTCTCCATAAAGAAAAATTGAACGGTATGCTAGTTGGTGACATACCAATCCATAGGCACTGTATATTAATTTAGCCGGTTTCTCGATTCCAGCGTTCATTAACACGGGTGCCAAAAAGGGAAGTCCAACGTAGATCAACACCATAAAATTGAACAACGCCAAGTAATGATTGGCAAACCAGGTAGTTAAGTCATCCGCCTTTGACCAGACCTCTTTCGGCTTTTCCTTGAGTACAGTTTTAGGTTTTTCCATTCCATCAGCATTCTTCCCAATCTCCACAGCAGCGCTCAGTATCATTTTTAAATCCTGGCGATCGAAAGGGGCTTTCATACGATAAGGTCCTGCTTCCACAACTGGCAACTTCAAACCGAAAGTTTGATTCAACTCAGGATCACTATCTACATCCACAACTTCCAGATTATGCGGTATAACTTCCTGCAGTTTTCCCAAATCATCCAATGCTTGTTCACACAAATGGCAATCTGCGCGTCCGTAGAGAGTCACATCGATCATTCGAGCGCTCCAAGTAAATCAAGATAGCCATCCAACTGTTCTTCAGACAATACACCAACATGAAGGTATTTGATAATCCCATTGGAATCAAGAAAATATGTGGTTGGAAATCCTAACACCTGGTATTGCGTTGCTACACCACCATCAATGTCCATCAGGATCTCATAAGTGAGACCCAGTTCCTCAACAAAAGGATTGACTCTATCAACGGATTCTTGATTGTTAACCGCCAGCACTGCTATTTTAGATGCATAACTCTCATGTATCTCTTGGAAAAAAGGCATTTCATGAGTACAAGGTCCACACCAGGTCGCCCAAAAGTTGAGTACAACCACTCTCCCTTGAAAGTCCGACAAATGTTTTACTTCACCTGTGAGATTCTCTAATTCAAAGTCTGGTGCAGGGGCGTTAACTTGGGGTGCTTCACCAGAATCGATTTCCTCAATCATTCCGGTTTTAGCGTGAGAGAACGAATTCGTATATAGAACCAGACCAGAGATAAACAGGACTCCTAATACCATTCCAATTAATCCCCCAACAGATATTATTATACAGGGCGTAGATTTGCTTTTATATGCAATGGTATCCATTAATAATGAAGTCCAATGAATTATTCAAATATACTAACTGCTTACCCTTTTAGGTAATTGTTTATGTTTCCCCTTCATCATCTGATGCTTTTGGTTTAAGATAAATCGCCAACGGTAATGCAATTGGGAATAAACCCGCTCCAAAGAACCACCAATCGAAAAATTTTCTACCTTTTTGCGAGGCGATATAAGCTGGGATTAGTCCTAATATTATAAACGCGAGTATTATGATAAACAAGTAACGACCTAAAACCAGCTCATCAAATGTACCAAAAAAGGATCCTAGGCTCGCTAAACGTTCAAAACGACCTGTGAATAGCATTGCTCCGATTACGATCAGCAGGACGCCCATGCCTACTTCTACATAATGCATTGCCTTACCGTGCTTTCGAATTAAATTAGTAACAAGATCGATTTGTACCGAAGCGATCAAGAACGGTATCGCTAACCCTGCCGAATATGCTGACAGCAAGATCACACCTTGTGTAATCGAGCCGCCGCTTATTGACAGGGTTAAAATTGTTCCTAATATAGGTCCCACACACGGTGACCAACCAGCCGAAAAGAATACCCCCATCAATACTGAAGCCAGGTACCCGCGATTTCGGTCAGGCATTGACTGTGGACGCAAGTCATATTCCAGGAAAGGGATTCGCACCAATCCCGTCATGTGTATCCCGAATATGATTACCACAATCCCACCGATCCGTGTCAGCCATGTCCGCAAATCGTAAAGCACACCGCCCAATGCAGATGTCGCTACTCCTAAAAGGATGAAAACGAAGCTGAAGCCGAGCACAAACGCAAAACCGTGGCTAAAGGCAATCCAGCGCGAGTTACCGGTATCTGATACTGCCACTGAACGTCCACCCAGATATCCGACATATGCCGGCACTAGTGCAAAGACACAGGGCGAAAAAAAGGAAGCCAATCCGGCGATAAAGGCCAGACTTACTCCGATATTAGCGAGATCCATGGTTACATTATTTCCTGAAATATTATAATTACATTTCCTTTACTGTTACTTTTGTGCTGCCCTTTCCCGATATTGTAACTTCACCAGGATCTGGAGGAACAACAGGTAATGTCCAACGAAATACCCATTTTGCATCCTCCGGACATGCATTCACACAACCGTGTGATCTAGGGACACCGAAGCTGTTATGCCAGTATGTAGAATGGATTGCCATACCTTTGCCAGAAAAAAGCACCGTCCAACCAATCCCAGGCAGGTCATAGCCCCCACCAGTCGTACCACCCGTCATATGTAGAGAGACCAGTTTACGCCAAATTGTGTGCCGTCCTATTGGCGTAGCCCATTTGTCTGACTTGTTCCCTTTCGAATCATACTTGCCTCCTGTGGATACCCGGCAGTAATACACCTCGTGATCTCCTTCAAAGCAGGAAAGAGTTTGATGGCTTAAGTCTACTTCAACATGTTTTTCTTCGGCTTCTGGGTTAATAGGTATCATTTCCTCATCATCGATCGGGCGTAAAGCCTCTCCTGGAACCCAAAAGATATCACCAAATGAGCCATATTTTTCATTAACCCTGTACCAAACCTGACCTTCTTCATCCGTTTTTAATTGATCTACCCACATTATCTGGCTGTAGTACAAACGAGGGTTTGATGTATATTTAAGCCATGGTGATCGTACTGGTGGATTTGCCAGAACCAAGTCTACATATGGGACCGTCACTTCTGTCCACATCCCCTCAGGAGTTGGCAATTCTCCCACTGCTTTGTTGGGATGGTTCCATACTGGTTGTAAATTTGCGGCATATACATAACCATCTGGAGTTTCAACAAATCGCTGATTGTTCCACAATGGTCGTGAACCTACTACCTCTCTCAGCCAAGGTACTATATCATCCTCAAACAATTCGCCCACATCGCTGCTGTCAACATCTGGCCGCGCTTTTAATAACACCTTACCATCAAGAATTCGCCCTAGACGCTCAGCTTGTGGAAATTCAGGCGTTGCACTTACTTTTGCAGCAGATATTAAACCACTTATGTGAGGTAAATAGAAACTACCCAGTCCAACAGCAGTTGCTTTTAGAAACTCACGTCGCGAGATACGCATACGGTTCATTGCTCTATTCGATCGCCTTCTCATGGATCCTGAGACGGATCTTGATTCAGAAGAAGATTAAAATTAGCGACCCACTACTTGAACTTGAGTGCTTTCCTCACCTGTCACTGTAACATCCACCATTCCGGGATCGTATGCGACAGATGGAAGCGACCAGCGGAAAATCCATTTTGCATCTTCTGGTCGGCAGTTTACACAACCATGTGATACCGGATCACCATAATTGTTGTGCCAGAAAGTAGAATGGATAGCCACTCCACCGGTAGCAAATATTGAAGACCATCCAATTCCAGGCAGATCATAACCAGCGCCAGTTGTTCCGCCACTCATCTGTAAGGAGATATATTTTCTTGTCATGCTATGTAATCCCTCTGGTGTTTCCCATTTATCGACCACATTACCATACATATCGTACTTGGCACCCGTGGAAATACGGCAAAAATATAATTCAGATCTGCCTTCAAAACAGGATAATGCCTGGTGGTTTACATCAACTTCGATACGCTTATTCACAGCATTGGGATTTATTGGTTCGAGTTCCTCCCCTTTTATTGGACGGAATGCCTCCGCAGCCGCCCATAACACATCGACTCCACCATAGTAATTGGGGTTAATGCGATAAAACTTTCGCCCCTGTTCAGTTTTTATTCGATCCACCCAAAAAACCTGTTTGTAATACAACCGCAGCGGCAGACCATCCTCGAGTTTGAATTTAACCCATGAATTTGACGATGGTTTATTTTCCAAGACCGCCTCGACATAAGGTATTGATACTTCTGCCCACATACCTGGCTCAAGGCTGGAGTTAGGCAGATTAGCAACCGGTTGGTTGAGTATGTTATATACCGGTTGTACATAAGGTCCATAAATAAAGCCTTTAGGTGTTTCCACCCAATGCTGGTTTGAAAAAATATAAGCCGTATTTTGACCGACGATCTCTCGTATCCAGGGTAAAACCGCATCCTCGTACTGCACACCAACTGTCTGGCTGTCAGGGTCTGGTCTGGCTTTGAGCTCTACCATGCCCACGCACACACGCCCCAAACGTTCGGCGACTGGAAATTCTGGTAATTCCAGAAGGCGAATCCAGGGACGAAGAGCAATGCTTCCCAAACTCAATGAAGCCAGCTTGAGAAAATCTCGGCGGGCAATCTTTTCTCTTCTCATTACTGTATTTTTGCTTATTTAACGAAATTTCTTTACAAAAAACTGAGTACTAGCATACCCCAAAAGAACCGCAGGTCAATAAGAAGATAATTACAATGTAATTAAAGTTTGGTTAGAGATAGACACCTACTTCCACTGAAATCTTCTTAATCGCAGACTATTGGTCACTACAAAAACACTGCTGAATGCCATCGCTCCAGACGCCAGCATGGGATTCAAAAAGCCCATCGCTGCTGCAGGTATAAGGATGACATTGTAAAAAAACGCCCAAAAAAGATTCTGCTTGATCGTCCGTAAAGTACTTCTAGAGAGAGCGATTGCGCGCGGTACACCTCGCAAATCACCGCTGATTAAAACGATTTGCGCAGCTTCAATTGCAACATCTGTCCCCGTCCCGATAGCAATTCCGACATCGGATTCGACTAAGGCAGGAGCATCATTGATCCCATCTCCAACCATAGCTACGACCCGATCCATCTCCTGCAAGTTTTTTACCTGAGACGATTTTTCACCGGGTAAAACCTCTGCCATCACTTTATCCACACCCACAAGTCTACCAATGGATTCAGCCGTCAAGTGATTATCGCCGGTGATCATTCCAACCTCTAAACCCATGCTGTGTAATTGCCTGATTGCCTCCCTTGATCCATCTTTTACCGTATCCGCGACCCCAATCACACCCCTTACATCTTTGTTAATCGCAACAAGAATAGCAGTTTTAGCTTCATTTTGGATCCTTTCAACTTCTTTCTGTAATCCGTTCAGAGACAATTTCCGCTCAGTCATCAGGCGAAGATTACCGACCAGCACGGTTTGCCCTTCAACCTGTGCTTCAACACCATGTCCTGTGATCGCCTGGAAACCGTCAAGCTGTCCGAGGGTCAGCGATCGCTTATTTGCCTCTTCCACAATTGCATCACTTAATGGGTGTTCACTGCCCCTTTCAACAGATGCGGCTAGGCGTAAAATTTCAGACTGCCGACTTAACGTGTCAGAAATCTGCCCGTTGCTTAGATCTCCTTTAAAATTTTCTGCCACAACAACATCAGTCACTGAAGGCTCCCCCTTGGTGATTGTACCGGTCTTATCCAGGACAACCGTATTTACACTTCCAGCTCGTTCCAGCGCCCCTCCCGATTTGATTAGGATGCCCATCTCTGCCCCTATACCCGTTCCCACCATCACCGCAGTTGGAGTCGCTAATCCCATTGCGCATGGACATGCAATCACTAGAACAGCAACCATATTGATCAAGGCGCGTGTAAATGCACTTATATCGGAGTTGGGATCTAATGGTATTACATAATACCAGATAAGGAATGTCAGCAGGGCAATCGATATGACGACCGGAACAAAAACAGCCGATACTTTATCCGCGAGCTGTTGAATGGGTGCTTTGCTGCCTTGAGCATCTTCAACCAATCGTATGATCTGAGCTAATGCTGTATCCTTGCCTACCTTTATAGCTTCAAATTTGAGCAACCCTAACTTGTTTATCGTCGCACCAATAACCACATCTCCAGGACCTTTTTCGACCGGAAGCGACTCCCCTGTCAACATCGATTCATCAACCGCTGATCGTCCTGTAATTACAGTCCCATCAACAGGGATTTTTTCACCAGGACGTACGATCACAATATCGCCTACCAGCACATCATCGACTGGCACTTCCTCTTCCTGCCCATTCCGGACGACATTGGCTGTCTTTGGTCGCAAACCCAATAATTGTTTGATTGCTTCACTGGTTCGACCTCGCGCTTTTGCTTCAAGATATTTACCAAGCTTGATCAACGTTATGATCACAGCCGATGTCTCGAAATAGACATGACCATCTATCAATCCCAGTACTACAGGGATGGAATAAAAGTAGGCCGCCGATGACCCCATGGCAATTAATACATCCATATTGGCGGTTTTATTCCGCAGTGCTTTATAAGCACCTACATAATATTCTCGTCCAACATAAAATTGGACCGGCGTAGCCAAGACCCACATCAGCCAGTCCGCCCACGGTGCGTATATTATCTCAGGAGATAATAGTCCCAGATCGCGTCCCATTGAAAACAAGAGCAATGGTACTGTGAATATCAAACCGACTATAAGATAATGTCTCTGGCGATCAACTTCTTTTTGACGAGCCATTTGTTCGGCATCAATAACATTCTCGTCAAAGTCAACGACCTCAAACCCGGCTGCAGAAACACTTCGCCGCATATCTGCTTGGCTGATAATTGAGGATATATATTTTACGCGCGCACGCTCCGTTGTGAAATTCACCTGTGCATCCAGCACACCTTCCAAACCCCGTAGTGACGTCTCTAGCCGGCGCGCATCGTTGTCATCACTCATGCGCCGGATCATAAGGTCTGCTTCACCTGCTGCCACGTCGTAACCAGCTCTTTGAATGCGACTGATCAAATCGGCAACCTCGGCTAGGTTTGGATCGTATTCAACCGTCGCGCGTTCCGAAGACAAATTAACCCGTGCATTCTGGACACCGTTTACTTTCTTCAGATTGCGTTCAACAGTGGCAACACAGTTTGCACATGTCATCCCTGTTATTGGTAAACCGATCTGTTTTGTTTCAGACAATTTTTTCTCCGTGTAAAATACTCTCCGGACTCCGCCAATTCCATGGATAAAATCTATAACCCAAGTTTAGAAATGCTAACTGTGTCAATCTACATAGGAAGTAAAATCGACCATAAATTAGTTTGCTACCGGATAATTGATTTCAACCAGTAATGCTTTTATCTCTTCATCGGTTGCCGGGTCTTCGAAAGAAATAGTCACCTGTTTAGAGGCTTCATTAGCTTCCACAGACAACACACCAGGCAGTTCACCTACTTCATTTTTGATCGTATGTACACAATGTTTGCACGAAATATTGGGTATTGAATAAGTTACAGTCGTCATAATAATTTTCTCCTATAATTTGATTATTTTTATGCACTCATGATTAAAAACCGAGGTTTCTGAAATCCTAAAAACTATGTCCTCGTAGCAGTATCGAAGACATCCGCGATTTCTTTTAATACCCGCTCCCTCTCATCAACATTCTCACCTCGAACAGCAGTGATTAAACATGAATTCAAGTGTTCGTCCAGGATCATCGTACTGATCTTGCTGAGAGCAGCCTGCACAGCCTGAATCTGATTGATTACGTCTATACAATAAGTGTCATCCTCTACCATCCGCTCAATACCACGGATGTGACCTTCGACATTCTTTAACCTCCGCAAGGCATTTTCATGCTTCATAACTGGGTGCCCTCCAAGATGTGATTAATCTACCCCCCCCCGACGGGGTGGGGTATTTCATTTATAACAAATAGTACCGTTTCTGTCAAGTTAAACTTTCGATATAATTAAATTTTGGTTTTGAATTATTTCAGAGCGTGTTCTAAGGATCCTACAAAATCACCAATCGGGACATAACCCACCCACTGGTCAATAATATTTCCTTCACCATCAATAAGATAGAAATGTGGCTGGTAGCGGTACCTTAGCTCTTCTTTAAAGGGCTGATTTGCCGGATCGTCAATATCCAGGTATACAAATCGAACTTGACTGCCGTACTCTTCTTCAAGCCCATGCACAAGTGGAGCCATCGCCTGGCATGTCCCACACCAAAACGCGAAGAACTCAATAAATTGCACTTGACCAGAAGCCAGTTTTACAGTCGCAGGTTCAGTCGCTTCTAATTCCGAAGCTATCCAGGGCGGAATTTGAAAAGTTTTAGGAGTCAGTGTAGGCACTGGCGTTGTGCCATATTGTGGTGTAAGGGTATATGGGAAAGGTGTAGAAGGGGTTAATGTGAGTGCATTTACGGCTATTGTGGGCGTCGTTACCATTATGGTCGTATCCGGAGCAGGATACGCAGGATTTTGAGGACCATAATCCGCCATCGTTGATATAATGGTGGCTTCTTCATTCCTAGGGGTCGGATATCCATTGTCGCCTGACTCTACAGGGACCGGCTGAGTTGTAAATCGGTTACCGATTGAACTTGGAATCGGATTTGAATCCCCAGGAGATACCGGTGATAGAGTATCATCCTCAGGACTTGGAGTGGTTTCAATTGATCCACTGTACTCAATTCTCCTGGTAAACGTAGCTTGTTGTGTAACTGGTGGATTAATAATCCGCTCAACCGGTTGAGTGAATGTCAAACAGGCAAATGATACTAACCCAACCGTTAAGCCAGTTACATAAACCAGTCGAAATTTTGCTGATATCATTTTTACGCTTCTTCTCGACAATCGTCTTTCAATCATATCAATGATGATTGGTTTGTCAAGCACAATAAACCTTGCCTGAATTCAATCAAGTAACTTAAAACCAGTAATATTCCTGATTCTTGACAACCCCCATGTTGCGTTTTACACTACCATTGATAGTCCACAATGGCAACCAATATCTATGAAAACATTTATATTCAAGCACTGGACATTATTTTCTATTACGCTGCTGGCAGCCAGCGCTGTTTGGATTTGGTTCAGTAGAGTTGACCCCAGCCTGGCATCAGCAGCCGAAACTTCAGCACCGCACAAGGGTTTTCTGGCTCCCGACTTCAGCCTTTCAACCAGTGAAGGTGAAATCATAACCCTGTCGGATTTACGCGGCCAACCAGTTCTAATAAATTTGTGGACAAGCTGGTGCTCGCCATGTAAAGCTGAAATGCCAGCGTTGGAACATGTATACCAGGACTACAATCATGATGGATTAGAAATACTGGCAGTTAATTCGACCAACCAGGATAAAGCCGCAAATGCTATTGCTTTCGTACAGGATTTGGGATTGACTTTCCCTATATTGTTTGACAACAATGGAAGTGTGTCAAAACAATATCATTTACAAGCCCTCCCTACTTCAATTTTCATCAATAGAGCAGGTGTCATCCAGGAAATTGTGGTCGGAGGACCAATGTCCGAAGCTCTTCTGCGTACACGAATTAAGACCCTTTTTAAATAATCTATTACACAATTATGCTGCCCATTTTACACATTGGTCCTCTCGCAATTCAAGTTCCAGGGTTGGTCCTTCTTCTAGGCGTGTGGCTCGGTCTCTCATTAACTGAGCGCTTCGCTCCACGGTATGGAATGGAATCCAAGATTATATACAATCTGGTCATAATATCCATACTTGCTGGTGTGGTCGGCGCTCGCCTCTTTTATGTGGTCCGTTTTCCGGATGCGTTCCTTTCCAAACCGGCAAGCATTATTTCAATCAATCCAAGTCTGTTGGATTTGTGGGGAGGGGTGTTAACTGCCACCATGATCGCTTTGATTTATGGGCGTCGTATGGGACTTTCGTTTTGGCCCACCTTGAACGCGCTTACCCCAGCAATGGCAGTATTCTCAGTCGCGCTAGCACTTGCTCAGTTGTCGTCCGGTTCTCATTACGGGATGCCCACAAATCTACCCTGGGGGATTGAATTATGGGGTGCTCAGCGTCACCCGACACAAATTTACGAATTGATTGTTGCCATAATTATCTTGTTTATCCTCTGGCCAGGCAGAGAGACCTTCAAGTCCGCTTCTCCTGGAGTTTATTTCTTAAGTTTCTTAGGTCTCTCATCAGGAGCTTATATATTTTTAGAGGCATTTCGTGGAGACAGCCCGTTTTTGCCCGGCGGTATCCGGATTGCACAACTAATCGCCCTAATTATCCTGGCGGTCAGTTTATGGGGAATAAACCAATTGGAGTTAAGGTAGTATAGGGGGGAAACCCTTCGATATCTCGATATTCAAAAAAAGGATTAATAAAACATGGACCAAGTATTAATTAGAAACTTAATTGTCAGGGGAATAATAGGAATAAAAGACTGGGAACGTGAAAAGTCCCAAGAGATTTTAATCAACATCACCCTTTTCACAGATATCAAAAAAGCAGGTCAAAGTGACGATATTAGTGACTGTGTAAATTACAGGACTGTCGCTAAAAAAGTCATTAAACATGCCGAAACTGCGCAACGTTTCACTGTAGAAGCTTTAACATCTGACCTGGCAGAACTTTGCCTGGAACACCCAGGTGTGGAAAAAGCTCGCGTACGCGTTGAAAAACCAGGTGCTGTACGATTCTCAGAATCGGTTGGGGTTGAAATCGAACGCAGTCGCTCAGAAAAATGATGTCAGGAAAAGATGTTCAAGTTTGCCTCGGTCTTGGTTCAAATATTAATCCCGAAACCAATATACCCAGGGCGATTGACTTATTAAGGCATTTTCTTTTTATTGGATCAATTTCAAGTGCCTGGGACACTCCACCTGTAGGAACATCAGGCCCAAATTTTGTAAACGCAGCTTTATTAACCTATTCAGATTTAACTCTCGAAAAAATTAAGAACGAAATAATCCGCCCAATTGAAGCCCAATTAGGGCGCATTCGCTCGCAAAATAAAAACGCTCCACGACCAATCGATATTGATGTTTTAATTTGGGATCAAAAAATTCTCGAGCCTTTAATCTGGGAGGAGGCTTACCTGGCTATACCGGTTGCCGAACTCCTACCAGACCTCAAATCTCAAGATGGTAAGGCTATCTTAAAACACACCGCCCTGCACCTGGCAAGCATTTCTAATATTGTCCCCCGTCCTGATATCCTCCCTAAATACCAGCATTAAGTTATGCCGGCATTATGATATGCCAGCATGAAGTTATGCCGAAATAAGACCGCATATTTGCTTATAGTATCGGATTAGATCCGCGTGCTATATTTGCTAAGAATTCTTCGCGAGTGGCGAGGCTTTTGCGAAATGCGCCCAACATTGCGGAAGTTGTCATACGAGCATCATGCTTCTTCACACCACGCATAGTCGCACAAAGGTGCAACCCCTCAATAACGACAGCCACACCAAGCGGATTTAACAATTCATCAATGCATTCCGCGATTTGACGCGTCATACGCTCTTGAACTTGCAGCCGTTTGGCGAACATATCGACAATCCGTGGTATTTTTGATAGACCGAGAACCATATTCCTCGGCAGGTAAGCTACATGGGCACGTCCCAAAAATGGCAGTATGTGATGCTCACATAAACTGTAAAACTCAATGTCATGGACCAATACCATTTCATCATATTTGACTTCGAATAAAGCGTCATTAACTAACGCTTTTGGGTCCTGCCTGTATCCTTCCAACAATTCTCCGTACATTCGTGCAACTCTATCCGGTGTACGACGTAAACCTTCCCGCTCAGGATTCTCGCCAACAGCACTAAGCAGATCCGTAATCGCCTGGCGAATGCTTTCCTGATCCATTGCATCTTTGGACAGGAAAGCGATAGGTTCCTTTAACGCATCCTCTTTTATGACCATTTTGCCCTCATTCAACTTAAAAGCTCTTCCTCTAGCCAATCTCAGGTTCGATTAAACCGAAATTTCCGTCTCTCCTCCGGTAAAGTACATTAATATTATTCGTATTCGCATTATAAAAGATAAAGAAGCTCTGGTGACCCAATAATTCCATCTGCTCAAGCGCTTCGAATTCATCCATCGGAGACAGCATGAAATGTTTCCGGCGTACTATCGCCGGTCCTAGGTCACCGCTCTCTTCTTCGTCCTCAATTGGTGACACTCCAACTTCAGAGGCAGATCTACCATCTCCTCTTCCCCGATATCGTTTGCCTTTGTACCGTTCTATCCGGCGTTGGATTTTATCTACGGCGACGTCTATTGCCGCAGTAATGTCATCCGAGCGTTCTTCTGCACGTAAAATGAAACCCTTCCCGCTGACCGTGATCTGGGCGACGTGTCGATCTGATGCACTGCGAGCAGATTGGATATATGATAAATCCACGCGCGCTTCCTCAATTCCAGATAAATAGCGATCCAATTTCGAGACTTTTTTCTCTACATAATCACTAATTCTGTCTGTGATCTCCATGTTTCGCCCATAAATCTCAACGTCTACTGTCATTGTGTTCCTCCTAAATATATATAATTAATCCAATTCCAAATACGTTAATTCTCGATCAGAATTAATTTTAGTGTCCTTACATACGTATCTATTTACCAGCCATGATTATCAGCTATTTCCGACAAAGTATCCACCCATCTGATAGCTTGATCGTGCTAATGTGAGCCCGTAAATATTTCGAGCTCCTGCTGCCCTCAAGGCGTGTGCGCATGCTTCCATCGTCGCCCCGCTGGTTGTAACATCATCTACTACGACTATATTCCTCCCAGAAACAATCTTTGATTCGGCTTCAAACGCATCAGCCACATTTTGAAATCGTTCATAATATTTAAGTCCTACTTGTGTAAGAGTTTCTCTGACCTTGTGAAGCGCCTTTGTAGTGTAGTTTATGCCGTTCGCTAACGCCACCGGTTGCCCTAACAACGCTGCCTGATTATATCCTCGCTTTGATTGACTGGCCGCGCCCAGGGGCACGGGTACGAGTAAATCCAGCGACCACCCTGATTCAACGATGATACTTGCTAATGGTCTGGCTAAAATCTCCCCTAAAGTCATATCTCCATAGTATTTTAATCTGTGTACTGCACTCCTAATAGGACCTTCAAAAAAAGCCCAAGATCGTAGTGATTCATAAGTAGGAGGAGAATTCAGGCAGCTGAGGCATACCCCCATTGAACTTTGAACTCGACCACATCGTTGGCATATTGTATCCGGAATTATCTGTGTTATTTGCTGACAATTAATACACCATCTTGAGCCAGGTGCATTACATCCCCCACAATGGGGTGGAAATAACCAGTCCAATCCAACCCAAGCCAGCTTATACAGACGATAAGCTGGGCGTTCACTATTTGCCAGTCGAGACATTGGGTATCAGTAGGCTGAGTGTTTGTTTCTTGTTTTTATAGTTCCTTGCAATTAATATTCTTATGAGCAGCTATATGGATTGTAAGAAATCATTTATGTAATTACCAATCCACGGACCAAATAAGGCAATAATGACCCATACAATAATCGCTACTAAGATGATAATTAATGCATATTCAACAAAACCTTGACCAGATTCATTTCGATCAAAAGACACGAAGATTGTCCTCCTCCCGTTCCGAATATATATTAAATAAAATAGTCAAGAAATGTGTAAATAGATAACGACTCTTGTAAAGGATAATAAATTTACTATTCATTACAATTATCTGATTATAGTTTTTAATCCTACAAAAAGCAATAGTCTTATCCAAATCGTTCAGCAAATTCCTCTAAGGGTAACCGCATCGGACGAATTGCCCACCAGCGAACCCAATACAACCCAAACAACGATAATAACGGCATAAAAAAAAATATTATCGGATCTAAATCAGGTGGAGAACCTGTATTTGCTTTGTTTACTAGTATTCCCCATAATCCAACCGACATTATTATAATTAATAGGACAATTAACCCTCGACCAAAACCACCCCAACGTTTATCCAATAATGCAAATATCAGGATTATCGCTGGATATAGAATAATGTAATCTTCCAATGTTGTATATATTCCAATTAGGTTATTTATAACAAGGGTCAGTAAAACAGTCCAATAGAACCACCGAAATTCCTTACCTAAGGAATGGCGCCACTCAATTAATAATACCCCCACCATAATACCAGTCAGCGCCCATCCAACCTGTCTTCCAATTCCTGGCAGCCAATAAGAAATGATCGCTCCGGGTGTACTGATAAAATTCGATTCGCCGAAGCGGATTACCTGCCTGATATTGTCAACGATCCAATTCGGAACTAATAGACTACCCGCTGCTATAAATAATACCAAGAAACCTAGTAGGCTCCAAATTAGGGTCCATCGATGAGTTGAGATAGCCCAAATCAAGATAAAAATGTATAAGATAAGTACCATCTGTGGTTTTATGCTCGCCAAAGCGAGGGATAAACCTGCCAGCGCATCGATATTTGAACGTATCGCCAGTAGTGCAAGAACTATAAATAATGCGCTTAAAATTGATGCGTTACTGCTGAGAATTGGGCGCAATGTGTGATACCAGAGCGCGGTGAAGATAAACAAGAAAATAAGTAGTCCAGGAGAAGGACGCCACTGACTGAGTGAAAGGCTGATAACAAAGATGGCGATGATTGACAACTCCAGCACTGTCATCCAAAGTGCATTGGCTAAGGCAAAATCATCGGTCAAAGAAAAAGGCGCATATATTAGACTTGAATATAAAGGATATACAAAATACCCAAGATCCTCACCCGACCGAGCTGACCGACCATATGCCATCTGTTGAATTTCATCAGTTGTCTGTTGGCTATAAGGGCTCCAACCCTTCATCATCAATAATCGTGTGCCCGCCCAACGAGGAAAGAAATTATTCATAGTCAGATTCTGGGTTGTATACCGGTAATTTACCCAGGTGAGACCAACTATTATGATAATTGAAATTAGAAGCACACCTCCTAATGACACTGAAACGCGTCGGTAATTCATTCTTCTTAGATACCTCGAGTATCAATAATTAATCGATGATATTTAATATTGAAGTCGGATTCATTCACATAAACATCCCTGAAATGAAAAAGCCTTCCGGCAGTATGTTCGGAAAGCTTCTTGCCTGGGAAAATACCGGACTGGCTTTCATTGCTTGCGAGAATCGTCAATCGTTCACCCCAAATATTCGCGCAGTTTACGACGAATAGAGGGATGGCGCAGCCGGCTCAGAGCTTGGGCTTCGATCTGGCGCACACGCTCCCGCGTTACTCCCATTTTACGCCCCACCTCTTCGAGAGTGTATGCCTGTCCATCCGTTAAACCATAACGCAGCTGTAAAATCCGGACTTCACGGGGCGGTAGTCCATCCAGCACTACGTCCAAATGCTCCCTCAGCAAATTATAAGTCGCGGAGTCGTCAGGAGCTGAGATTTCTTCATCTTTAATAAAATCACCTAATACTGAATCTTCTTCATCGTCCGTAGGTAATTCGAGCGACAAAGGTCTTCGAGCAACTTGGATCATATTTTCAATTTTTTGCGGGTTAATCTCCAACTCATCTGCTAATTCGTCAACCGTCGGATCTCGACCCAACCGTTGGGTTAATTGATGTTGGATACGTAAGAGTTTATTAATTTGGTCTCCCATATGGACGGGTACCCGAATAGTCCGCCCCTGATCTGCAATTGCACGCGTGACTGCTTGGCGAATCCACCAAGTAGCGTACGTACTGAATTTATGCCCACGCCGGTAATCGAATTTCTTTGCTGCACGAATTAACCCAATATTACCTTCCTGGATTAAATCCAGGAAAGGTACCCCCCGTCCCATATATTTCTTCGCAACACTGATCACTAAGCGGGAGTTTGCAGTAATTAAATGCTCGCGAGCTGCCCAACCATCTTCAATAAAAAGCTGCAGTTCCTGGCGTCTTCTGGGTCGCACGTTCCCCTTCGCCAATTCCTCTCGCCCAAGACGACCGCTTTCAATCCTTTGAGCCAGTTCAACTTCTTGCTCTGCTGTGAGTAAAGGCACTCTTCCGACTTCTTTAAGGTAGAGACCAATCGAATCATCTGTATCAATGTTCGCCAGGTAATTATCTTCAACGGCAATTTCCCGGCGTCCATCTTCTTCCGTTTCTTCCTCCTCTATCAGATCTTCATCACTGGGTTCACCTAATGTGGTGTCATCAATATAGGGTATTCCAGCGCTTAAAAGGGCAGAAAACGCTTCTTCAAGTTGATCGACATCTTGTTCCGCATCCGGAAACAACGCCAGAATATCATCAATCGTAACAAAGGATTTTTGACGTCCCAACTCGATTAATCTAGCAACAGCTGGATTTAGTTCCTGCTCTTCTATTTTATTTAACAGCTTTTCATCAATCATACAAACTCCAACTTCTGTGTTCGATATGATTCCTATGATCAATTATCAGAATACACCTTTTTCCCTCTAAAATCAATACCCAATTTCAAACATACCCAACTTCAAATTTACGGTTATGGTGTGACCATTAATGTCGGCATTCCGGTAAACGAGAGTAGAACTGGTGGTTGGTAAATCAAATTAGTAACGGCGTCCATTCCGATCTTGTCTACAACTTTCACAAATCCATCATCCACTTTAACATAATAACCACTTCCGGTCGCTGTTTGAACCCCAACTTTGATGATCATCTGGCGCCCTTCTTTTATTTGCACGTGGATGTGATACTGTGGATTTTTCAGACCAGTCGCGTCATCTGGCGGTGCCGGATCGATTGTAGATATTACATGTAATGATACAAATTGGTTCACCATCCCATCGATGGCATTGGAGTCAGTTGCTTCCGACTTTGGAACAACAAGAATCCACCCGTTTCCTTCTTCTTGCTTTATTTCAACAGCCCCCCCTAGTTCATCTTCGATTCGTAGATTCGCAATCTCGTCTGATTTTATATCTAGCAACGATTGAACAATTGGTGAAGGTGTGACTTCTCCCTGATTGCCTTTGTTTCTATTTTGCCAAAAAAGGCTAAATGCCAGTAAACCAAGGAATATTACCAGGGCGATCCATGTAGTACGCCTGACCATGACCTTATCCCCTTTGACGCCGCTGGAACCAAACTAAGAATCCCGCTAACAGTGCCATCCCAGGTAAAATAATCACGGTACTTAAAAGGATTAGATTCAACGTAATTTGCTGCGGCGGTATCATAATCCTTTGAGTTGTAGGCTTTGGGGTTAGATTGATTAGATCTTCTTGCCCTGCAGCCCAATCAACAGAATTAATGAACAAATCTCCATTCGCATAAGCATAAAAATTTGCATCACTTGCGAAATCGGAATCACCAAATACGACCAACCGACTTTCCGTTTCAAAATTTTCCCCAACAGCAGCAATGGAAAGTGGTCCTGGTTTATCTTGCTCTTCTTCGAAAGATGCTCCTTGAGGATCGTCCACAACTAAATCCAGGTCTTCTTCTGCCCACGATTGAGGCCCTGTTTTTACAATCTCAACCTGACTGATTCCACTCTCAGTAGCTTGCACCTTTACGGTCCGTACTGTAGGGAATTGCGAAGTCAACCTTTCTAATTTTGTCGTAATTGAATGAGGAACATACTCTGCTGCAAACGGTGCATAAGGTTGTGTAGATGCTAAATCGATGATTATATCGTCGCCAAGAACGATCCCCCAATTATCAGCTAAATAACCAGCCAGCGGATCGGGTTCATCTCCGAAATCAGTCGCAGGTAGCGGTTCCTGCATCACGAACAACCCGCCACCACTGTCCAAATATTCACTTAGCTTTTTTACCTCAGCCGGGGAAACTGGTTTACTTGGACCTGCAATTAGAACCACTTTCGCATCTTCAGGTATCTGGTCCACTGTCAACAAGTTCAACATTTCGACCGCGTAATTCTTACTTTCAAGGGTCCGTTTTACTTGTGAATAGCCCGATTCTCCTGTATCCGCAGGGCTGTACTCCCCATGACCAGTCAGGAAATAAACTGTTCGCTCCTCAGGATTCAGCAAGCGCACCAAAGCACCAGTTAATTCCTGTTCATTCACCATCGTCAAAACCTCTTGATGATCGCCCATCCGCAGCACAACCGTGCCATCTCGTGAGATCTTCGCCTGTTCAGCAGCAATCGGATCGGCATCTGGATCTATAAATTCATAATCAAAATTACCCTTTGCGTTTAATTTATACTGCTCCAGGAAATTTTCAGCCTGATCCGGTGATATCCGAGGTGTGAAAAATGCCAAAGCCACTACTTCCGAATCCAGTTCTTCCAGGGTTGCAAGCGTTTCCGCCGTCAGGGTATACACTTGATCTTCAGTCAAATCCTTTCTGACAGGATTCTGGAAAACCAGAAAATTAATAACAATCAGGATACCGATAAATGCAACGCTTAATAGTAGCGCGTTGCTACCGTATTTTGCCTGTCGACCAGTGAGCGCTTTTCTCACTCCATCTGGATCTAGAATTGCATAGCTTGCTAATCCAATAACAAATAAAGCTAAGCTAATTTGTAGGTATAGATTCCACTCACGCTGCACAAAGTAAATTATGGTCGCCGCTAAAGCAGCCACTAAAGCCAACCACAATCCGATGGAAGCAAAACGACGCCATTTTGGATTCATTATCGCCACCTTCCCATCTCGACCGAAACTGTTCCTAAGAATAGTGATAGTGCCGTTACGCTTAGATAAAAGATGGTATCCCCAAGATCTATCACACCCCTAAACAGATTTGCAAAGAAATGATCACTAAAATTTAAATACCTAATCAGATCAATTCTACTTCCCGCTGGTCCCATAACTTGCGTTATGGGATCCAAGATCCACCACAGGAATACGAACACTCCCAGAGTGGTCACAAAAGCAGCTATTGGATTGCTGAACAATGAAGATATCGCCACACCAATCCCGACCAATGCCGCACATAGCAGGATAATGCCGATATAACCGCTGATAACCGGACCCTGATCAATACCAGGTTCTACAAGCTGGTTCAACATCAGCGGGAAAATTATTGTGATCGCTACTATTGTGAGCAAAAACAAAAATCCACCCAGCCATTTTCCAATGACCAATTCCCAATCACGAACAGGAGCCGTCAAAAGTAGTTCAATCGTTCCTAGTCGTTTTTCTTCAGCCAGCAATCTAGTAGTAACTGCCGGAGTAATCATTACCAACATGGTCGCTAAAGGAGCCAGAAAGACCTCCACGCCAGGCACAAAGCCTGGTTGAAATGCAGCTACCTGTAAGTTCAAAAAGAAGAAAATTCCCAACACTAGCAACAATACAAACGCGATCATATAGGCTACTGGACTAGAAAAATACAGTTTATATTCACGACTCGCAATGATCCAAATATTTCTCATAAGTTTAATATCCTTCCGATTCAACCTCTTTTTCATCTTCGATGGGCTCGTCCTCTGGAGATTCTGGATGGGAGGGTTCATCGCGCGTTAATTGCAGGAAAACATTTTCCAGACTTATTCCAACCGGTCGCATTTCCAACAGATCATATCCGGCAGAAACAATTGTCTTAGCAACTTCTGGTCTTGGTTCCTGCCCTGGAAGCGTTTCGAATTCAATATTCCCATCCAGATTCGTACTTATATGTGCAATACCTGGGATATTATTGAGCACTTCCTCCAAGCCATCCGAGTCTCCCCCAACTTGAATAGTAACACGCCGAGCACCTGTAAGGCGCGCTTGCAGCCTTTCGGGTGTGTCCACAGCAACTATCTTACCGTTATTGATGATTATCACCCGATTGCAGACCTGTTGGGCTTCAGATAAGATGTGGGTAGAAAGTAAGACGGTGTGTTCCTGACCAAGCTCTCTGATAAGATCTCTAACTTCAATAATCTGAGCCGGATCCAGACCGATCGTAGGCTCATCCAGGATCAACACTTCCGGATCGTGGATTAAAGCCTGGGCTAATCCCACTCGTTGTCGCAAACCTTTAGAAAGACTGGATATATAGCTGCTCGCCCGCATTTCCAGATTCATTTTTTCTATCACACCATCAACGCGATCTTCCACATTCTTCAGGTGCCGCAAATCTGCCATATATTTAAGATAATCAAACACGGTCATATCAGGGTACAATGGCAGCGTTTCAGGCATATAACCGACTCTTCGGCGCACCTCGAGTGACTGGTCTACGACGTCATACCCGCTCACTTCGGCTTTACCCAAAGTCGGGGGCATGTAACCGCATAATATTCGCATCGTTGTCGTTTTACCGGCACCGTTTGGACCGAGAAACCCCAGGATCTCGCCCTCTTGTGCGTTAAAAGCCAGATCGTCAATCGCCCGGTGCGGTCCGTAATCTTTGGTCAAACCCTCAACTCGGATCATTAATTGCTCCCATTTTGGATAATCTATCATACTGGCATGAAAAAGCACAGCGGCATCCTTCGCCGGCAGTGCTCATTATGAGTCAAGAAACTATAAATTTATACAATAACAAAATAAGCTTAGTCAAGAGGTTTTGGGAGTTCTAATTCAATCCTAATTTAACTCCACATCCTGCAGCTATGGATTGACCCAATTAATGCTTCCGGTACAATATAATCCAGCGGTTGTATAATTCACTTCAATAGACTCTTCATTTTCGACCTGAGAAAAATCAATGTTGTACAAATTTAAAGCCACTTACAACGAATTCCCATCCCGGTTTTGGGTCCTGGTCGTTGCCAGTTTCATTGACCGTGTCGGCGGCACCCTGATCTTCCCTTTCTTTGCCCTCTATATAACCCAGAAGTTCAATGTCGGCATGACCCAGGCTGGTGTGTTGATCGGGATTTTCTCATTTTCGGGATTACTGGGCAACTTGCTGGGTGGCGCGCTGGCTGATCGTTTTGGGCGCAAGATGATAGTGCTGTTCGGTTTAGTGTTCAGCGCCCTGAGCAGCGTGACGATGGGATTGGTGGAAAATTTGAACGTGTTCTACATTCTTGCGGTGGTAGTGGGATTACTATCGGATGTTGCTGGACCAGCATGGCAGGCCATGGTCGCCGATATACTGCCCGAGGAAAAGCGCGCTGAAGGATTTAGCGTAATGCGTGTGGCAGGCAACTTAGCCTGGATCGTGGGACCAAGCATCGGAGGGTTTATGGCAGCGCGCTCATTCCTAATGCTTTTCGTGATGGATGCCGTAAGCAGCCTTATAACGGCAGTGGTTGTCTACCGCCTGATCCCTGAAACGATGCCCGAGGCAGAAGAGGATCAAGATGCGCAGTCCATACTCCAAACACTCGCTGGCTACCGAAATGTAATCGCCGACAAGTTGTTCATGGCGTACATCCTCACCTCCATGCTGATGCTGGTAGTTTACATTCAAATGTACAATACACTTTCAGTTTACTTGCGTGATGTGCATGGTGTTTCCCCTCAGGGTTACGGTCTTTTACTTACATCCTCGGCGATTACCGTAGTATTGTTCCAATTCTGGGTGACCCGCCGGGTGAAAAAATATTCACCTATGCTTATGATGGCCTTGGGGTCGGGATTCTACATGCTGGGCTTCAGCATGTTTGGTTTTGTTTGGGCTTATTTTTTGTTTGTATTCGCGATTGTATTGATTACCATAGGTGAGATGATCGTGATGCCTGTTTCACAAGCCCTTGCCGCCAACTTTTCTCCCATAGATATGCGCGGGCGCTACATGGCAGTATTCAGTTTAGCCTGGGCGGTTCCCGCAACTATTGGCCCCTGGGCCGCGGGTATGGTCTTGGACAATTACGACCCCAATTTTGTTTGGTACGCTGCAGGAATCATTTGTTTCATTTCGATGATTGGTTTCCTCTGGTTAAACCAATTAACTAAAGAGCGTTTTGCAGCCCTCCCCACCGAAGAACCGGCTTCGGCTTGAAGTATTGATAATTATCAGGTAAACCCGAAATCTCAGACTCGCACATTATTTTCCCCGGCATGATCAGAAAGTACAACCCAGCCAAGATGTGTCCATGCTGAAAAGCAATCGCTCTAAATAATAACAAGCAATCTCCTTGTCACCATATCTGCTGTCCAGATGTGTGTACTGCCCATGAAGAGAATCATGCATTTTGACAAGCATGCAGAGTATACCCATACAGAGTATGCCAACGAGCAAAATATGCTAATGTGAACTTCGTTCACCTGCTCATGTATTTTGAGCCGGCTCCCACACCCAGGGGTACAATTATATTTTGTATTCTTCCCTTGCATCTTTATAAAGGTTAAGGCATACTTGTGGTACGGGAGCACACAAAAATATGGCATATATTTCTTTAAGAACATACAATAGTGAGATTAGGAATTTAATTAATTCTGGGGAATCCGAGGCTGCCATAGAGCACTGCCACCAAATTTTGCACTATTACCCAAAACATATTAACACTTACCGTCTGCTTGGAGAAGCATATCTCGCAGGCAAACAATACAACGACGCATCAGATATATTCCAACGCGTCCTTTCATCAATTCCAGATGACTTCGTATCGCATGTGGGGATGAGTGTCATTCGCGAAGAGGACGAGAAACTTGACGAAGCAATCTGGCACATGGAACGCGCTTTTGAAGCTCAACCAGCTAACACCACAATCCAGGGAGAACTTCTCCGTCTCTATGGACTTCGAGAAGGTGCCAGACCGCATAGAGTACGCCTGACTCGCGGGGCACTGGCCCGCATGTACATTAAAGGCGATCTTTACCAGCAGGCAATCTCTGAAATACACGCCGCTTTGTCAGAAGATCAAAATCGACTGGATCTCAAAATCCTGCTGGCTGATGTGTATTTAAAGATGGGACAGGAGAATGAAGCCTCAGAAGTCGCCAGCGATGTGCTCACAAAACTACCATTCAGTTTTGATGCCAACTATATCATGACCAAATTTCTAATAGATAGCGGTCGAGGTAAGGAAGCCCAAATATTCCAGGACCGTCTTGAAGAAATTGATCCTTATGCCTCAATAGCAATTATCCAAGGTTCCGCTGTTGATAGTATTCCCGATCAAGCAGTTACCGTTGAGGAGTTAGGCACTACGCCTTCCGATGTATCAGAAGTAGTGGAAGCGGATTTATCTCAGGAAAGCATTGAAATTAAACATGTCGCTGGTGCAATGGCAATACACCAGCCTGCTGAGACCACTCCATTGGACACAGAATTAAGCGAGGGACCTTCCGAAACACCGGTGTTCATTCCCATCGAGAAAGGTGAAGAAGCCGAAGAGCAAATTCAACCCACTCAACGCAGCGATTGGCTCCAAGAGGATGAATATGAACCAGGACTAGAGGACGACACCAAACCTGTGCGGGTATCCGGTATTAAAGAGATCCAAGTCGAATCTGAGGAACTAGAATCTGAAACTCCACCCGATGAGCTTTCTGATATTCCTGATTGGTTAGTGGAGTTAGCTGAAGAAGAAACCATCCAAGAATCTGCAGCGGAGTCAGAACCGCGTGGTACCAGCGAGAAAGAAATCCCCACAGAACATGCTGATAATCCAGAAACTATTATTATACCCGCTGAAGAAGCTCCCCTAGAAACAACTACTGAGCCAGGGCCTATTGCTCAACATCAAGAAGACACAATCTCCGAACCAAAGTCAGGCGAGAAGTCAGTTGAACCTTTCCATAAAGATATTGGAGGGGATGTCCCATCCGAGATACAGGACGCTCGCAAGGCTTTTGATTCTGGGGATATAGATCGTGCCATGTCACAATATGACAAATTAATCAAATCAAGACAATCACTACCAATTGTGATTTCTGATTTACAGGAAGCCGTTGACAGTAATCCTGAAAAAGCTTCCATTTGGCACCAACTCGGAGATGCATATCTGCGAGACAACCAGATAAGTGATGCTATGGATGCCTATTCGAAAGCTGAAGAACTCTTTTAACGTTATGGAGAAATTTATGGAACAAACTCTTGTGCTTATCAAACCGGATGGCGTCCAGCGCGGCTTGATCGGAGAAATTATTTCAAGGTTAGAACACCGCGGACTGCGCCTGGTGGCTGCTAAGTTCATGAATGTCGATCAAGAACTTGCCGAAACTCATTACGCAATTCATAAAGGTCAGGATTTTTACGAAGATTTGATCCTCTACATCACATCCTCACCGGTGATGGCGATGGTATGGGAAGGACCAAATGCTGTCGCTGCTGTACGTCAGACTATGGGTCTCACCCGTCCCACTGAGGCTGCTCCAGGTTCAGTTCGTCATGATTTTGCGCTCGAAATAGGTCGTAACCTAACCCACGCTTCTGACGCTCTGCAGACTGGGATGAAAGAAGTATCCTTATGGTTCAAACCGGATGAGTTGGTCTCTTGGGAACGGGCCATAGATAAATGGATCTTTGAGTGATTGTATAATTTTCCATTTTAGAAATGCTCCCTATATTTTACCGGGGGCTTTTTTTGTTTTTGGTAGATCCACTGTAATATTGGATTGGTTGTGTCCGAATTTAGCATATCTCTGTTATAATCCTGTTTGTTCAATACAAAGATGCATACTTTGCTTAATAAAAATTACTCGGGCTTTTTCCCCATACTGAGATTACCGAAATAGATGTAAATACCCTGTGATCTTCGTGCACTCCGTGGTAAATTTTTCTTTTTTTATTACTAAACAATTGACCTATGAATATACCAGCATTGATAACTCCCGCAGAGATTACGAATAAGCTCGAAAGGATTCTACCTGCAGTTCAAAAACCTGGTCGCTACATTGGCGGCGAACTAAATCAAGTTGTTAAAGACTGGGAGACCAATCAAACCCACGTCGTATTGGCCTTCCCGGATATATATGACCTTGGTATGCCAAACCTGGGTCTGACCATAATTTATGATCTCCTCAATCAACGACCTGATGTATGGGCTGAGCGGGTATATTCACCCTGGTTAGATATGGAAAAAGCCATGCGGTCATCCGGATTGCCTCTCTACTCCCTTGAAAGCAAACATCCTTTAGCGGCTTTTGATATCATTGGAATCTCCTTACCGTATGAGACCCTTTATACCAATACTCTAAACCTATTAGACCTATCACAGGTCCCTATATTTTCTGCCGATCGCACCGACGAAGACCCGCTCATCATTGCCGGTGGACATGCCGCTTTCAACCCCGAACCTATGTACCCCTTTATCGACGCTTTTGTGATCGGAGAGGGAGAAGATGCGATCGGTGAGATTGTGGATGCATACAGAATCTGGAAACAAAGAGGAACGAATCGAAAAGAACTACTTGTCTCCCTGGCGAAAATTTGGGGCGTTTATGTGCCTTCCATTTATAAAGCTCACTACTTCTCAGATGGAACTTTCTCGCATATCGAGAAACTGGCTGACCAGGCGCCGCTGCCTGTCATCAAGCGCATCCTTCCAAAGCTTCCACCTCCACCAACCCGTTTCATCGTTCCATACATAGATATCGTCCACAACCGCATCCCGATCGAAATTATGCGCGGCTGCACACGCGGCTGCCGTTTCTGTCATGCGGGAATGGTCACCCGACCCGTTCGTGAAAGAACCGTTGATGAGATCGTTCATGCGATCGAAGAGTCCCTCGCCAATACTGGTTACGAGGAAATTGGTCTATTATCCCTCTCTTCTTCTGACTATACGCATATACTCGAGCTGGTTGACACTGTCAGTCGTAAGTTTAAAGATCGTCATCTATCGATCTCCTTGCCATCTTTACGCATCGAGTCTTTTTCTGTAGATCTGATGGAGGCGTTAAAAGACAACCGCCGGGGTGGTTTTACACTGGCTCCTGAGGCTGCCACCGAACGTATGAGAAACATCATCAATAAGCCCGTGAATACATCTCAGCTCATTGAAACGGTCCGGGGCATCTTTTCGCGCGGTTGGACAAACATCAAGCTGTACTTCATGATAGGTCACCCCTCAGAAACGCTCGAGGATGTACAGGCGATCGCGGATCTATGCAAATTAGTTCTTGAAGAAGGCAGGAAGATGGTGGGGAATCGAATCCAGGTGACAGCAGGAGTTGGTACTTTCGTTCCCAAACCTCACACCCCATTTCAATGGGTGCCGTGTGACACAATTGACCAAATTAAGCTCAAACAAGACCTTCTCAAGCGCACCCTGCGCGGCCGCGGCTTAAAACTCAACTGGACCGAACCTGAGTCCACTATGTTGGAAGCCTTGCTGTCACGCGGCGACCGGCGTATGGCTGATGTGATCTATAATGCCTGGCAGCGCGGGGCGAAGTTCGATGCCTGGAAAGATCATTTCAACTACACTATTTGGATGCAAGCTTTTGCTGATGTTGGTATTGATCCAGACTTTTATACCCAACGGGAACGTCCCATCGATGAGGTTTTTCCTTGGGAACATATAGATACAACTGTCCGCAAGAAGTTTCTGATTGAAGATTATCTATGGAGCCAGAGCGGTCAAACACGCTTGGATTGCCGTGAGCAGTGCTTCGCATGCGGGATATTACCGACCTTTGCCGACCTGCGCCGGGACAATCCCGGCGAATTCTGGGGATGTCCAGAGGTTAAATCTCCTTTGAAAACCAATGCTTAATAGAAATAATTATCAACCACTCCTATATGTACTACAACTGGAGGGGCAGAATTTGGGAAAACGTTAGTAAAAATCCCGGTTGTTTGATGATCTTAATTTTATAACTCTACTCCAAATCATTATGCGAATCAGAATCGTCTTCGAAAAGAAGCAAGAAATGGTATATACCGGTCACCTAGATTTACAACGAGCCTGGGAACGCACATTACGCCGCGCCCAACTACCGCTCGCCTATTCAAAAGGTTTTAACCCCCGACCGCATATTAACCTGGCATCTCCATTGCCCTTAGGTTTCACCGGAGAAAGTGAAATTCTTGATATATGGTTGGAGGAACAATTTACGATTTCCGAAATCGAAGATAGAATATCCAGCTCACTCCCACCTGGATTGGCAATCAACCAGATTTATGAAGTCGACCTCCGAGAACCTGCCCTTCAAACTCAACTTGAAGCCTCTGAATATGTGATCACTTTTCTAGAACCAGTAGATGATTTAGAATCACAGATACACAGGCTGCTAAATTCCAGCAGCATTCAACGCGTACGGCGCGGCAAATCTTATGATCTCAGACCTCTGATCCTTAAACTGGATCTGATTACTTTAGATGAGGTTGATCACCAACAAGTGTTCACTCGTTTGAGCGCCAAAGAGGGCGCTACTGGTCGTCCCGAGGAAGTCGCTTCCGCACTTGATGTCCCTCCACAGAATATTATGGTCCACCGTGTTGAGTTGATCTTTAGTGGTACATAACCTCGATAAACTAGCAACACATGGTAAAATCTTTTACCACCATACGCCCCCATAGCTCAGTGGATAGAGCGTTGCCCTCCGGAGGCAAAAACCCGCGTTCGAATCGCGGTGGGGGT
>Ga0114922_10000254_pt1 | contig 51205 bp, 35 predicted proteins | sample AartaG_FD_100975 | JGI IMG/M metagenome (GOLD analysis project Ga0114922, IMG submission 100975) | Deep subsurface microbial communities from Aarhus Bay to uncover new lineages of life (NeLLi) - Aarhus_00045 metaG | ecosystem: Environmental > Aquatic > Marine > Oceanic > Sediment | place... | reverse complement strand
CGGAGATGGTGGAGCGGCACTGGGACGGCCTTGCGGCGTACTGCAAAGCCGAGAACAAGGTCTCCCTCGGTTTTGTGGAAGGTCTGAACAACAAGATACGTGTGATACAACGACGGACCTACGGACTACGCGACGAAGAGTACCTTCGCCTGAAGGTCCTGACCTGTATGCTCCAGCCGATATGAAAAACAACCCATAATCACCCACTCACTTTGGAGATGAGCCAGAAAACAAAACAGCCCTCAGAATCGGGCATCAATCCCCTGACCCCTTCCAGCTCAAACACCAAATTGACAGACAACTGGAGGCAATCTTCAAACTGGTCTCGGTAACCTCTAATGTGAGGAAACGTATCTGACCAGGTCAAAACCTTCGGTAACATCTTTCAATGAGGCAACGCGCCGGCCATTCAATGTGCCCCGCAGCAGCAGGAGAAATGGGCGCTGCCGCCCGCGTGTGGCTCCGGCACGGTTTGACGAATCGAACATAGATAGTCCCTCTCAGGGATTCTCCCGTTTCAGTTCCGGATCGACGTGGACAATTACGTGAGCGACGTCCGTCACGTCTTTAAGCAGGCGGCTCTTTACTTTGCGGGCGATATCGTGGCCGGCGCGCACCGTAAGGTCCGGGTGGACCACGATGTGAATCTCAACAAAGATCCGGGAGCCTGAATAGCGAGCTCGCATATCGTGCACCTGCCGTACACCTTCAACCCGCGAGGCCGTGTCGGCCAGTTCGTCAATTGCATCCTGACCGGGGGCGGTATCGATCATTTCCTTGAGCGCCAACCAGATCAAACCGCCACCAACCTTTGCGATGAACACGGAGACCACCAGGGCGGCGAAGGCATCGGCCAGATGCCAGGAAGGCTCAAGATAGGCCGCCGTAACACCAACCAGCACGGCCACCGAACTGAGCGCGTCACTGCGATGATGCCAGGCGTTGGCAATCAAGGCCAGGCTCTTGAGACGCCGGCCGATCACAACCGTATACCGGTACATTACCTCCTTGAGAAGAATGCTGACTGCCGCCGCGGTAATGGCCAGAATCCCGGGCGACGATTCCTGATGGTGATAGACCGACGACACGGCTTTGTACGCAAGTCCGAAGCCCGCTGCTAAGAGGACAAGCCCGACGACCATACCGGCCACCGTCTCAATGCGGGCGTGGCCGAACGGGTGATTGGCATCTTCCTGTTTGCGACCCCACTTCAGTCCCAAAATGACTATGACATCGCTGAACAGGTCGGAGATCGAATGCACGCCGTCGGCGATCAGCGCCTGACTTGAGCCATAGATACCGGCCAGCGTCTTGATCACTGCCAGCAGGATGTTAACTGCCATTCCGGCCCAGGTTACGGTCAGGCCGCGTGACAGTTCTCCGGTCGGATCGCTTCCCGATGTGACTGTGCTAGTCAAGGCAAGGTTCGTTTCGCGACGACTTCATTCAGCCGGACACAGCCCGGCGCCGCCGGTATCACTGGCATCAGATGTAGCGACTGCTGCTTCAAGCTCAACTCCTGTTGGGAATCTGATTGCAATTCCGGGAGCTGTCAAGGTTCTTATATGGACCGCACGGGGAGCTTCTGCGGATCGTCCACGAGCATCTGCTCCCTGACCGTGAAAGCCTCCGCATACTGCACACCGACCAGTTGGCCCAACTGGGCGGCCCGCACTCTCATCAGATCGTGGACCTTGATTCCCGGCTGAAAGACATGCCTGGCGGTGACCCGGTTGGCAAACTGCGATTTGTAGGCCGCCACGACTTCGCACTTCTTCTCGAACTGTGCGGAAATATCCACCAGGAACGAAAAGTCGGCGTTCCGGAAGTACGAGACATAGATGATCTTGCGCGGGCGAAACGGCTCCCCTTCCAGGTCCAGCTTTCTCAGGCCGGCCAGGAAGCAGGCGTCGTACCCGAGACGCGAGCAGACGGAGTGGTCGGGGTGACGCTGCTCCCAGTGAGGCAGGACCACCAACTCGGGTGTCGTCCGGCGGATCACCTCCGCGATCTTCAATTTGTTCTCCCGGGAGAACTCCACCGCCGAATCAGGCAGGGTCAGGTTGTCACGAAAGGCAAGTCCCATCAGCTTTGCGGCGGCGGCGGCTTCCACGGCCCGGTCGTTCTCGTCGCCAAGGGTGCCCATCTCGCCGCGGGTAAGATCCAGCACGCCCGTCCTGCGTCCCATTTCGGCCATCTTGATCATGAACCCGCCGCCGGTGATTTCAATATCGTCCGGATGAGCGGCGATGGCGAGAATGTCGAGTTTGTCGTGATCAGGCACTCAGCACTTCCTCGTAGTATTGCTCGTATTGGGTGACGATTTTGTCGGCGTTGAATTTCTCCAGGGCCATTTCGGCGGCGGCCTTCTTGAATTCGGCTAAGCGTCCGGCGTCAGTCAACAGCGACAAGGCCGCTCGGGCCATCGCTGAAGTATCCCCCACCGGCAGCAGGAAGCCGTTGCGGGAATCGTCGACCACTTCCGTAAGGCCGGTTCCGGCGGTGCCGATAACGGGCACTCCGCAGGCCAGCGCCTCCAGGGCCGCCAGTCCGAATGATTCCTCCTCCGACGGCACAAGGAAGAGATCGGCGCACGGCATCATGGCCTCAACCCGGTTCTGGCTTCCAAGAAAGATGACCTTGTCGGAAAGACCGCGCCTGTTTACCTGGCGCCGGACCAGAATCGTCTCCGGTCCCTCTCCCACCAGGAGCAGCCTGGCCGGCAGTTCGGCTGCTATTTTATCGAAGACGTCGATGACATCGCCGGTGCGCTTGACCGGGCGGAAGTTGGATACATGCACTATAAGGAACTCCCCCTCAGAGACGAACTCACTGCGGCAGCATATGTCGCACTGCGGGTAAAACCGTTTTTCGTTAAAGAAGTTGTGCACCACCCGGATCTCCCTGTCGATCCGAAAAACCTCGGCCGTTTCGTCGGCCAGGTATTTGGAGACGGCCGTGATGCCGTCCGAGGCCAGAATCGAGAAGCGGGTGATATCGTAGTAGGAGGGATCGGCACCGACAAGGGTGATGTCGGTCCCGTGCAGGGTGGTGATGATCTTCGGTTGCGTCTGGTCACCGTCGGCAGCCAGCAACTGCCCGGCTAAATAGGCGCACACCGCATGAGGAATGGCGTAGTGGACGTGCATCACATCCAATTCGAAATTGCGCGCGACCTCGGCCATCTTGGCAGCCAGCGTCAGAGTGTACGGGGGATACTTGAACAACGGATAAGACACCGTCTCGACACCGTGAAACATGAGGTTGGTCTGGTAGCGGTCGAGACGAAACGGCAGCGCGTAGGAGACAAAATGAATCTCGTGCCCACGCGTGGCCAGTTGCTGACCAAGCTCGGTAGCCACGATGCCGGAACCGCCGGCGGCCGGGTAGCAGGTGATGCCGACTCTCATCTAACTGCTGAACTCCGTCAGGTCAATCACCTGGTGAGCGGTTTCTTCGCTGTCCAGGTTCTCATACAGGAAAGATACGAAATCCAATCCGTACCGGGAAAGAAAACTGCACACGTTCAGGGAGCGCTCCTGAAGCCGGCGCTCGGGGAAAAGCGCATTGTGGAGGCGGTAGATGCGGTCACGCACATCGCTCGATTTCTTCTTGTGCGCCGCAAAAACCTTGCCCTCGAAATTCTTCAGCGCGAAATCGATCCTGCCGAATGTCTGCTGAGCGGACTTCTCAAGCGCCGGATCGAATCCAAGCGTCTCAGAGGTGAACTTCTCAATATGGTACTCGATATCTTCGCGCAGCAGGGCGAACCCCTTCTGGACATCGGCGGGAAAAGTCTGCGAGAGAATGCGGTTGACAACCTGCTCGATGTCCCCGGTCACTTCCCCGAACTCGATATGCCCGCGATGCATCAACTCGGCGAAGCGCTTCTCCACCAACGTTGCCGAAGGGCGGGCCACGTAGAACGGCGGCGTCAGATCGAACAGCTCGAAAATCCGGTCCGTCTGCGCCAGGTAGGCGAGCTCGGAAGGCCCCGCCTTCTGCGAGAGAACCGGGAACAAGTACGACTGCAACACCGGTCGCGTCATGACGTCCGGAGAGAACCGTTCCGGTTCCGTCCGGATTCGATCAGTCAATTCCGCCTTCAACAGCAGTTGGTTGCCCACGGCAAACCTGTCCCCGGCGCGCAGGATCGGCCGGCGGCCCTCCCGGTTGTAAAACAGGTGGGTGGCGTTTTCAGACTTCTCGACCTGGATGTGATAGCCACTTTGTACTATCTGCCGGTTGGATTCCTCCAGTCGCTGATGCAGTTCCTCCTGCTTGTCAAGAACGGCCTCGAAAAAGGGTACGGCGTGTCTCTTGACTTCGGCATCGCCGGGTGAGAAGAAAACCAGACCCAACTCACCCGTGAGAGCGGACATGAATTTCCCGAACGCGGATACAAAAGTGTCCTGGCATGTATAGGCATTGTCTATGAGCCGGTACAGCTCGCCGGTGAAGTCGGTATCGCCCAGGGTCTTCCGGAGGAGCTCTTTGGCCCGGTTCAATTCGTCGGCATCGCGAAAGACAATCTCCGACGCCGGGGGCCTGTGCTCGGGTAGCGCGCCGTAAGTCACTCTTACGGGACTGGTCCGGCGGTCGAGAACGAAAGTGTGGTTGATCTCATCGAAGTCGTGATCGTCTCCTCCGATCCAGAAGATGGGAATGACAGGTCGGCCAAGCTGCCGGGAGTAGAGACGGGCAGCCTTGACGATGCCGAGCGCTTTCATCATGACCAGAAGAGGACCGCCGAAAAGCCCGGCCTGCTGCCCCGCAAACATGCAGAGCGAGTTCTTGTCCCTCAACCTTTCGATATTGACCTGCGTCTCATCCGAGGCGCCGAAGAGCCTGTTCTGCTTCTCGAGGATGGAGGCCATCCTGTCCCGGTCGTGACTCGCTCGGTCGAGGTTCTGTGCTGACTGGTCGATACTCGGCACGGAGTAGAACCGGCCTGCGCTCTCAGCACCGGCCAGGTGATCAAGGTAGAGGCGCGAATAGCCCATGGCACTTGTGGGTGCTACTAAGCAACGCATCCGGTCTCCGTTAGGAAGCGCTCGGGGCTTCCTCTTTTTTGCGCCGGAACAACCCGGCGATATCATCAATGATTGTGTATACCACCGGGACCACGATCAGTGTCAGCACGGTGGATGAGATAATCCCTCCGATCACCGCCCGGGCCATTCCGGCTCTTATCTCGGCGCCCGGACCGATACCCAGCGCCAGCGGCAGCATGCCGAAGACGGTGGCAAAGGTCGTCATCAGGATCGGCCGCAGCCTGATCGGGCCCGCTGCGAGTATGGCATCAGTTCTTGAAACACCCCTGGCGCGATGTTGTTTCACGAAATCGATGAGCAGGATAGCGTTCTTGGTCACCAGCCCCATGAGCATCACGATACCGATCAGTGACATGATGTTCATGGAAGTACCGAACGCCAGCAATCCCAGGACTGCCCCCACCAGCGAAAGCGGCAGGGAAACCATGATCGAGAGAGGGTCAAAGAACGACTCGTATTGCGAAGCCAGCACCAGATAGATGAATATCACGGCCAGCAGCAACGCCTTGAATATATTGGAAAACGATCTCTCCATGATCTCGTGCATACCCACGGCCGTGATTTCGTATCCGGGCGGTAGATCCAGCTTGACCACCTCGACCAGAATCTGCTCGGTCACGGTACCGGCGAAAGCGCCGGCCAGCACGTTGCCGTTGACCCGCACCTCACGCTGACGATCAAAGCGTTCGTAATGGCCAATATCACTCCCCTTGGTCAGGGTGGCAACCCGATCCAACGGCACGAGGAATGTCTCTATGCCGGGAATCTCTTTGTCGCTCTCGACCAGGATGCGACCGATATCCTGCACCGAGCCGCGGAACTGTTCTCCCAGTTGAATGCGGACGTCGTATTCCTCGTCCCCTTCTTTGAAGCGAGTTACCACGTCTCCCTCCACCAGAGAGCGGATAGTCGTTGAGATGACATGCAGGTTCAGCCCCAGGTCATCGGCTAACTTGCGGTCCACGCCGACCAGGATTTCCGGCTTGCCTTCCTCCATGGTGTTGTCGACGTCGATCGCCCCCGGCACATTGCGAGCGATTCTTTCCACCTCGTGAACCAGCTCAGTCAGGGTGGCCAAATCATCGCCCCGGATCGATATTTCGACCGGCTTGCCGTGCTCGTCGCCACCCTCCTTGGATACGGAGGTCTTGACGCCCGGCAGATCGACGAGCAGCACGCGCACCGAGTCCATCAGTTGCCTGGCCGAGATTTCCCTCTCGGACGCATCCGTCAACTGTACCAGGATGCGCCCCTCGTTGACCGGAGAGTTGCCGCCTCCGATCGTGACATAGACGCCGATTACCTGCGGCAATTGATTGACAGTCTGCTCCACCACGGCAAACCTGGCCGAAGTCTCATCAAGGTCGGTACCGGGTGGGGCATTAATGGAAATGTACATTTTCCCTTCGTCGGTTTCCGGTAGGAACTCGCTGCCTAACATCCCGGCCAGCACCAGCGCTATCACAAAGACACCGGCGGCGATCAGAACAACCAGCCAGCGTTTCCCAAGCGATAAGGTCAGCACTCGCATGTAGAACGGTTTCAGGCGGTCGAAACCGGCGTTCCAGATAGAGAGGACGCCGTGAAGGGAATGCCAGAGCCTGCCCAAGCACCCCCGGTGAGCGGTCGGGTGCGATCTCTCCTTTAGAAGCCAGCGTGATGACATCATCGGGGTCAGCGTGAACGCCACAAACAGTGAGATCAGCACCGCAAACGCCACCGTCATACCGAACTGATAGAAAAACCGACCGACGATATCCTCCATGAACGCCACCGGAAGGAACACCACCATGATCGAGAAGGTTGTTGCCGACACGGCCAGGCCGATTTCCTTGGTGCCGTCGAAGGCCGCCTTGAACGGCCCTTTACCCTTATCGAGGTGGCGGTAGATGTTTTCAATGACGACAATGGCGTCGTCAACCAATATCCCGACCGCCAGCGAAAGGCCCACAAGCGTCATGAAATTGATGGTGAAACCCAGGAACTTGACGAGCGTGAACGTGGCAATGATTGAAATCGGAATCGACAGGCCGGTGATTATCGTGGGACGGGGATCAAGCAGGAACAGAAAAATGACAATCACCGCCAGGATCGTTCCCAATTGGATGTTGATAACAATCTCGTGGATCGAGTCCCGGATAAATACGGAGTTGTCGTTGACGATTTCGATCTTGATGTCCGGCGGCAGTTCGCTCTGCAGCGTGGTTAACGCTTCTCTCGTGCGCCGGGCCATCTCAACCACGTTGGCCCCGGACTTCCTGATGATGTCCATCCCGATGGCCGGGTTGCCGTTATACCGGGAAAGGGAGCGTTGCTCGGCAATGGTGTCGACAACAGTAGCCAGATCGCTGAGGTATATCGGCGTGCCGTTCTCATTCTTGACAATCACCGAGTCGAACTGCGCCACGCGTGTCAGGCGGCCCTTGGTGCGAATCAGGTACTCGCGTGAGGATTCCTCGATGCGGCCGCCGGGAATCTCCAGATTGGCGGCCATGATGCTCCGGCGAACCTCGTCGACGGTGACGGCGTATGATTCCATCCGCTCCGGATTCAGGGAGACCCGTATCTCACGTTCGGAGCCGCCGATCAACTGGATGCCTCCCACACCCGGTACCGGTTCCAGCCGCGGCTTGATAACATCCTTGGCCAGTTGGGTGATATCGCGAGGCGACCGCTGCCCCGACACCGCCAGCGACATGATCGGCTGAGCGTTCGGGTCGAACTGACTCACAATCGGTTCCTCGATATCCTCCGGGAGGTCACCACGAATTGCGGCCACCTTCTCGCGCATGTCCTGGGATGCCACCGTGCCTTCTACCTCGAGTTCAAACTCCACCACCACCAGCGAGTAGCCCTCAAGGGACTGCGATGTAATATGGCGCACCCCGGATATCTGGTTGGCCGCCTCCTCGATCTTCTCGGAGACTTCCGTCTCAACCGCTTCCGCCGACGCGCCCGGATAGACGGTCTGTACTACGATGTACGGAAAATCGACCTCGGGCATCATCTCCACCGCGAGATCGGAATAGGAGAACAATCCCAGGACCAGCAGGGCGCCGATCATCATCGTGCAAAAGACCGGTCGTTTTATGGCGATACCGGATATCTTCATGGCCCGCTCTTCTCCAACCCGGTGACCTTCACCTTGAAGCCCTCGTCCAGATAGCTCTGGCCCAGCGTGACCAGCGTATCACCCGCATTCAGGCCGTCGGTTATCACTACCCGTCCGTCCAGTTCCACGCCCAGGGTCACTGCACGCTTGTGAGCGATCTCACCGGAAACGATAAAGACCGTCTCCCTGCCGTCCAGATCAACGACAGCGTCGCGCGGGATCACCACCACGTCATGCAGTTCCTCAACAACGGTGGAAACACGGACGAACATCCCCGGTCGGTAGAGCAACTCCGTGTTGTCCAGCAGGACCTCCACCTGGAAGGCGCGGGTGTTGGGATCGGCTGACCGGGACACCGAGACGACGTGCCCTTCGGCCCGTTGAGCAATCTCCGCGGCCGAGACCGTGACGGCGTCACCTTCATTGATATGGGCGACGTCACGGGAATTGACTCCGAACTTCGCCCGCAGACGATCCACCGAGGCTATGGTAGCCAGCTTCTGGCCCAGGTTCAGGTAATCCCCGGCGGAAACGTTCAGCGAAGTCACGATACCGCTGATCGGCGACTGTATCTCCACCAACCGGGCCGCCGATTCAAACGAAGCCATGCTGACCTCGTACTCGGTTCTGGCCGCGTCAAACTGCGCTTCGGATACGGCTCCCTCCTTGTAAAGGTACTCCATCTTTTGGAAGTTCTTCTCGGCATTGCGGAACAGGGACTCGGTGTTGCGATACATTGAAGAAGGTCCCGACTTGTCCAGCATTATCAGCATCTGACCCTCGCCGACGCGCCGGCCTTCGCGAACCTCGACGCGCTCCACAACTTCGGCTATCTTGGCATAGATGTCCGCCTGCTTCTCCCCTTCGAGAGAACCGGTGAAACTGCGAGTCACCTGCTCGTCCGATAACTCCACGATCGTAGCCCTTACCGACACCGGGTGCTCCTCCTGCCGGGCCACCTCGTTGGAGCCGCACGACACCATCAAAAGGGCCGTCAACAGCAAACCCGGCGTGACAAATGAAATATTCGCTTTTGGCATAGTCCTCATTCCGCATCGATATCTACAGTGGTTGCTTTCTCAAGACTGGCGCGAGCGCTTCGGAAGGCAAAGGTCGCCTCTGCCAGAGCCGTGCCCGCCTGCGTCAGGGCCGTCTGGGCCGAGAGGATTTCGAGCAACGTCCCCTCGCCGGCCTCGTAGCGCAGCTTGGCGATACGCACACCTTCCTCGGCCTCGGCAATCGTCTCACCCTGAGTGTCGAGGGCTTCCCTGGCCTGCAGCAGGCGGTCGTAAGCATGTTCGACCTCAAGCATGATGTCGTCCCGCAATTGCAGTGCCGCAAGCTGGGATTGCCGGTGCTCCGCCCTGGCCTTACCTACCTCGCCGCGTGTCAGACCGCCGTCGAATATGGGAACGGTCAGATCGATCCCGGTCGTCCATGACTTGGAAGTGTTCTTCCTGAGAGTGAACTCATCCGCCTGGGATTGCCAGCTATAGGTCGAGACGGCGGACAGGCTGGGGAAGTAACCGGCTCGCGCCACCGTGACCGCTTTGCGTCGCATGTCGCTGTACAATTCCGCCTGTCTCATCTCCGGCCGTGCCGCCAGAGCCGAGTCCACAAAGGTCTGCAGCGGCGGCAGGTCAGCCAGTGAGGTATCGTCGAGCTCTTCCACCAGGTGGATCGCCTCGTCGAGAGCCAGGCCGATGAATGACTTGAGCCGCTTCTCGGACAGACGGACCTGCGACTCGGCCTCCAGGATCTGCGGCTTGAGGTTTGACTGTTCAACCCTGGCCCGCAGAAGCTCAAAACGCGACACCAACCCCTGAGAATAGAATTTCTCAACAACTTCAAGGTTGTGAGTGTAGGTCTCATAAGCCTGGTTCAGCACGGCCAGACGCGCCTTTTCCAGGATAGCTGAATAGAACAGCAACTCCGCATTGCAGACCACCGCCTGAGCCACTTCGTCGGTCATGGCTTCGGAGTATCTCTTATATTGTTTGGCGACCGAGTAGGCCGTATAGACCTTACCACCTTCCCAAAGTGGCTGTCTGAGGGATAGGGAGGCGCTGAAGCTGTTCTCGAAGCCGGTTCTCCATTCCATGATGCCCTCGTCGGTGGGAATGAACAGAGACGCAATCTCGAAATTGCGCGCATAGCCGCCATTCAGCGTAATTTCCGGAAACGCCCCAGCCCTGGCTATGCCGATATCCCCCCGGGCCTTGTTGACTTCCTCCCTGGCGCTGAGATAACCGCGGTTGAACTCCAGCGCGCTGGCGCGAGCATCTGCTGCAGTCAGTTGCGTATCGGCCCTGCTCGCCCCGGACAGTAAGATAACCACAGCGCCGAAGCCCAGGTAGAGCCACGGCAGACGCCGACGGTACGTCTCTTTGAGAGTTGATGATGTTGCGGGCAAGGATGGTCTGCTCATCTGGAACTCCTCTTGCCGCCGGCCCTTCCTTTCCCGGCGAAAAATGATTCGAACAGTTTCACCTGTGCATCCAGGTCTACTACCCCCGGAACCAGCATCCTCAAACCGGAAAGCCCGTGAACCAGGGCAAGAATGAACATGGTCAGGCTCGGCAACGATTTTCTGTCGGAAACATAGGCCGGGTCGATATATCCCCCAAGCCGCCGGTGCACCGTCCTGAGCCGCCTGGTGATATAGCGCCTGGTGCGGGGAGACCGCCAGGCCTGCATCCAGATATCCATCATCTCCCCGTATTCGTTGGCATCGCACTTGCGGTGCAGGTCCAGGAGAAGCCTTAGAAACTCAGCTGGGCTGCCCCTGCCCTCAAGTTTGGCGGAAAAGGCCGCCTCGTTCTTTTCGGCGATTGACTTGAGCAACTCCAGGAACACGTGCTCCTTGTTCTCAAAGTGATAATACAGGGCTCCCTTGGTAAGACCGGCGCTGCGGGCGATCTCCTCCATAGTGGTGGCGCGAAAGCCCTTTCTGACAAACAGCCGCTGGGCCGATTTCAGAAGCTGTTGCCGGCGCTGCGCGGCCGGCCTCTTCGGGCTCTGCCTGATTTTGGCCATCATTTCTTTCCCGGGCTTCAAATTCGTAGTTGACGGCAGGTGTCATCTGTAAAGAGGCTGTCCCAAACGATTCCGTGGGCGGCAGACCCCCCGGTCTGCTCCTGACCGACTTGTGGGACAGCCTATAAATACCTACCGGTCAGTATCTATAATCGCTTCCGGCGGCAGCCATGTCAAGTAAGTTCTACATGACCTGAAAGGAGATTGTTCCCCGCCGTACCCGGTTTCAAAGCCATTTTTTCCTGCGGAAGAAAACGATGAGCCCCAGCACCACGCTCAGCATCAGCATCAGGGAAAACAGGTAGCCATGTTCCCAGTCCAGCTCCGGCATATATTCGAAATTCATCCCCCACAGGCCCACCAGGAAGGTAGGCGGAATGAACAGAACGGTGAAGATGGTCAGTATCTTGATAATCTGGTTGGTCTTGGTCGACACCGAGGAGTAGTAGACCTCAAGGGACGAACTCAGCGTATCCCGCTCCGAATCGGCCACGTCGTTGATGCGCACCAGGTGATCGTAGATGTCCGAGAAGTAAACGCTGGCCTGCTTGCCGATCAGATTGTGAGGTGGTCGCGCCAGCTGGCTGAGAACCTCCTTCTGGGGCAGGACGATCCGTTTCAACTGGAGGATGTCGCGCCGGAGAGTAAAGATCGACTTCACGGTATCCTCGTCCGGCCTTCCCAGGACATCCTCCTCCACCTGGTCGATCTCGTACTCCAGGATATCCAGAGTGGTGTTGTAGTTGTCGACGACCGTATCGACAACGGCGTGAAAGAGGAAATCGGCGCCGCGCCCCATGAGGCGTTCGTCCTTTTCGGCGCGGCCGTATAGATAGTCCCAGAGGCGGTGATCGTCGTAGTGAACCGTCACCAGCGCATTCCGTGTCAGGAACATATCGATCTCGCTGACCTTCAGCCCTTCTTCCCGCCCGACGTAGTCCACCACCTGAAACACCAGGAACAGGTAGCGGTCGTAATCATCGATCTTGGTCCGCGGCTTCTCGGAGATCACGTCTTCGATAGCCAGCGGGTGGAACTGGAAATCATTGGTCAGTACAAACGATTCTTCGTCGGTCGGCTTGCACATATCCACCCAGAGTATCGAGCCTTCCCGACGGCACCAGGTATCGAAGTCGCCGATCCCTCGACCGACGGTGACACCCGTGTCGGGCAGATATAAGAATGAGCGTATCATACGTGTTCCCCGTTCTCTATCAGAACGCCGTCTTCCGTGACCTCGTCCAGAATAGTCCGATCCTGGTGCCGGGTCCTGATTTCACGGATGGAGACCTTCTCCAGGCGCAGATAGAAGAAGCCAAGCGAGAACAGGGGCAACAGGTCGATAAGGTGCAGCGCTACGGCAAAGAGCACGGCGTCGCTTCGCCCGACCGAAAAGGCGGCCAGCGAGGCGCTCACGGCTACCTCGAAGGTGCCGGCGTTGCCGGGGGTAATGGGAATCATCAGGGCCAGTGTATTGATGATCATAATCGCCGCGGCCGCAGCCAGCGGAAGGGCAAAGTCGAAAGCCATCAGCAGGAAATAGATCGCAAACGTGTGGGCGGTCCAGGAAAGCAGCGATGTCATAAAAGTCCCGATGAAGTGCTGGCTGGAGCGCAGGGTCTCGATCCCCTTGGTGAACGAACGAATGAATTTCCTGATGACGATGTACGCTCCGGGCCACCGGTGACGCAGATGACGGCGACCACACTCCTCAAGGCGAAGCCGAAAGCGAAGGATCAGGTAGAGCCCGATCAGGATCACGATAGTAACACCGGCGATAATGGCGCTGAGGGTACGGTAGCCTTCCGGAAAAACGAACGCCAGCGAGGTCAGGAATAGGAAGGTCACCAGGCTGAGGGCGTCAAAGAGAACCTCAAGAATAATCGCCGAGAAGACGAACGTCTTTCTGAGGCCCTCCTTCCGAGCGAAAAGAAACATCCGGCCCACCTGGCCGGTCAGGACGGGCATCACGATATTCAGAATCTGTCCGGCGGAGTAGAGAGCAACACAACGAAAAAGGCGAATCGGTCTGTGCTTCGATACCATCAGCTTCCAGCGCAGCGCTCTGGACATCGCGAACAAGTAAGCGGACAACACGGAGAGAACCAGATATGTCCAGGAGATTCTTCGGAAAAGGGATTGAAGCTCGCCAAGGGTGACATCCTTGACGCAAAAGGCAAGAAGGCCGATGGCAATGAGAGTTCCCCAGAACTGCTTATTCTTCCATATCATAACGTCACTTACACTGGCTTCTCGCAGAAATCGGAGCTAAAGATAGAGGGCCGGTGAAGGGGTGTCAATTAAATAAAGGGCGGGCTGGCGCGTAACTCTTTATATCTCAGCGACTAATTCCTTTTTCACCCAACCGCGTCGCTTGTTTTCAAAAAGAACATTGTAGTAGTCGCTCGTCTCGGACATGATCTCCACAATCAACCCCGGTGCACCCTGCAGTTCCATATCCGACTGCTCAGAGGCGCCCGTTCGCACGGGGCATTCGTCGGCGATGATTACGGCCCAACGGGTGAGGAAATCGGTGCGGTACTTGAAGCTCGTCAGCCCCCCCAAAACAAACAGGAACACAAGAGCAACTGTGGCCCCGATACGGGCAACCGGGGAGACAACACCCAGGCCGAATCGAATCGTCAGAAAAAGCATGAAGACAATGAAAAGGGCACCGGTCAGCCAGGCCATGCTGTCCAGCTGATAGGGGTCCACTATCGAACGCAGAAAGGCGTTGATGGGATTGAGCTGCACACCTTCCATCCGGACCCTTGAGAACTGTCGGGCGAACTCAAGATTGTGAGCTATATCTTCATCGGTTGGAGCCAACCGTTTCGCTCTTGTGTAGTAGAGGACGGCGTGACCTAAGTCTCCGGCCTTGAAATAGGCGTTACCTAAGTTAAGATACAGAGCAGCCGACTCTCCATGCCGGTTCAGGACGCCGAGGTACAGCCTGATAGCGCTGGGATAATCCTTCTCCTCGTAGAACTTGTTGGCTGCGGTGAACTCCTCGGTCTGCGCCCGAACCGCGCTGCTGAGCAGCATTGCGAACGCCGCGCCTGCCACCAGTGCAAAACACAACCTACGCAAACCTGACCCCCTCGATTCCTATCATGACCGCTTCCACTTGCTCCAGAGAGCGGTCGATATCCTGCTGAGTGAGAGAGGCGGGAGCGAACCGGGCGAAGTCGCACTCTTCAATAACCCGACTCACATCGGCGACGAGCTTATCATCGGCGGCTCGCTGACGCAGGAGTTCGGCGATGCTTTCGGTCGTGAGACCATGTGGAGAGATGTTCAGCTTGTCGGCGATGTATGATGTCAGGACCTGGTAGACCTCGGCGTAGAACTCACCGGCGCATTGCACCTGCGCCAGCGCTTTGGCTTTCGCCAGCCGCTTCCTGGCCACCCTGGCCGCTCCGCGAGCGCGGGCGTAACCGACGTCGGCCAACAGTTTTTCCCGGCGCCGCCGCAGCAACACTGTTCCCGCCAACAAAAGCACAGGGAGGGAGTTGACCACCAGAAAAAGTGGCGTCAGCAAGATCACCCGTCCGCGAGGAGTCACTTGACCAAGTTCGGACTTGATGTGTCTTATACCCCGGGCCTCGCTGCCGATAGTCATATCCGGAGAAGCATACGGCTGATCCGGTGAGGCCACGTAGCCTTCCGGCCGGGTGACCATGAGCGGCATAGGCTGCGTGGAGCCGGTTACGTACCGATTCTTGCCGGGATCAAAGTAGTTGAACTTGAAGGAGGGGATCTCAAGAGTGCCGGGCCTCCTGGGAATGAAAACCTCCTCGAATATCTTGGTGCCGCCGAGCCTGTCCCCGCTGGCGGACAGTTTCTCACTGCTGGAAGCCCGGTAAATCCGAAAATCGTCCAACTCCGGGATCACCGGTTCCGCTACCGACTTGATATTGCCCGTGCCGGTGATGGCGATGGTTACGGACACCGGCTGGTTGACCTCCACCTGTGATTTGTCGGCGCTGACGCGGATCGAGAAGCTACCGATGGTCCCGGTGAAATCATCCGGTCGCCCGGCTCGCGGCAGGGGCTGGACATCGACCGTGATCGGCCTTGAGCGGGCGGTTACCTCGACCCCGCGTCCAAAGAAGTCGCCGAAATCAAAGACGTCAAACGGATCGCGTCGTTGTCGACGTTTACCTGCCACGGTGGTGCGGATAGCGGCGCGGCCGATGGTCAGCTTGCCGGTCTGGGTTGGAAAGAGAGCATACTTACGTTCGATGACCTTGTATCGACGTTCGTTGATTTTCTGGAAATACGGCGCCTTGTTGCCGATCACCTCGGTCCAGAAGCCGGTCGTGGTCGGTTCCGTCAACTCCGGGCTGCCGTAGTAACGAACAGCGATGTAGAACTTCAGCGTCAGAGTAACCTGCTCGTTGACGAACGGCTCCTTCTTGTCAACCACCGCCTCCATAAAGTAGTCCCGACTGTCGCCCTCGGTATCGAGTGCGCGATCCTCAAGCTCCTGCGGAGCGGCGCTGCCGGCATCCACGACGGTCAGTTCCACCGCATTGCCCTTGTGACGACGGTTGTCGTAAACCACGGATATCTGGTCGATCGGGAATACCCCCGGCTTCTGAGGAAGAAGCAGATAGCGGTAGACAACCGAGGACGTCACCTTGCCGTTGACAATACTGATATTGCTGGAACGCCCTTGTGAATAAACCTCGAATGTCGGCATAGTGGGCAGAACCGGAGCCGGGAGGTTCTGTGACTCACCGGATATCTCCACCTGGAGCAGGGCCTGCTCGTCAAGACCAATCGTGTCTCTGTCGAGCATGACATTCACCGACAGATCGGGGGTGGCTGACACAGCCGCTGTCAGCCCGACTGCAAAGATGCCGACCAGCAGGGTCGTGACAATGAACCCCGCCGGCGACTGGGTGCTACCAATCTTTTCCGGTGTAGTCTCCAACGGCTCGTTGCCTCTTGATCTTCTCCTGGATTTCCTGCTCGTCATCGCGTAGCGCGTTTAGAATCCGCTCGGCGTCTTCCTTTGACATCTCCTTTTCGTCCTGTGGCTGAGGCTGCTGCTGTTCCTGCTGCTCTTCCTGCTGGTCCTGTTGCTGCTGTTGCTGATCCTGTTCTTCCTGCTCCTGTTCCTGCTGTTGCTGCTGTTGGTCCTGCTGCTCTTGTTGTTTTTGCGGCTGTTGTTCCTGCTCTTGTGACTTCATCTGGTCCTTGAGCTTCCGCCGCGCTAATTCGAGGTTGTACTTGGCGTCGACGTCGCCGGGGTTGATTTCCAGCGCCTTCTGATAGCGCTCGATCGCCTTCTGGTAGTCGCCGATGCGGAACTGCGTGTTGCCGAGATTGTAATGGGCGGCAGACTCCAGGTCGATATCGGTTGTGTTCATGGCCCGCCCGTATTTATCCACCGCTTCCTCGTAGGCGCCCTCCTGATGAAGGGCTCCGGCCATGTTGTACTCCAGTTCGGGCGATTCCGGCAGATCGATTTCCGCGCCGTGGTAGCACTCCAGGGCTTTTTTGTAGTCGCCCTTCCGGAAAGCGTCATTGCCGTTCTTTACGAGGTCAACATAATCCTCTGCAAACCCGGAAGCAGCAACAAACAATACTGCCAGAACACTCTTGATCATCACCATACAGGTCTTACGCATCCGGCGCCTTCCCGGTTGTCTTTTTCCGTTCCGGCAGGAGGAACTCCCCGACGATCAGTATGATTGCTATCAGCAGCGGCCACTGGTAGCGGTCGTCGTATCGCGTTACCAGGGTGCCTTCCAGTTCCTTTTTCTCCATGCGGGAGATCTCATCGAAAATCCGATCCAACTCAATCTCACCGGCGGTGGCATGATAGTACTTGCCCCCGGTGGAAAGAGCAATTTTCTGAAGGGTGGCCTCATCCAGTTGTGAAACGATGACCTCACCCTGCTGATCCTTCTTGAAACCGATCTGGTTGCCCGATCGATCCAAAACCGGAATCGGTTCCCCGACCGGGCTGCCGATTCCCACCGTGTATATCTTCACACCCTGCCGGCGGGCTTCTTCGGCGGCATCTTCGGCTCCACCCTCATGGTCTTCACCGTCGGTAAGAAGAAGCAGCACCTTGTGCTTTTTCTCTTTCTGACTGAAGGCTTCCGAAGCCATCTCAATGGCGGACGAAAGCGATGTTCCCTGGACGCTGACGGTGCTGAAATCCATCGCTTCCAGCAGAAAGCGGGCGGAAGAATAATCAAGCGTGAGCGGACACTGGATGAAGGCCTCTCCCGCAAAAGCGACCAGTCCGATGCGATCACCCTGGAGACGGTTGATAATGCTTCGTATTTCCTGTTTGGCTTTTTCAAGACGACTGGGCTTGAGGTCGCGAGCCATCATGGAGCGGGATAAATCCAGCGCCACCACGATGTCGATGCCTTCACGCTGGAGCAACTCCAGGTGAGTTCCGAACTGCAGCCGGGCCAGAGCCGCCACGACCAGGACCAGGGCAATCACAACCAGGATCGCTTTGCTTCGCTGCCGCCCGAAGTTTATGTGGGGAGCGTTCTTCATCAACAGTGGCAGGTCGCCGAAACGCTGCATGAGCTTCCTCTTGCGAGTCAGGGCCCAGAACACGAACAAACCCAGGGCGAGCACTCCCAAAAGGATCACGAAATTGACTGGTTCAGCGAATCGCATGGCCGGATCAGCAACGCCTCCTAAGGTAACTTCCTGAAATACGAGTTTGCCAGCAGCACCTCAACGACTAACAGCAGCAGGCCGGCGTACGTGAAAATGTGAAACAACTCACGGTATTGAATGTGCGCCGAGACCTTGATCTCGGTTTTCTCCAAGCCGTCGATGATCGTGTATATCTCTTCCAGTTCCTTGCCTGAGCGGGCGCGGAAATACTTGCCGCCGGTTCGCCTGGCGATCTCCTTGAGTGTTTCCTCGTCGATCCTGGTCGGCTGATAGACATACCGCTTGCCGAAAATGGGGTCCTGAACCGGGTACATGGCATTGCCCGACTTGCCGGCTCCGATGGTGTATATCTTAATATCGAAGGCGCCCGCCAGGTTGGCGGCGGTGGCGGGGTCGATCTCGCCGGCGTTGTTGTCGCCGTCGGTCAGGAGAATCATGATCTTGCTTTTCGACTCCGATTCACGGAGCCGGTTGACACCGTTGGCAATGGCCATGCCAATCGCGGTTCCGTCCTCGACCATGCCGAAATCAACCTGGTCGACAAAGTTGAGCAGCACGCCGTAGTCCGTGGTCAGCGGGCACTGCGTGAAGGAATGGCGGGCAAAGACCACCAGCCCGATGCGGTCGTTGACGCGCCGGTTGATGAACTTCTTCACCTCTTCCCTGGCGACATAGAGCCGGTTGTACGGCTTGAAATCCTCAGCCTGCATCGACGTAGATACATCCAGCGCCAGCATGATGTCCACTCCCTCGGAGGTTACCTCCCGGTACTCAGTACCGCTGCGGGGTCGGGCCAGCGCCACGACAAACAGGACAACCGCCGCTATCCGGGCCGCCGTCAGAAGAAACCGGTACCGCTGGCGTCCGGAGCGCGCCGCCCGCCGAACGATGCGGAGGTCGGAGAACTTTATTGTGGCTGACTTGAATCGCTTGCGCTGAATGTGATAGAGCAACATGCCGATCACGACCAACGCACCGGCAAGGAATATTACCGCGGGCGGAATGGTAACGTCGATTACGTCAAATACGTTGAGTCCCAGCCCACCGAATTCAATGTTCATCGCCGCGCCCCCACAACGGTTTGCCCGGCTGCCGCCTCAACCTGCCGGTGAGCATGGTCGGCGCGTACCGACTCTACCAAATCGTGCACAACATCCAGATCGCCCAGGGCTCGATCGCTAAGCGGGACAAATCTGGCGAACTTCACCAAATCGGCGTGCTGAAAAAACTCAGCCAGCGCACCATAGCAGTCGCCCGGCAGGGCCACCGTCGTGAAGCGGTCGAGGAGTTCTCCGGTTGTCATTTCCATTACATCAATGCCGTACATCCGGCCCAGGTAGGAGCGTGCGATCTCCGTCAGTTCGATGTAATACAGTTTGAAACTCCCCTTGGCAACCAAGTTCTTCTCCTTGAGCAGGGCCAGCTTTTCAAAGGCGATCTCCCAGGGCGGTCGCAGATCAACGGGTGGGGCTTTAGTCTTCTTTCTCCTTACCCGCCGCCAGATCAGGACGGCAGCCACAATCAATACAATCGCTATGAGTGATCCCCACAGATAGTACTGCGTCCAGTCGCGCTCAAACTCGTAGGGGTCTTTCAGGGGGCGGATATCGACTGAATCTCCGGCGTTTTCAAGCAGCGAGTTGACCTTGATCGGAACCGACTCGGACAGGATTACCTTCCGGGAATCGTCCGGCAGGTTGAACAGCAGGGGGATGGGAGGTATGATGTAGTCACCGGTAGTGAATGTGGAGAGCGTGAAGACGTTCTCGCTTTGCATGCGACCGTCCGGAAGACGAGTCAGGATATCAGGCTGGTAGTCCTTGACATCGAAAGCGCCCAGGTTAGCGCCCAGCGGGGGCGGCACTAGTTCGTAGGTGGAGTCGTAAGTAATCGTAAGCTTGTATGTGATGAGATCGCCGATGAGCATATCCGCCCGGTCAACCGATGTGACCACTTCAATGCCGGTGAGCGATTTCACCGTGTCCACCGGCAACTGAGCGGACGCCGGAACGACGGCGCACATAAGCAGCGCCAGCGCTGTCAGTACTCTGGTTTGTCTTCCTGTTGCTCGCATCCTTTTCACGCCACCTGTTCGATCCGCTCGTGTCCTACTGCACGGCCTGGTCGAAGAACTCCACTTTCTCCGCCCTGGCCAGCATGGCGATGTAATCGGAAAAGGCGGCTTCGGCCTTCTCCGTCTGGTAGTCGAGGAACACCTGCGCCATGACCGAATCATAAGGAGCGTCGTGGTAATGGTCCGCCCTGTGGGCCAGGTAGAAATTGCGCACGTCGTTGGTATCGATTGTGATCTGAGGCATCACCTTGTCCAGAATATACTTATCCACCAGCAGCTTCTTGTGCAACAGACGTTGCTGCTTTTGTATTTCCGGGTCGCTTCCGAAGTCCTCGCGGACGGCGGCCCGGTAAAGCAACTCCACCGCCACGTAGTTGTGAACGTATTCGACCCTCGCATTGCGAGAGGTAAACTGCTTTTGCGCCGGCGGCGGCATTGCCTGTATCTGTTCGTCGATCTCCGACTGCCACACCGGGTCGCCGCTGACACGGGCAACTTCAACGTCCCCCTCCCGCTTCGGGGGCGGCTCTATGTCCGCCGCGGCGTTGAGTTGACGCTTAGCATCAAGGATGTGACCCATCTTCTCCAGCGCCGCCACTAAGTTGCGCGAAGCCTCGCCGACAAACGACCCCTCCGGGTCGAGAGAGCGCGCCCTGATATAGTACGCCGCCGCCTGCTCATAGTCGCAGAGGTTCTCGTAGTAGATGCGGCCTATCAGGTAGTTGATGTTCGCCCTGGTGCGGAGGTCGATTGCCTCCTGCGAGAGTATCTCCCGGTACTCCTCGATTGCCGCCCGATACAGCTTGCTGTCGCGCAGTTCACCGGCTAATTTCTTGTGTCGATCGACTGCCGCCCGGTCGACGCCGCCCCCTCCGCAGGAAAGGCCAAAGAGCAGCGTCGCGCTCATGACCAGCATCACCGGTCCCGTCAGGCCCGGCCAGTTCTTCCTCATGTCACAGTCGCCTTTCTCGCTTCTTGAAGAAATTGATCAGCGGCACAATGTACGACTGATCGGTGCGGATGTTGATGAAGTCGAGGTCTATCAGTTGAAACCCCCTGGCAAGAGTAGACACATCTTCATCCGCCCGGGCCGCGAACTCGCGGCGGAACTCCCTGGAACCGGTGTCCACCATCAGAACCTCGCCTGTCTCGGCGTCTTCCAACTCTATCAGGCCCACATTGTCGAACCCGGTTTCCCGGGGATCGGTAATCTTTACGGCGATGACATCGTGTTTGTTGTTGGCTATACGGAGCGCCTGGTAGAAACCTTCCGACAGGAAATCAGACACCAAGAACACGACCGATTTCCGCTTGATGACCTTGTTGAAGTATTCAAGGGCGCTGCTGATATCGGTACCGGTCCCCTCCGGTCGGAAATAGAGTATCTCGCGTATCAGTCTCAGCACATGGACGCGCCCTTTCTTCGGCGGGATGAACATCTCGATCCGGTCGGTGAAAATGATCATACCCACCTTGTCGTTGTTCTTAATGGCTGAAAACGCCAGGAGGGCACTCAACTCGGCGGCAATCTCACTCTTGAAGCGTTCCCGCGTCCCGAACCGCCCCGACGATGACGCATCGAACAACAGAACCACCGACAGTTCACGCTCCTCCTTGAACTTCTTGATGTGCGGGTAACCGGTGCGCGCGGTGACGTTCCAGTCGATCAGACGAATATCATCGCCCGGCTCGTACTGGCGAACCTCTTCGAACTCCATTCCCTGCCCCTTGAACGTGGAATGGTACTCACCGCTGAAAAGATCGTTGACCAGCTTCTTGGTGCGAATCTCTATGCGGCGGATCTTCCTGAGTACCTCGGCGGGAATCATGGACTGTCCTTACGGCACCTCGACGGCGTCAAAGATCTTGGTGACGATCTTGTCGCTGTCAATTTCCTCCGCCTCCGCCTCGTAAGTCACCAATATGCGATGTCGCAGCACGTCGTGGCCGATGGCCTTGATATCCTCCGGTGTGATATAGCCGCGCCCTTTCAGGAACGCGTGCGCCTTGGCAGCCAGGTTAAGGTAGATGGTCGCTCGCGGCGAACCTCCGTACGCGATCAGGTCGGTCAACTCGGACAGCCCATAGCGGGCAGGCTCACGCGAGGCGAACACGAGGTTGATAATGTACTCCTTCACCTTCTCGTCAACGTATATAGACCGCAGCACTTCCCGCCCCTTGAGAATATCCTGCGGCGTGACGACCCGCGACACGCTGGGTGCGGTCAGAGCCGTGTTGCGATCCATTATTTCGCGTTCCTCGGCGGGTGACGGGTAAGTGATCTTCAGCATGAGCATGAACCGATCCACCTGCGCTTCCGGAAGCGGGTAGGTACCCTCCTGCTCAATGGGATTCTGGGTTGCCAGTACCAGGAACGGCTCTTCCAACTTGTACGTCGTGTCGCCGATAGTCACCTGCCGTTCCTGCATCGCCTCCAGGAGAGCCGACTGGACCTTGGCCGGAGCCCGGTTGATTTCGTCGGCCAGGATAACGTTCGTAAAAACGGGACCCTTCTTGACCGTAAACTCAGCCGTCTGGGGATTGTAGATCATGGTCCCGATCAGATCGGCCGGTAGCAGGTCAGGCGTGAACTGGATGCGCTGGAACCTGGCGTCGATGGCATCGGCCAGGCACTGCACCGAGAGCGTCTTGGCCAGACCGGGGACTCCTTCGATCAGGATGTGTCCGTTGGCCAGGATGCCTATCATAAGGCGGTCGATCAGATAGTCCTGGCCCACGATGACTGTCTTGATCTGTTCCCGCAGGCGTTGAACAAAGGCCGATTCCTGCTCGACCCGGGTCTGGATTTCCTGAATATCAGTGTGCATTCTTCCTCCGTATTACATGCGGCTATATTTTCTCGAAAAGATCGCGAATTTCCGTTTCCAGGCGGATCGTGTCACCCGGAGCGGTTGTTACCGGGCGGAACTTGTCCCGCCGGGCCGTCAATAGGTACCCGGCCACTTTCATTTTGACTTCGCGGCTCATGCCTGTTTCGTCGAGCGCTCCCTGGAGTTCGTCTTCGGACAGGCTGTCAACGTTGATACTATACTGAGCGCTGAGGAACTCGGACATGATCAGGTACAAGCGTGTCTGGAACTCCTTGAGGTCATTGCCGGCCTCTTTCCTGATACCCGCCAGCCCATCGAGGAAAACCTGCAACGCCGTTCTGACCGGTTCCACCGGTTTTTTCGCCCGAGTGCGACGCACCACGACACCGGCTGTGACTAAGGCAGCAATGACCACGACGGCGACAACCCAGACGACCGAACTGCCGTGCTCGGGTTCGGCGGGCCTCGGCGGCGCGACATTGACAGTCATGGCCTCCGTGACAAGCTCACCGGGGATGCTGTCAGGCCACGTAACGTAGCTTATCGAAACCGGTTCAATCCTCCCAACACCGGATGTGGTAGGTACTAATGTGTACCGGTACGCCTTGGTAGTGATTTCGGCATCGCCTTCCCCGGTTGACATGATTGACGACGAGAAGCCGTGAACCCGAAGCCCGCTGATGTGAGGGCTGAGCGGTTGACCGAACAGGTAGGCCGACTGGGGACCGTTCCAGTTCAGCACTATCTCAAAGCGGGCGCTGTCCTCAAAAGCGACAGACGTTCTGTCAAGGGACTGCGAAATGGATATGCCGTCGGCCCGAAGGGACGGAGCAATCATCAAGAGCAGCAAGAGCAAAATGAAGCCGGAAAGAGTCGTGCGCATTGTTTCGATACGATACATTTCTGTTACGTTTTCGCTATGCCGCCGGTCAAGACCAACGTGCGACACAATGACGTTATACCATCGACTCCACAGACCGTTTCAACAAAACCCGGTAGCCGCGGCGGACCACCGGATGCCGGGACACTTTCTCTAAGAATCAACCGGAGCCCCGGCGGCTATCCGGATTGAGCCGAATGAAAAGCAAGAGATTTGCGGCAGACAAGTCAATTATCCTGCCGATCGGATACCGCACCTCCTGAAGCAGGGCGCGCTGATGACTTGGGGTTCGATCAAGAAATGCTCCGGCGCGATTAGATATCAGTGGAGAACTCCACCGACAAACGGGGTTGGTCGAAAGCCGCCTCGCGGTTCCAACCAACCGACAGCTTTACCGCCCGCTGTCGGTCATGGATGGCCAGGCCCAGCCCGTAGCCGTAACGGTACAGTTCCTCGCTGACTACCGATTCACCGTCACGCCGCCTGTTGCTGATCCAGGCGCCGTCGTAGAACAGGAAAAGATGACCTTCCTCGAAGCGATAACGCGGCTCGAAAGTGCCGCAGGCGGTTCGCAGGGCGGCGAACTGCTCGTTCCGAAAACCGCGCACAGTCCCCGGCCCGCCCACAAAGATCAACTCCGAAACCGGTGGCAGCGATTCACTCGTCTCCAGCCCGGCGTAGTTCACGCCGACATGGATCACCAGGTTGCGCCGGACCCGGCGGTACCAATCCGCGCTGAGGCGGGTGCGGGTGTCGCTCACAGCCTGCCTCTGGGCCGTAGAGTTCGGGTTGTCGTCGGAATAACGGCGGTGAGCATACTCAATCGACCAGCTAAGTGCGATGCCGGCGGCTGGATTCAGTAGATCGTCCAGGCTCTCGCGCCGCAGATTGAACCCAGCCAGCAGCCGATCATAAGCAGGTTCCTCCCCGGCGGGAGTGACCGTCTTGTAGCCTAAGTTCAGCCCGGTTGAGAGATTCGCGTTGAGTCTCATAGTGTAGGCGCCGCTGACGGCGAACTCATAGAATTGCTGCCGGTAGTCCCGGGTGAGCAGTTCCAACTTCAGTGTACCTAGTCCCAGCAGAAAAAGCGGCTGGCTGTAGCCGAGATCAAGCACATTCCGGTCACGCTCCCGGCGCTCTGAGAGAATGGTCACCTCCCGACCACGACCGAAGAGGTTCGTGAAAGCCATATCCAGCGACCAGACCAGCCCGGCATCGGCGTCCGGAACGTAACCGCCACCACCCTGAAGGTGGAACTGCCGTTTTTCCGCGAACTCAAACTCAAGGTCGGCTGTCGTATATCCCGGTCTGGGGCGAATTTTGACCGGGGGGCGGAAACTAACGAAGGGAATTGTCGCGGCCGCTCGTTCGACCTGTTGCAGGTTGCGGGTTGTGAGAGGTTGTCCGCATTGCAGCGGAATATACCGATTGACCACTGCCGTTCGGGTTCTGGTAAGTCCGGCATAAACCGTTTCCCCAAGGACGACGAGCGGCCCCCTGGTAAGATGCAGTTCGACACGCACCTGGTTTCCTTCTCTGCGAAAAGCCTGCACCCTGGCCGCAGAGAAGATGTAACCGTCTTCACTCAGATTCTCTAATGCTCCGTCTATGGTGGCCTGGAAACGGCGCCGGTCGAAAACCTCTCCCACCTCCACCGTGAAAGTAGAGTCGCCGGAAAAATGCAGCGTCTGGATGCGGTATGCCGGGCCCGACCGAACCGCAAGCCGCCCGTCGGCCAGGTAAACCCGGGCATCGAGGTGGCCCGCACCGGTTAGCAGGGTTTTGATTGAATCGACAAGAGTCGAATCGTTGATCGGTTGTCTCGCAAGCCGCTCGATCTGCCGCTTGCTCTCAGGCGGTTCCCCGATATAGGTCACCTCCAGGGCTACGACGCGTCCCACGAGCAACGCGAAAACGAGTATTGCTACCGCCGTCTTACTCATAACCCGCCTAAAACTCCGCTACCATCTCTCCCCGACAGGTCACCCGTGCCACGTGGGTGTCCGCATGACGCCCGGAAAGATCGAACTTCACCCGTAATTGATCCTTGATACCGTATCGCAGACTCACCGACCAGATGGCTCCACGTTCTCCGGGCTTGTTGTCGGTGAGAGAATAGGACGGCACTCTATCGCTACCGGAAAGAGCCTGACGATACAACTCCACCGAAGAGCGAAGTTCACCTTTCCTGACCACCTGAAAGCGCGAGCCTAAAGTCACCAGATACTGCTCCGAGGTCTCACCGAGCGAGGATTCCGAGCGGCGAAAGGCGGTACCGGCGCTGATCTCACCCGCGGTCAGTTGCTGCCGGAGATCCAACCCCACCCGGAAGCCCTCGATATCCCCCGCTCCGGAGAAATACTGATCCCGCCTTATCTCAAACAACTCCACACGCTCTTTCAGGTACAGATTCACGACCGCCTGCTTGAGGCATATCGCACGTTGGCGGTTCAGGCTGCCCTGGTCAATGCCGGCCACGCGGCGGCGCTGTCGGTTCTCGCGGAAAGTGAGATTAATCGCGTGAAAACCGCGAACGGGAAATAGCCTGAGGTCACTGTCGTATCGCCGCGAATAAAACAGGCAGGGCTGACTTTCATCGGACAGGAAGGGGACTATCCAACTGATGTTTCGCTCGCCGCCGTCCAGAAGTTCTTCCTCGATGTTGGAGTTGAAACGAAGCAGAAGCGGTCCCCAGTCCTTGTTCAGGTGAAAGCTCTTCCGACCGCGGCGTACACGGGCGCGGTCGGAGAGGATTTCGTCCACCTGAAGGTAGTTGCCGTCGCCGTCGGGAACAAACCGGCCATCCTCCAGAACGTAGTCACCCTTCCCCGGCTCCACCTCAAGGTAAGTAACGCCACGGCCATGGCGTGTCTCCGTCGACATTGCGTAGGCGCCGCCGAGATCGAGCCGCTGCCGCGTGTCGTGATACTGATAGCCCAACCTTCCCAGGAAACTTCTCTCCGAGACGAACGGCCCGTCAAGCCACTGGTGAGAAACGGAAAGATCGCAGGCCACCCCGCCGACCGTCCGATCCGACATCATTGATACGCGGCTTCTCCTGAGCGCTTCCGTCCAGCGGCCGACCAGGGTGTCTTCGACGTAATGCTCAACGCCCAACCGCTCGGCAAGCCCATCAAGCTCCAGGCGATAGCGATAGGAGCGACTCCCCTGCCACTCGCCTTTATAGTCATTACGACGCTTGTCGAACTCAAACTGAGACGCCAACGACAACTGCCGACCGGGACGGTATTGCACGCCCCCGGAGACATTGTCTCCCTTCCCCTCTCTCCCTACGGCGGCAGTATCCAAATGCGAGCGAATGCTCCTGTAGGCCACCGTTGCCTCAAGGCGGTCCGGCGCCGGCATCAGGTCGACCCGAACGCCACCGACCTGTGAATCAAACTCTCCCCGGTAATTCAGGCGTGAAAGGTCCCCATGGACAGCCAGGAATTCAAGCGGGGCAATCACAGTCGTCAGTTCACCGAGCCATTCATCCGTGGCGGGCGCATAGCCGTCCGGCAGGAGGAAGCCGCGCGCAAGATCGGCCCGGTAAAGGCGTGCCCGCTGCCGGTACTCACTGTCCTTCTGGTGGAGCTTCAAAGAGATCCTGTTGTCGCCGCCCCGGGACAGCCATCGGCGCTGCGATTGCAGGCTGTAGTACGCGCCGTTGTTGTCGTCGTCGTCAAGATCGGAGTAGAGGTTGCGGTCAAACCGGCTCTGCCGGAACTCCGCTACCGTTTCGCCCAACAGGCTCGTTCTGGCGACGGCTCGGGCGCGGTAATAATCGGTCCGCACCGGCGCCGGGATGCAAACGAGCGGCAGGTAGTCTCCCCCTCCGCGACCGGCATAGACATAGTGACCCGAACCGAGAAAGAAGTAGTCTCCGTTTCTCTCGCCCACATAGCTGAACGTTACCGAGAACCGTTCGCCGCCACCGTCGACGTGGTAAACGAACACGCTGTCAGGGAGGCTGTCGGTCACGAGGACATAGTCGCCGCTACTGTCCGGCGTCACCCCCGACCGGACGGCGAGGGAGATTTCATCGCCTGCCTCGGCCAGCAGTTTCCTTTCGCTCTCGGATAGTTCCCCCATCAGCGGTTGCCTTCTGTCATCACCTTCACGCAGGCACTGCATCTCGATAGTCAGCGTCGAATCATCGGTGCTCGAACCGACGGCACCACCCAGAAGCTCGCCCTTGTAGTCTGTGGAATGAGGTTCGTAGTCGATCTCGATCCTGCTGCGACCGTCAATCGGGTGATCGACACTGAACGTCACCTGCCCGGTCGGATAGTCGACCGTATAGTCTTTATTCGCTCCCCGCTCGAGCTTTCGCCCGTCGAGCCACACGACCTCCGAGCCGGGCACCACCGGCACGGCGGCAGACCCCTCACCAATCTGGTAGGGTCCCTGCCGGCCGTCCTCACCGTAGAAGCGGGAGACGGCATACCTCCCCTTGGGGCGGGCAGCCAGTCCGCTCACCGACCAGTTCCGACTGCGGAAGTCAAATGACGCCCCCGACACCTGCTTCCCACGTGAGGGGTAGTCCGCAAACCTGTCGTCCACATCGATGTCACCGATCTGTGCCCTGAGTTTTGTGGACGTTATTCTGAGATTGATCTTATCAAGTTCGTTGAGGCGGCTGTTGGCCGTGCCGTAGGAGGGATCATAGCCCCGGTCCGAAATCGCGCCGCTTATCTCAAGCCCCGGCGAGAGTTGACCGGAAACGGCCAGGTCCAGCGACTGGCTGAAATCGGACGACCCCGTCGAGCGCGTGGAAAACCTAAACGACTTGGCCCCGGTAAGGCTCACGCTCGAGCCTGTGGGCCGGCGTTTCGGAACGTGCCGCGGCAGGACGACAGTCGTGTCGGATTTTGCCTGCGGGCGGATTTCCGGCAGCTCTCGCCCGTAGCTGCGTCGAACCCAGGCGGGCAGTTCCCGGTAGACAACTGACAGGGTGTCGCTAACGCTGGGGGCGAGCGAAGAGAGATCGAAAGCGCCGGTCCTGGAATCGAACCGGTAGTCGATACCGCGCTGCAAGAGGCGGCCGTTGAGGTGAAGCGTGTCTGACTGATCGAAGATGAAATGCGTACCGATCGGCAACCGACTGGGGATCTCTTCACCAACCAGTTGCAACTCCGTGCCGGCCGATGAAACGGGTGTAACCGAACACGCGATGTATACCAGCAGGAACGTCAGGCAAGCCTTGCGGGACTTCTCATCGGGGAAAACACGTTTGTGCAACAGAGATCGCATGGGCCCCTGTTTACGGGTCACTGTACATGACGCGGCAAACCAGGAGTCGGCTGTTGCCGCTGTCGGCCACCAGCAGTCGACCGTCAGGAAGTACGGCGATATCCGATGGTTCCTTCAGGGGTTGAGAGTTGCCCGTGAGAGTCGGCCCGGCTACAAAGAGCTTTTTCCCCTGCCGGTCGAAACAGATAACCAGCCCGGCAGCGCCGTCAAGAACCCAGAGGTGATCGCGCTCGACTGCCGCCGCCACCGGGTATTGAAACGCGCGGTCATGGAACTCATGCGAATAGCCCCCGTAATCGTCGTAGACAACCAGGCGGGCGTTGCCCGCGTCACATACGATGAAATTGCCATGGCCGTCACCGAGGATCTTCTCGGGGCTTGCAAGCTGCCCCCCGGCATACGCGAAATCGCCGACAAAGCGGTCGAACCGGCCAAGATTGTCGAAGACCGCCACCCGGTCCCGATCACGATCCGCCACCCAGACCTCGCCGTAGTCGGTTACCGCCACCCCTGACGGGTAACCGTACTTCAGCGGATCCTCGTCATCGCTGAAGGCGATCTCGTCCGTGTAGCTGAGCCGGGAGTTGTACCTGGTCACACGGCGGTTTCCTTCATCGCAGACAAGAAGATTGAGGGCATTGTCGATGACAAGAAAAGTGGGGTGGTTGAACAGCCCGGCCGCAAAGCCGTAGCCCCCGATGTCAGCCTCGCCTTCAAGGTCGGCGCTCAGGCGGACAAGCCGGTTGGCCCCGGCGTCGGTTACAAAGACATGACCCGAGGGAGCCACCGCCAATCCGGACGGTGTCTCCAGGCGACTGCCCAGAACCTCGCCTGTGATCGTAGCTTCGACAAGCAGGGCCAGCGGCACCCTGGCGGGGATTGCCTGTTCGCCGATCTTTCCGGACTGCGGCCCGCAGGCCGCCCCCCCCATGAGCAGAAGCGCCCCCAGCAGCTTCAACAAACGTCCGCCGATCTCCATATCAAAAGAGAGTGTATAGAGTCAGACCGACGTGGCGGTCGGCACTGAACGGGTTCACCTCAATACGACAACCAAGTCGACCGGGGCTCTCGTCGGCCCGGGAATCCGAGAAGAGCCGGCGCGAACTGCGGGCGTCGTGAGCAGCGTCAATCGCCGACACGATTCGGCTCAGGATCATCAGACCTATCATAAACTTGGCCCGGCGGTAGGCCTCGCGACTCCCGTTTTTCATCTGGCGGAAGGCAGCCTTGTCTTTTGAGTTCTGCCAGCACCAGTGGTTGGAGGCATTGTCCACCAGATAGGGCCGGTCGCGGTCAAGCACACGACCCAGCGAATTGTACTGATCGATATTGTAGTAAAAACCGACAAAATCGACAAACTCATCGCTCTTGTCCTCGAGACTGGCTCCTGCCCGCTCACGGGCGAACGCTATGTAGTCATCCTTTTTCCAACCACCGTCAGTGCGATAGAACAGATAACCCAACCACCACAGCGCCTCGGCTGCAAAGAAGTACCGCGCCTTTTTCCTGTTTCCCACGTAATGCTCTCCCAGACCGGGGAGAATAATCGAGTACAGAACCGCCTTGCCGACCGACTTCCTACCGGATTGACTTCCGTCGGCCTTCCGGTCATCGTCAAAGAGGCCTTCGCCTGAATTGTGAAAGGCGGGCGACACAATCCCGACGGCAGTGTGCGACGACGCCAGCGATGCGTGAAGTTGTGACTGGATGGGCGTTTCCTTCAACTCAACCGCCTGGCCGTCGATCGCCAGGAATCCCATCACCAGCCCGAATGTTATCACCGTTCTCACAGTACGGCCGTCCTCAGAAAGAATAGGTAAAGGTCACGTAAGGCGTGTCCTGCCACGATGAGTAGGAGCGGAGGTGCGCGTCCACTTTCAACCGCGCGAACTCCTGCTCATACCTGAGCTTCTTGTTGTGGCTCTTGGTCACGAAATACGCCTCGAAAGCGCTGATGAGGTGGTTGGCCATTATACCGAAAACAAACTTCATCGACTTGCTGTATTCCTGATTGGCCGCGTCGCGCATACTCTCATATTCCTGCCGATTGGCCGAGACGGGCGTGCTCTTGTCGCTCAGAATGCGGAAATCCCAGTCGGATGGACTGTCCTGTTTGAAAGTCTCCCAATCCTTATCGTTGAGGGTGGCGTCATCCCAGCCCCAGGCAAACTGGTTGTATTTGCCCGTCATTTCATAGTATTCCTGGTCTCGTGACTCGGGAAGGTCGTGAGTGTACCCTTTCCGTTCGTCCGCATCCAGCGTGTCCAGTTGCAACGTCCCATAGGCCGTCAGCAGATAATCACTGTAGACATCGCGGAGCCAGTGTTCGTTATTGAAAGCCTGAAACTCCGCCGTGATATCCTCCCCCTCACCGTGATATTGCAGGGCGTACTTCCAGCCGACGGCCTCAACGGCGAGGAACAGAAACGGCTTGATCCTGCTGCCGTAGTAGAACTGACCCAGCCCCGGCACCACCAGCGAATACAGGAAAGCGCGCCCGGGGGACTTGTATTCCGGCGGCGGCGCCTCCGCCTGCGCCAGGTCCAGCAGCGTGACATCGTCATCATCATCATCGGTAAAAGCTAAGTAAGGTTGCTCCCCGACGGATCTGCCGGCAACGTCATACCTGATCTTCTGTAGTTCCCGATCAAACAACGACTGCCGCAACTCAACCGCCGACGCCGTGCCGATAGGCAGAACAAGCAGAGTGAGTAACAATGCCGAGCAACTGATGATCTTCGTTTTCGCGCTCATTATCAAAGCTCCTTATCTGATGATGGCAATGTCGGTAAACGCGGACTCGGTGGCCGCACCGAAGTCTACCTCAATCATGCAGCGATAAACGCCGGGCGTGACTCCGCTGCAGTTCCATTCTTTCTCATTGTCGATGGCGCCCTGCACAGGGCCGGCGAACCTGTCGATCTCCCTGCCCGACAGGTCATAGATGGTCAGGCGAACACTTCTCGCCTCGCGACCCAGATAGTAGCGAATAGTAGTGGCACCGTCGAGCACCGGGTTGGGATAATTGTAGAATCTCTCCTCGGCAAACAGGGGCGCGTTCGCCGTTGGCTGCGACAACCGGGACTGATCAAAGACAAAGCTGCCCGAAGCGTCATGGCCGCCCATCGGCCAGAAATCGGTCGTGCTGTCCACGGCCGCTTCCCAGGCATAGAACCAACCGTCATAACCCAGATAGCCCAACCGGCCTCCGCTCTCATCGTAGAACACTACCGGCGAACCGGCGGCGCGTTCCCCCCCGGATAGAGGAAAGCCATAGGAAAGCTGGGGGCCAAACGAGTACACGTTGCCCACAAAAGTGGGAAACACGATCTCGGGGAGGCCGCCGGACTCGATATCGGCGACAACCGGCGACGAGATGACTTCGTCCTGGTAGCCACCGAGAACCAGGTGGGCGTAGTTGTCATAGTAGATCCGGTCGTCGATTTCAAGCGGATAACCGGTTTTCAACGTTAGTTCACGACTGAACGCATAAACCGCGTTCCTGCCGCAGATGATAATGTCCGGATAACCGTCGAGATCGATGTCACCCGCCACCGGGTTGACGGTGAACTCGAAACCGGTCTCTCTTTCTTTCAGGATCGTCATGATCGGCAACATGCCCGGAGGAACCGCCATGAGCGTATCGGCGGTCACGTACAGACCCCTGCCGTCGGAGCCGAAAACAACCACCTCCGGCAGGCCATCCAGGTTAACATCGACCGTAATCGGACCCCAGTTGTAGTAGCCGTCGAGAGTGATGGATGCTGAATCAGTGGCGCTGATGCAATAAAGCTTGGTCTGCGGCGCGCGTCCTTCCAGGAGGGAGTCCCCCGCCAGAAGAATCAGCCCGTCTCCGATGCGGCAGATGCCGTGTCGCTTTTCCTCTATGAATCTGCCCAGCCGACTATCCGGCTGCGTGAGCGAGGGTTTGAGATACACTCGCCCGGCGTCGTCAAGGATGTAAAGCATATTGCCGAATGAGAGAGCCACCGGCATGCTGCTCGTGGGGATATATGGAAAGGCCCGCTCCGCCAGGCCCGTCTGATCATCGTAGGCCAGGCGGAAAACGTCGACGCGGTTCGGTGAACCGACGGCGATATACTTGCTCGAATCCGCCAGTCCGAAATCCCCCGTGACAGGGTTGGCCGTAATGCCTCCCGGTGTTCTCGCAAAAAGCGGGGTCGGGTACGATCTGCCGGTATCCGGATAAACGGAGGTCAATGAAGTATCGTAGAAGGTACGGCAGGGATCGCAAGCGCTCACCTGGTGTAGAAAGTTCTCCCCGGCGGCGGTAATCACGCAGAGGTTTCGGCCGGACGCAAAGATGATCTCAGCGGCGCCGTCGGGATCCTTGTCGAGATTGTCACAAATCGGCGCGAAGCCGAAACTCGGGTAACCAGCCCGCACGGGGAAGCCATCGACGAGGTCCCTTGTCTGGACATCGAAACGCATCAGGGTGTCGATTCTCCTGAATGTCCCTCCCTGCTCGCGGGCACGGCGAATCTTTTCGATCCAGATATGAGTGTTGTTTCCGGAGTTGTCGATGGCCGCCGGGTTGGTGTTGGGCGAAAACGAAGAACCCTCACGGTCTTCCCGGAACATGTCCCCCTCCCATCCGAAACGGCGGCTGCCCACCTCGTAGTAGCCGCTCATATCGACCACGCCGTCGGCCTCCACCAGACTGATGAACCTCCGCGAGGGAAGCAACTGCAGCTGGTTGCTGTAAAAATTATTCACCGTGTCACCGGTGTGCCAGTCGTAGTTGAGCGCCGCCACGCCCTCATCGACGTGATAAATCAGCAGCCCGGAACCGGGCAGGAGAAAATCGTACTCGCCGGTGAACTCGCGGGTAAGAGTATCGACCGGGTACTGGATGACGCCGGTAATGGAATCGGCCAGCAGCCCGGTGACGATTTCCGGGTAGAGGTCCTCGACGCGGTTCTCGATGAGGTAGTATTCTTTCTCCGAAATCGGCACCCGCGCGATCTTGATGCTCTCCGACTGGACTTCAGCGGCGGCGATCTCGATATCCGTTCCCTGACGGAAATTGTGTACCTCGACGACCCCCAGATAGGCCCGTGACCAGGCACAGGGATAGACCGGCATGGTCCCGAAAACACCGCCGACGTCAAAGCCGAAATCAATGCTGGTTCCGAATCCGTTGTGATCCATCAGCGCAAAATCTCCTAAGCAACTGATGAAGTTGTCCGTGCGGTAGAGGTCCACCAGCCCCAGTTGGTGCCCGAACTCGTGGGCCAGAACGGCATTCAAGGCCGTGGCTCGGTTGTCCTGGCTGTTGGACTCGGGCAGGATGAGAGCGTTGTAGATAGCCTTCGCGCCGCCGTCCACCCAGATCGTGTCCCAGTCGGGCTCCTCGGGAACGTAGTTGATGAAGCCGGTGAACAGGTCGGAGCAGGTGGGCGGGAAACCGATATCGGTCTGGCTGTCCGACCCGGCGTGAAACAGGAAAACCGACTGGTACTGCGAGAAGTCGATCTCCGGTGATACCGTGTCAGCCAGCCTGATGCAGTCTTTGAAATAGTGCACCAGGCCGTATATGACCGTGTCGAAGGCCTGGTCCGCGGGCAGGCCGGCGTAACAGATACCGTAGTCGCTCATTGGGCCCGGCAGCTTGTAAGTAGAATCCTTGCCGGGGGGATAGATATCCCAGTCAAGCGTGTAGGCGCCCTCGGTAACGGTCTCCCAGTACGTTCTCAGAGCGCGCAGGTGGGAGTCGAAGTAGAGGGAATCATGCGGAGGCGGATCGATCCAGTGTCCGACACTGTCGTAGTACGCCGCCGAATCAACGGGATCGTTGAGCGGGTTCCCAAGACTCATCACCCCGCGGCCGGTAGTGTTGGGATCGTCGATTTCTTCATTCTGGAAGTCAAATCGAAGCACCAGGGCTCTGACCGTGGTGTCGAAAGCCGGATCGAGGGCTTTCATCGGCAGCGACCAGGGCGCCTTCCGATTGACGGACGGCGTCATGGCCCGGGAGATCCTTTGGGCCAGCGAGTGATGCCGGACTTTGTTGTCGGTAAGCTGCTCCGGGTGCCTCTCTCTCTCGCCGTACAAGATACGCCCCCCTGCCCCGGCCGGGGCATGACTTGCCAGCAGGATCACGGCGGCGGCCGGCAAAACAGCAAACCAGTTTCTCAAATACAACCCTCAGGCCTCCTGTCCTATGGAAGCACGGAAATCGAAATACGCAGGGTGTTCCGCAGCGATTCCGTTGAGTTGCTGGGAATGTAGGAGAAGTCGAACTTGAACGTATCAAACAGCGCCAATCCCAATCCTAAGGTCATGGTCTTGACTTCTCCTTCTTCATCATGAATGTATCCCGCTCTGAGAGCAAAGATATTGGAGTACAGGAACTCGGCCCCTCCATTAAGTACCAGTTGCTTCAACTCTTCGCTCAGGCCGTCGGCCAGGCCGACGAGAGTCTTGTTCGCTTCCGCCGTAACAAGGAGGTGGTAGTACTCGGATTGGAGCAGCTTGTAAGCAAAACCCAGGGCCAGGTTGCGCGGCAGGTCATCAGCCTGCGAGGCGTCGATGTAGGCCATCTTGGGACCGACGTTGGTTACCGCCAGACCCCAGTTCAAACGGCGCGTCATCTGGTAGAGCAACCCAAAGTCGACGGCGAAACCGGTCGAGGTGCCGCGCCCTTTTTCCATCCCGGCCCCCAGGTCGGACAACTTCGAGTACATCAGGCGGACGGAAAGGCCCGCTTTCAGGCTGGGGCTCAAAGCTGTGCCGTAGGAACCGGTGAAGGCGATGTCGAAGGAGTCGAAGTAATCCAGAGTATCGCCCATCTCTCCCGTCCTCATGAACTCCCCGTAGGAGATGAAAGTGATGTTGCCGCCAAAAGTGCCCCAGTCCCGGCTGGATGAAACAAACGAGATGAACTCGTAGTAGACGTCGTCGGTGAGTTCCGGCAGCCACTTGACGTGCATCAACGTCAGTTGCTTGAGGGCGTTGGCCTTGGTGACCACTTTCTCATCGCTGGCCAGCCAGAGTTCGTCGCCTATGCAAAAAGCGTCAACCGCTTTGACCCGATCCAGCCCTCTCACGTCGCTTCTGGCCCAGAAGTAACCATCATACTCTATCAGACCGGCGTCGGTGGCGAAGTACAATTTCTCACCGTCCCGCGCGATCCTGTTGATTGAGGCCCCGGCTGGGTTGCGATAGATCCTGACCTTGCGACCGACGGCCATCGGCTCTTCGTCGAAGTCGTTGATATCTGTCAGCAGCGCCGCATACGTCTCGGCCGCGGTGGTATCCTTGTGCCTCCTGGCCGCAACCAGGTCTTCAAAGGAGTCACCTTCCTTCAGCCGGTAGGTGCGATATCCGGGCATTGACCATTCTTTGCCGTCAAAGTACAGTATCCCGTAATCGGTCCCGATCCAGACCCGGTGATCGGGCCCGGCGTAGATCGAGTTGACTTTCCCCTTCAGTTCCACCACGAAGGGAACCCGAACAAGCATTCCCGGCTTGAGTTCGCCATCCGCCACGGATGGTTCAGCCTTCGGGATGGTATCCACGGATGGTTCGGACACACTGTCCGGCTCCGAGGCAGGTTGGTCAACGGAGGTGGAGTCGTCGGATTCCGGGACGACCAGGCCGTCGACGACGGCGGCCATGATATCATCCGGCATCTCTTCCGGGGCGACGCTCGCCTCGGAGACAGTATCCGGCTCTTCCTGGTCAAGAGGAGCGTTGAGGTTGATCTCGGTGAATTTCTCAACGTATTTTTTCATTTCCGGATCGGTTCCATAAAGAGCGAACCTGCGGGCAATCGTCTCCGGGGAATCGTCGAGAACGACCTTGTACTTCATGTTATTGGACCAGTCCCGCCCGTCGAAATGGTACAGGTCGTTGTTGAGCACGATCCAGATGTTGTCGTTCCCGGTGGCACCGATAGCCGTGACAGGACCTTCGGGAAGCTGCTCCGCCTCCCGTACTGGCGCCAGACGATGACCGAGAAAACGGGCCAAACCGCTGTCGGTGCCGATATAGGCCTCGTTGCCATCGCCATACAGACACAGCACGTTGTTCGACGGCAGACCGTCCTCGACTGTTATCGGCCGCCAGCGTTTGCCGTCATAGACTACCAGACCTCCCTGGCTGCCCGCCAGTATGTATTCCTCGGTGGAAGTAATCGAAGTCAACTCTCCCTGATAGTTGACCGCATAAGGAACCTTCAGTTCTTCCGGAATAAAGCGGGTTCTGGCTTTCTCGACGGCGATACTGATCCGGTCGATTTCGACTTCATTCAGAGTGCTGTCCTTCAGGCCTTCGCGAAGATGCTTCTCTACCTCGTCGACTCTCTCCCAGTTTACGCGACATTCGTTGTAGCCGGCCAGCAGTGTGTCCCACATCATCCGAAGCGACTCGCGGCCGCGGTAGTCTTCGGGAACAAGCGCCATCACCCTCTGGTGAAGGTCGGCGAGGTACTCAGAGCTTCTCTTGTTATTGACGGCGGCGACTTTCGCTACCATCTCGTCCAGGCTCTGTTCATCCGTAACGTCGAAATAGGAACTGATAATTTCTCTGACCGTCTGGTCGGTCCGGGTGTTGAAGGTCTCATCCAGATGCCAGTCCTTGTTGTCAAACCGAACCAGGCCCACAGACGAAACAGCCCAGATTTCGTAGGCCATGTAGTCACTGGACCCACCTCTTTTCAGCGCTGCCAGAGCCGATATGGGACGAAGGTATTCCGGGACTTTCGACTCGATCCAGGAATCCGAAAGGGGGTAGGCGCCCAGACCGGCCGGATTCCAGTGGGTGGTAGTGGCGTCATCGGCAATGGCGACATAAGCCTCTCCCATACCAGCCGCTCGCGCCCCCGGGGCGATCCTGAGGTACAGTACGGCGGCGTTGGAGATATCGGCCCGCAGATCGCCGGTCGACACCAGTAACATCAGCACGGCCACAAGGGGAAGCATCAACTTGCGCAGTCTCATTATCGTCTCCTTCAATTGATCACAACTACTTTGCCAAACACCTCGATCTCGCGATCGCCGGATGACCGAGCGGCAGCCTTATAGATGTAGACACCTGTGGCCACGCGGTCGCCGGCGAAATCCCTCCCCTTCCACACTATATCGTCATGATATCCCGGTTCCACCGGGTAGGGACCAAAACTTCTTATCTTTCTGCCGGAGAGGGTAAATATGTCAAGCGAAAAACACTCCAGCCGCTGCGGAGCGTGAAACGAGAAACGGGTACTGTCACCCATGGGGTTGGGGTAATTCAGAACGTCCACCAGCACGGCCTCATCATCTGCCACCATCCGGGCCACAAACTCCGCCGTGGCCGAGTTGTTGGCGTTATCCCACGCCTTGACTTTGAAGCCGTGCCGCCCGGGCCGGAGGTCCTCCAGCGAGCAGACCAGGCCGCCCGTGGTAAAGCCGTTCCGGTCATAGTCAAAGAGGTTGGTGAGACTTATGACTTTCTCCGACTCGCCGTCGATTTCCAGGGTTATCCCGTGACCCAGGCCGCCGGTGAGGTTGATCCCGGACGGATCCGCCAGCTTGATTTCAAGCTGATCGCCTGTGTCAACCACGTCTCCGCTGACAAAACCTCTGTTGCCGGAGAAGGCGTATTCGATAGTCGGTCCGGTGCTGTCGGCGAAGGGAGCTATGGAATCGGTAACGGCGATGGAATCGACGATCCCGGCGGCATCGATGGAATCAAGCACGGCGTAGACGGTGATTCTGGCGCCCTGCCCGCCGTACCCGATATCGAGCGGCGGGATGAACTGAAAGTCGAACCTGCCATGACTGACCACGCCCGTGCCCCGAAAGATAGTCGCCCCGGCAACCGTGTAATCGATTTTTTTCTCAAGCCCGTCGGTGTTGCCGTAAGCGTGCGATCTCTCCTTCTCCGAATCACGCACCTCGATATGGATAGTACCGGCCGCCCCGTACCGGTTTAGAAAGCTGTCAACGATTTCGCCGTCGACGGTGACCGGCTCAAGGGCTACCAGGCTGTCCGGCGCGGATGAGAACACGATTCCCAGCCGGGGGCGGGCAAGTCTCACGAAGGGATCACCCATGTAGACAAAGGCGCGATCGTTCCTGATCTGGGCTAAGTAGCCGCCCGAATTGTACTGGTGGATCAGTTTGGCCGTATAGACCGCTTCGCAGATGGAAAGATCGTTGTTTCCAAAGAGTACGTCGAAAACCGTCTGGTTGTATGCTTTGTTGAGCCCCGACCAGACGAGCCTGGTGGCGGAAACTACGCCGACGGCTCCCCCCGCAGGATGAGTCAGAAACTCCTCGGCCATAGCCGTGCCTTTAGGCTCGTCGTAGAAACCGATGGCGCACGAGGAGGCAAACACCAGCGGAAGGCGATCAAAGTTGTTCAGCCGGGGCAGGTCGTCGGCCGATGTGAAAATGCGTTCGTGCGCCAACGTGTACGGGTTGCCGTGACCGACGTAGTTCATCAGCAGTCGCCCCTCGTTCAGCCCGTCGACTATGGCGTCGTTTACCGACGGTTTCCACCGGTTCACGAACGGGTGCTCCAGGGCATAGATCTTGTCCCGGCCGTACAAGGCCGGCAGGTGCTCGGACTGCAGTTCCTCCGTCTGCCGGGTGTGAATCACCTCTTCGCTTCCACCCGGCACAAACTCATCGTCGGCAACGAGCGCCACGCGCGTCCGCCACAGGCCGAAATCTGTCGCGGACCCGTACCGTTTGGTCTTGGCGACAATAGCATCAATCTCAGCGGCATACCGCACCGGCCAGCGAGCGTTTATCATGTCTATACCACGGTCCGGAACATGGACATAGCTGGAGTCACTGTCCAGCATTCCGTAGGTGCCGAAGAACACGTAGTTGTCGTCACTGTAGGAATAAGATCCGTCGTAGGGATGCACGAACGGCGGCACGTAGTTGGGAGCGCCGTCCTTGTTGTGATTCAGATAATCATAGTGGCCATCGCCGACAAAAAGCACGGCGCCAGGAGCCGGCGGGAGGTAGTTCTCATAGGCAAACTTGAGGAAATCGCGGATGGCCGTGGGATCGAAAAGCCCCCACGAGAAATTGTCATATATGTCTTCCACTGTCACCAGCATGGTCGAATGACCGGCGCCGGTCTGGTAAGCGATATACTCCTGCAGGGCGTCGACAAACGGATCGGCGGTGACTATTATGAAGTCCACCGTGTCGGTCGACGAAGGGCTTTCGCGAAGGTCCGTAACGGTAACACGCTCGACCGAAAGCGGGGCGGCGGCTCTCTCGACGGTAGTAACGCAGAGCCGGTTGGAACCTTCAGCGTCAAGCTGAGCGCTGAATGTGATCAGCCCGCCCGAGCGCTCCCAGCCGCCGATTATCCCCGGGCGCAGCGGATCGTCGAGGTCCAGAACAAGCGGCACGGCGGAGAACTCGTCAATAACTTCAAACAGAGCTGACCCGTTAATACTTCCCAATGTAATATCGAGCTTGTCGGCAATCGGCGCCAACCTGCTGCTATAGGCCACATCCACGTAGTCGAGAAACGCCGGGATATCGCCGGTCATGGTGAAATCGACGCCGATCTCGGTCAGACCATCCTCCAACGCCGTAGTTGTGAAGGCGTAGAGCGAGTCCTGGGAGTGACTGTGCTGGGCGGTGGTCCCGTTGACCGTCGCATCGACTGAAATGATCCCCTGTGGGGTCTTGGCTACCACGAGTATCTCAGCCGGTTCATCCTCGACCGCATGCGACGTGGGAACAAAAAATCGCGGATGAGCATCGTCGAACCAGTACCAGGTGAAGTAGTCGTAATGCCTGGTGTCGTTTTCAATGCTGAATAACGTGTCGCGTTCCGAATGAACCCACCGCGTGAAATCCGAAATAACCGTATCTTCGCCACCGCTGACCGAGCCGTCGCGTTCAGCCATCCGGAGACCCGGCCCAAGTTCAGCAGAGACCGCCAACCAGTATATGTTGCGGTCGGTATAGTGATTGTTGACGTAGCGGGGAGGTTGCCCCGAGAGATGCCGCCAGCGGTTCACGGATTCACCATAAAAGACCAGATGATCACCTATGTCGAAAACGCCGTCACCGCCGTCCTCGACCAGGATCGACACCTCCCTGAATTCAGGACGCGGAGCGTCGTTGGAGATATCAAGGAGCAGGCCTCCTCCGTTGAACAGATGAATCCGCTCCGTTGGTATGTCGCTTAAGGTCAGTCCGGCGGCTCTCAACTGGGCGCCGGTAAGCTTGACCAGACCACTCTGATCGACTGCCACTTTGTACCACGTCATGACCTGGGAGAACGGCCCTTGAGCACTGACCCTGGCCAGGCGTCGCTCCGGAGCTGGCCAGTTGCGGGCCTGGTCAAAATTGGGCAGAGCCGTCGCAAATATCCGGTCAAAGCGCGGATCAGCTACAGGCCGGCCGCCTCCGATCAGGCCACCCTCGAAATGCAGGCGAACCTCTACTTCGCTGAAAACGATATCGCCGGTGACCGGGAATATCTGCACGGCCACCAACTGGCGGTTTCGTACTATAATTGGATCAGTAAGATAGACCAGCGCGCCAGCGGATGCCGACAGCGCCGACTCCGCCCGCCTGGGTTCCGCGATTCTTACCGGAGTGTGACCGACTGCCGAGACGATTCTCGCCATGGAGCCGTACGGCATCCCGATCGGGATGGAGCTGTAGAGATATTTGAGCGAATCGCGGCCCATACCCCAGGACAGATCGGTCAGATCGTTCGCTATCGCTATTTTGAAATGAAACTCTGACACACTGGAGGAGATGACGGTGATGTCATCCGACACGGCGCGCCCCGGGGACGCCACGGCAAGAGCAACCAGTATCGAGAAAAGCGATTTACGCGGAAGTCCGTTCATAAAAAACCGGGAACCAATCCCGGCCCGGGAACCGACTCACATACAGAGCTACGGTCTAAGGGCCAAAAGAGGCTAATCCTTACTACTGTTTCGTTACCAAGCAACTAACAAACAGTTAACCGTCGAACTCTATACGATCCTCCTTCTCTATATAAATCGCGCTATGATATGTGGTTCCCTGAAAAATGTCAAGGTTTGAAGCCTGCTACATGCTATCATCTGCTGCAACTGGCCGGCCGACACGAACATTGGGACATCCGCATCCTGCGCAAGTCCATCGCCGTCAACGTATTAGCTTGTCGAAAATGCAGCCAAAGACGGATAATGTGCAATTATTGAACAGACGATTCAGCCCATGTGTGCAGCCGTTTACACATATGCGATCTACCGCGGGAGTGATAGTGAATTGCATTCCCGCGCGGAAAGGCCTTGATCAGTTCACGAATGTTGGCTTCAGAGGCAATGCTCAGTACTTCGCAACCTCGTTCTCAAGGTCCTCTATGGCACGGTCCCGCTCGAATTTGACCCGGTAGAGCTTAGACTCATAATCCACCGCCGTGCTCGATGGGAAAAACACCACGCTGTATACATCGTAGTAGCTGTCAACCAGGCGTTGGAACAGGTTCCGACTCGTTTCATCATAGAAGCCGGATTCCACGATCCGCTCCAGCCCATACTCCAGGTTTTCCTCCCAGGCCGTCAGAAGCGGTTTCTCCGCTTCAATCCATGCGGCAACAAATTCCCGCATCTCCGAGGCTGAGATATCCTGCCCGCGGCCGGAAGAACCCTCGCGCCACCTTGAGGCGACGTCGGCGCCATAAGCAAGGTAGCGATCGGTCACGTCACGGACGTGGTCGAGCAGCATATCGGCCATCTCCCGGGGTGTCGCCGAGTTGAGCCGATTGGCCCACTGTGACCTTATATGGCCAGCCCGCGCCTCGGACGAGGCCACCGCCTCTTCCGGTGTCTGGCCGGTCTCAATACTGATACAGCCTGCAAGCAGAGCAAGCAGAACCGCCAGACCCGCCGCCATTGTTGTCACCCTGCAGTAAGGCACTGATTTACCGGCGCTGGGAATCGACGGTTATTCCTTCCGGCTTCAGGGATTCCAGGTCGCAGGTGAAATGGCGCAGGAAGACCGGCTGCCTGACGATCCTGTACCCGGCCAGCGTCTCCTTCTTCACCACCACTTTCTCAGCCACTTCCGCCATGTACTCTATGTGCGAATTGGTGTAGACCCGACGTGGCAGCGCCATTCGCACCAGTTCTCTCGTAGCGGTGAGTTTCTCGCCGGTATTGGGATCGGTGCCGCCGAACATGATCGACCCCATCTCCACGACCCTGACCCCGCCCTCGATATAGAACTCGACTGTCATGCTCTGCCCCGGGAACTGGTGGGGAGGGATGTGTCCCAGGAGTTTCCCGGCGTCGCAAAAGACCGCGTGCCCGCCGGTCGGCTCCACGATAGGAATCCCGGCCTGCTTGATCTTCTCACCGAAATAGGCCACCTGGTCGATTCGGAAGTCCAGGTAGTCGTAGTCCATCACTTCCTCCAGCCCCACCGCCAGGACTTCCAGGTCCCGCCCGGCCAGACCGCCGTAGGTCGGGAAGCCTTCGACCAATATCATCAACTCGGTCAAACGGCGATAAAGTTCCTCGTCGTTAAGCGCGATGAGACCTCCGATATTGGCCAGACCGTCCTTCTTGGCCGACATCATCACACCGTCGCAGGCGTCAAACATCTCTCCGGCGATCTCACGTATCGACTTGTCCTCGTAACCGGGCTCGTCCCGCTTGATGAAAAAGGCATTCTCGGCAAAGCGGGCGCAGTCGAAATAGAACAGCAGGTGGTGCTTCCTGCAAATCGCTGATACTTCCTTGATATTCGACAACGAAACCGGCTGCCCGCCGACGGAGTTGTTGGTGATGGTCATTATGACCATAGCGATCTTCCTGGCGCCGTGCCGGTGGATGAATTCTTCCAGTTGCAGTGTGTCCATATTGCCCTTGAACGGCGCCGGTTCGTCCCTGTTAGCCTCCGGACAGGGCAGATCGACCGGGATACCCCCCTTGTGCAAGGTGTTGCCGCGTGTGGTGTCGAAATGGGTGTTGTTGATGACGTACTTGCCCTTCTCAAGAATAGACGTGAACATGAGGTTCTCGGCGGAACGCCCCTGGTGACAGGGAATAACGAACCTCTTGCGGAAAATCGACCTGACCGTCTTCTCGAACTTACGGAAAGAAACCGCCCCAGCGTATGTCTCATCCCCCATCATCAACGCCGCCCACTGGCGGGCTGACATGGCGCTCGTGCCGGAATCGGTAAGCAGATCAATGTAGATATCGGCGGCGTCAAGCTTGAAGATGTTGTAGTTGGCGGCGGCAATGCGTTTGAGCCGCTCATCACGATTCAGAAGCCGGATCGGTTCCACCGACTTGATTCGGTACGGCTCGGCCGGCTGACGTTTTCTGGTCATCACTCTCTCCTTTCTGGTCTCACAGGTTCACATTCAGCGAAAAAGGAGAAAGCGTTACGTCACATTCTTCACCCACCGGCGATGATAATCAAGCCCGAGGTGCAGACCGGGAAAACGCGTCGATCTCATGTCTATCATGGAATCTGCCTCAACACCTCAATTCAAACTCGGCTGCGACAGGTCAGGCCAAAGCATCCCGTCGCCGCTGTTTCAACTTGGCCTCAATGTACACAATGCAACCGATCTTGACAACCGACGAGACGGATTTCTCACGCCATGCGAACACCGGGCGTCAACCGGCAAACGCGGTAGTCCGAAAATGATTGCATAAAATCTTACCGTCCCTATATTTTGGCAGGCAAGGGCGGTGGCGATCCGTTCGCTGCCGGGAACGGGGTGAGAGTCAGCAGAGAAGGTTACATTGGCAAATAGTCCTTTCAGAGTATACACAAGGAGGTTGTTATGAAATATGTATTCCCGGCACTGATAGCGATGATACTGCTCTTCTCGAGCGGAACCGCAGACGCTCAGTTTATGCAGATTGACGACTGCGGCTACCTGCAATCCGGCGTCGAGGCCGGGTGCGTGCTGTTCGTGTCGGATAACTACGGCAGCTACCTGATAGGGGATCTCGGCGGTTACGGTATCGGCGACCGGGTTCGAGTTGTCGGAGCGGTAGACCCGGCGTGCATCACGTTCTGTATGCAGGGCGACGGCTGCCTGATGGATTATTCGGTCTCAGACTGTGACGCCACCTTCCACGGCTGCGGCCGGATTGTCCAGGGCGTTGAGTGCGTGCTGTTTCTGGCCGACCTGGGTGGCCTGTATCTGCTGGACAACTACGGCGACTTCACAGTCGGCGACAGGGTTTGTGTGAGCGGCATTCTGGACCCGGATTGTATCTCGATTTGCATGGAGGAGGACGCCTGTATTGTCTCCGTTACGATCTGGGCCTCCTGCTGCGAGGAACGAGGTGACATCAATCACTCAGGGGGCGTCGATATCTCCGACCTGGTGTACCTGGTCGAATACATGTTTGATGGCGGGCCGGCCCCTCCCTGCGCGGAGGAGGCGGATACCAACGTCGACGGAGCGCCGATTATCGATATCTCCGACCTGGTTGGCCTGATCCACTACATGTTCGGCGGGTCATTATTGCCCCCATGTAACTGACAGGCGATGACCGATAAGAATCTCATGCGGCGGTTATCTGTCCTGTGGAACTCCCTTTGATCCGCTCATCCTGATTCCTCTTCGCTCTGACCGCGGATTCGGGAACACTGTGCGACAATCCGCTGGGGGGCCACCTGACGCCTGCTGAGCAGAAAGGATGTGACTTCCACAGCGGCTTCCCGCTCGGCTGCTATTACCTCGTCAGCGCCGGCGGCAAGGAGGGGTTCAATGTCGAGCAGGTAATGCGTTCGAACCAGGATAAACAGATCAGGGGCGAGTCTTCGGGCAACTCTCACGGCATGCTCCGCCGCACTAGGGTCATTGATCAACAGCACCAACTCCTTGGCCCGCGTTACCTCCAGTTTCTCAAGGACTTCATGGCTGGTGACGTCACCAAAATACGCGTCACCGGTTTCTCGAGCGGCCTTTCTCACGTTCTCTACATTCAGGTCCACGATCACAAGAGGGATTTCGCACTTGATAAGAGCTTGGGCGAGTTCCCTGCCGGCGAAACCATACCCACCGACGATTACATGATCACTCATGGTGCGAACGACTCCAGCGGCATCTTCGGCGGTGGGTACTTCGAGCAGGTGCGTAAGCCGGTGCATTTTGCCCACTCCGGAGGCAAGCTGAGAACCGAAGGATATGGCGAAGGGAGTCAGGAACATGGAAAGAATCGCCGCCGATATCAGATTGCTTTCAAGTGATATATCAATCAGGCCGGTTCCCCTGGCGGCGTATGAAAGAACAAAAGAAAACTCACCGACCTGCGCCAGGGCCACCGCCGCCAGCAGACACACCCGCAGAGGCAGGCGCAGTATAAGCGCGGCGGCAAAAACAATAACAGCTTTCCCTATCATTATTGCCGCCAGAAGGAGCATGATCGGAATGATGTTCTCAATGAAAATCAGTGGGGCGAGCAACATACCTATCGACACAAAGAACAGACTGGCAAACACTTCCCGGAACGACAACAAATCCGCCAGCGCTTGGTGACGATACTCACTTCCCGCAACCACCAATCCCGCCAGGAAGGCGCCGATGGCGAAAGAGGCTCCCGAGCTTGTTATGAGCCATGCTGTCCCGATACAAATGAGAAACACGGTAAGAATAAACAGTTGTCGTTGTCGGGTCATGGTGACAAGGCGCAATAGGCGGGGAACAATCAGGTAAGCCGCAAGAAATACTCCAATGACAATGGCTACAGACCGCGCCATCGAACCGAGAACACTCTGGTCGAGAGCTCCCGGATCGCTCAGTATGGGGATAGCCAGCATCATCGGCACAACGGCGAAATCCTGAAAAACAAGTATACCCAGTGTAAAGCGCCCATGAGGAGCGTCTACTTCACCACGCTGCTGTAACCCCCTCAGGACGATGGCTGTGCTTGACAAAGTGACAAGGAAACCGACAAATACAGCCGTGTTGACCGGCAGACCAAAGAGTCTGGAAACAAGGGAAGCAATCAGAATGCTCAGGCCGACCTGAAGAAGACCTCCCATCAATATCAGCTTCCACAGGCGTCGAAGTCTGTCCAGCGAGAGTTCCAATCCAATGCTGAACAACAGGAGGGCAACGCCGACCTCTGCCAGAACTTCAACCTGGTGAATATCGTTGACCAGGCCGAGACCCTGGGGACCGACGAATGTCCCGGCCAGGATGAAACCCGCAACGGACGGTAGTTTGAACCTATGGAATACCGCTACAATGAGCACTCCAAAGCCAAGGATCACCACCAGGTCACGTAAGTAGACTAGTTCATCCATAAGTCCAAACCAGTGCGGCGCCTGTCGGGTGTGAGACCGGTATCATGGTCACGGTGGTTTGCTATCCAGGTGCCAGGACCTGACCGACAGAATCCACCGTTATCTGCAACCATTGACGGGTTTCCTGCGAGCCACTGATATAAGAGTGTGCTCCTGCTTTTCATTGTGTGCAATTGTCTCCACGCTCTAAGCCGGGCATTAACTCATGATTACCTGATCATCAACAAACGACAAGTGCTCCCGGTGGGTATCATGCCCGCCGAAGAACAGTTATGTCACCGCCACAAGTAAGGATATACGTTCATGGAGAACGAGCAAAAAACTTCGACATTTTGTAGAGATCTGATCGTGTCTGTACCATCTCATTACAGAGTAGACAGAGTCAGGTCAGGCGAACTGCTGCATCAAGAGCCGATCTTCGACGTTTGTTGTTCTATGTCACCTGAGGCGTCACACTCAACTTCCTCAACCTATCAATAAAATCTCCGGCGTTATACCCCCTATCTATTCCTAATGTAATACGCCGCCGACCAGGCAAGGCAGACATCATTGCCAAAGCCGCCTCCCGGTCGGCTTTCTCGGTTGCTTTCCTCCGGATTAGGCGGCCGGAATCAGCGGAATAGGTATGGTAACAGCAAAGAAAGGAACGGTCATGTCAGAAACGTTTTTGGGAATCGATGTTCACAAGAGGGGCGGGGGGACTTTATTCACAACGCTCACAAGATCAGTTTGAAAGGAGATTCCATGAGAAAGAAGCGAAAAGGCTTGACTAACGCTGATGAGAGGAATACATAACCAGAGAGCCCGCGTCGCTACGCTCCGACTGACGATTTGGTTCGGAATGGAGTGTCGCTTTCGCTCGGAGTAAACGCCGGAGTAAAAGTGTCCCGAAACGACCGTTCCAGGCAGGCTGTCGGTTCAATCGATGAAACTGAGAAAACGAAACTACAAAAAGGCTATTGCCATACCACAGGCTGTGGCTTAGATTTCAACTCCACCTGTCCGAATTGTCTGAAGACGTACAGCTGATCATAATTGTAAAACCGTTTCCATTCCGCTAGTTTCTTGTTCAAATCTACAAAACCACGTCTAAGCGTCAAACCCGTCGTGTCCGGATTTGGCTGACGCGAAACAGTGACGGGAGGCAAGCAAATCTGCTATCCGTCAGGCAGCCGAGTCTGAGTGCAAGCGGCCAGTTCAGAATCCGAGCAGAAAAATCCCCAAAACCACTGGACTTGCTATCTGCAGCCAGCTAACTTTGAATTGACTTCGCTGAGAGTCTGGGAGAGTCGGTACATAACAAGGAGTTGGAAGAAACATGGATGCCCTGAATATCCTTTTTGGAGCAGTCACTTGCATAGCATTTGGGCTATCTGCTTACCAATACCTCCGATCAAGGCGGCTGAAAATTGTTGAGAAAGCCAAAGCGGAGGTTCTTCTAGTCAGGCTTCAATCGAGTTTTTCAGGGATTAGGAGTGTTCTTGCCCTATCCGATTTGATTGTGCAAAGGGCAAAAGAGCGGGAGTCCAAGGAGGGTCGCCAAGCTGTCACAATTGACGAGCTGCAGAGCTTAGCTCGAGGACTCCGGGCGCAAGCATATACGATAGCTCGCGAGTTGAGTAAAGAATGCGGCAGAATGAGAAACTGGAAGCTCGGTGTCATGACTCCAACCAATGATCTTGCTGAGAGTCAAAAAGCAGATGAAGCAGATAATGAAACTGAAGCTCATGGAAGTTAATAAGAAGACAACTATACATGATTCCTCCAATCTGAATAACAGGGACTTGCAGATGTGGAAAGAAGGGGACATTATCGGCGACAGGTTCACGGTGTGCGGCATAAGAGAAGGCGGATTCGCCACTGTCTACTTGTGTTACGATCCGAAGCAAAGATTTGCCACAGCCGTCAAAGTACTAAAGAAAGAGCTGCTTGATAGACATGAGATCTGTGAAGGCTTTCGAAATGAAGCACTAACATGGGTCAATTTGGGTAGCCATCAAAACATTGTGCAAGCGTATTATGTAATGGCAATAGACCATGTCTTCCATATATTCCTGGAGTTTGTTCCTGGTCTTCCTTATCTGGAGCCAACACTCTCTGACTGGATTCACAAGCGTGGTCTAACTCTGATAGAGTCTCTTAGAATCGCAATTCAGATTTGTCAAGGCATGCTTCACGCACGCAAAGAGATGGCAAAACTAGGGATAGAGTTTGTCCATCAGGATCTGAAGCCCTCCAATATCCTCATTTCGTCTTCAGGGGAGGCGAAAGTCTCCGACTTCGGGTTAGTGAGACATATGATTCCTAGCGATACGATGACTCTAAGGGGACCAGAGGGCAGAGCAATGCCGCTGGTAGGAGAAGACCAGAGGGGAGGAACACCTCTTTATATGGCACCGGAGCAGTTCCATTCTGATTCCAGAATTGATGCCAGAACTGACATTTACTCTTTTGGATGTGTTCTGTATGAAATGATTACAGGTGAGTTCGCCAAAGGCAACCCAGATCCGATGAGCATTGTAGCCTTTCACCGAGAGAATCGTGAACCAGCGTCATCAAGGTTACTTGATTACGCGCCAAAGGAACTGGCTGACGCGGTTGCCTTGTGTCTCGGCAACAGCCCGAATGTCAGACCAACGGATTTTGAGGAGGTAAGAGAACTCCTTAATGCTGCGCGCTTCGGCATCCCTGGCTACAGGACCCAGGAAGGGACTATAGCAAACAACCCAACGCTCAACGATATGCTCCTCAAAGGAATCTCTCTATTGCATCTGGGCCGTTTTGTGGACTCTATCAAGTGCTTTAATGAGATTGTGAGTGAAAAGGCAGATTTTAGTGTAGCTTGGTATTACAAGGCGATGTGTGAATATCAGGGTATGGTACTTGATCAAGCATGCACTTCGGCCGAGAATGCATTAAGATTGGGATTACCAGATACTCATATGAGGAAGAGCGCTGAGCAGATCTTGAATGTGGGCGCTGAGTTCTTCTCCCGGTCTGTTTCGCGGGATTCTGATGACATTATAAACGATCTTGCGGGGCTTCTTCCCGATGATTAACCTCTAACGCGTTAGCGAAGCAGAATGAGTAGGTCGAATGGGCGGACTGAGAGAGTTGCTTAACAAAGCAAAGCTGTTTCTGCAAGAAGGCGATCTGGTAAAAGCCGGAGAGCACTTCAAAGAAGCCATTGAGTTGGATCCCGTATGCATTGAAGCTCACAAAGGTCTGGGTCGCTGCTACTATAAGGGGCTTGTAAACGTGGAGAAGGCTTTCACCAAAGGATTGAAGCGAGGAGTCGTTCACCTGTCATTGGACTGGATTGAGAAGATCGAGCCCATTCGTGAAAATGCGAAATCGTCTCTAGAAAAAGCAGTTGAGTTGGGGGACAATGACGAGAAACTCTTCCTTGAATTGGCTGATTTGTACTGGACTCATTTCAATAAGGCAAGCCAAGCTGAGAAGTATTGGAGCAAGGCTTTGTCAATTGATCCAAACTCAGCTGAAGCACATTTCTGCCTCGGCAGGCTCTTCAGCCTAAGGAAGAAATGGAAAGAAGCAGTGAAACATCTGTCAAAAGCCATTCAGTTGAATGACAAGAATCCAGAATATTTCTTCGAGCTTGGACAAGCGCTTTACAAGAAAGGGAATCGAGCTGAATCTGTGAGATATTATGAAGCAGCAGTCAATCTGAATCCTGTCTACAAAGATGCGGTATTCAACCTTGGAACCGTATTCTTCGATCTTGGGAAAAGGAAGAAGGCTCTCGAGGTTTGGCGAAAGTTTATCGAATTAGAGCCAGTCTCAGACGACACCTATCGACTCAAGACCCAATTCCCAGAGCTAATCGACTAAGGGAGCAAACTTCATTCTTGCTAAGAAACCGAGATCAGCACGACTTACTTACGAGTTCATACTCAGGGTAAGCTGTAGGGTTCACATAGATCGTTTCAATTCTCTAAGCCTCAGATCGTATCTGTAGTTCTGTTCTTGGATGCGTTCCTTGGTAGGATCGAACCATGCGCAGATCTCCTCAGTGAGCGGGATTTTT
>Ga0114922_10000253_pt1 | contig 51369 bp, 43 predicted proteins | sample AartaG_FD_100975 | JGI IMG/M metagenome (GOLD analysis project Ga0114922, IMG submission 100975) | Deep subsurface microbial communities from Aarhus Bay to uncover new lineages of life (NeLLi) - Aarhus_00045 metaG | ecosystem: Environmental > Aquatic > Marine > Oceanic > Sediment | place... | reverse complement strand
CCTACGCCGCGGCAAGCATGATAAAAAAATGTCAAACAAACCCAATTTTTCGAAGGGCAAAAATGAACATAACCTCAGCTTTAACAAAGGATTACGAAAATGAACAACCTGGCAGACCCGGCCGAAACAAAACCAATCTCGAAGACCCGGCCTTCCTCAGACGGAACCAATTACCAATAATCAATTCCAAAGGAGCGTTGCAGAAATGACCTAAAAAATGTAAAACGAAACCAATTTTCGAAGGGCAAAAATGAACATAAGCTCAGCTTTAACAAAGGATTACGAAAATGAACAACCTGGCAGACCCGGCCAAAACAAAACCAATCTTGTCCGCCATCCGTGTGAACCTGTGCCTTAGGTATCCTCCGCGTTAGCTGTGATGTCATTGACCGGTAAATAACGTCTCAATCAGGTACTCCATCGCTTCGCTAAAAGGCACGGGAGTGGGGCCTGCTATGTGAGTGCTTTCGCCGATTGCCGGCACTTGGAAGGGATAATAAGAACCATCTTCCCAGTTAAACTCAAGCCAGCGCAGGGAAGGGTCTTCCAACGAAACGGCAAACGTAAATGAAACCTGCGTCGGCAGCCCCTTGCCGTCAACGGCGACGACCTCAACAGTTAGCCGGGGCAGGACCATCTGTTGTCCCGCCCGCATACCGAATCGGTCGCTGCGGAACAAAGTATTGAACTGCTCGAAGAAATTGACAAAGTGCAGGTCGTATTGCTGCTCAATCTCCAAAAGGTTTCCGTCCCCGGCTTTCAGCAGTACAGTCTTCTCGCCGGTTCGAATAAGTTCAACCTGAGTAAATCCGGGAGCCAGGATGCGAGTGGCCCGAGGCAGAGGTTCGCCTTCGTAGGCCCTTACAAAAGGCGCGAACACAAGAGCCAATGGATTTGGCGCATTTACCACTACCAGGTCCTGGTTTTCCAGGCCCTCCGGTGAGCCGACCTGCGCCGTTAATTCCATAGTGTCGAAAATAAAAGATGTCATCTTCGGCGAGATAATCCTTCCCGCTACGGCCATCGGCAAATGCACAATTAACAATATCAAACAAAGTCCCCAGGCCGGCGCCCGCCAGAGGTGCGATTTTGGCAGCCAGCTTTCCCTGGCCAGCAGGTAGCCGATGAACTGCGCAATCAACGCGAAACCTGCTATTGCCACAAAAATCAGGTTTCGGCCGGTCGGGATGACAGCGCAGACGGGCAGGACCGATAGCAGCATTGCCGTGAACCAGAACCTTGCCAGGCGGCTCGTACGCAGCAGAGGAAACAATATGATAAAGACCACAGAAAGAAAAACCACGCTGACGAGCCAGGCCTGCGTCCTCACCGAATCATTTACAAAGCAAAGCAGGTCGGGCGACTGCCAGCTCCACAGGCCCATAAGCAGGACCGGGCCACGCTGCAGCACCGCCCAGGCGTAGTGCAGGGGCTCTAAAACGGGGTCCAGATACATACCGCTGCCGTAAAAGCCATAGCCTAGCGCGTTATAGATGATGCGCCAGAGCACTATTACAATGAAACCTGGTACCAAACTAAGTCCCCGCCGAACCCAGCTTCCATTATCGAGAGCAACGGCATACGCAAAAATGTAAGCAAAGGTCGCGATACCGGCCTCGGCACACAGCAGCGAACAGAGTAAAAAGAAACCGGCAGCGACGGCTGTCGGCAGCGAACGAGTTGTGCGCCACCGATGATGCGTAAGCACAGCAAGGATTCCAAAGACCAGCGCCAGCAAAACATTTCTGTTGGCGATAAACATGGCAGGGACATAATTATTCTCATCCAACAGGTACAGCAACGCCGCCAGCCCGGCGAGCCAGACGGGTCCGAGCAACCTGCGGTACAGGACAGTAACCAGAAATACTACCGCTGCGAACCATATAAGGCTGTGTGCATGCATCATCGCCGGCGAATCCGGAAACAGGCGGTAATCGAGCCAGTGGGTAAAGCTCGTCACTGGCCGCCAAAAAGATGCCCTCAGACCGTCATAGGTCCACCAGGGCAATACACCGGAATCCTTAAGCTTCTTGACATCGCTGGTGGTGCGCCCGGCTCCAAAAAAGGTGAAAAGCACTGTGGATAGTCTCCCGGACCCCTCAGGTATCATACCACTATCGTGCAATCGCTCAGGCAGCTCAGAAGGTTCAACGAGCATCGAACGATGGATTAGATCGTCCGTTATCAAGCCTGCCTTCAGGGCGGGAAGCATGATTACAAAGGCTGCAACGGCCAGGGCTACCGGCAGGTAACGGTGCCCCAGACCTCTGCGCAGCAGCCACAGGATTCTCTGGGCCGGCATAGAATCGGCCTTTCTGTTATGGACTTATGTTTTCCGACTAACCTCTGCACAGCTATCAAACTTTTCTACTATAAACAACTCCAGCTACAGGGGGAAATCAGGGCACAGCTTATAAGCCCTGTTTATTTTATCAGCTTGATTATCTCATCGAGGTCATTCGGAGCTTCTATGGGGGCATTGCTGAATTGGCCCTGTTTTCCTTTATGGTAGTTGACCGTTACGTTGGGGTCTTTCAACGGATGGCCTGTCAGCACACAGGCAACTTGCTCATCGGCGTCGATGATGCCTTCAGCCCTTAAGTGCTTTAATCCTGCTATTGTCGCCGCCGAGGCCGGCTCACAGCCCAGGCCGTATTTGCCCACAATCGCCTTTGCGTCGCAGATTTCTTCATCTGTCACCGCACGCACAATGCCGTTACATATATCAATCGCACGCAGGCATTTCTTCAGATTAACCGGCCGCGAAATTTCTATCGCCGAAGCGCAGGTATGCGGCGAAAAGTTACGAGCCGTCAAGTCGGCGTAATAGTCATCGATGATTTTCTGGTCGACCCGGCCATCGTTCCAGACGAGTTTTTTATTATTGACCAAATCGTTCAAGGTATCAGCGCCCGTTGCGTTAATAATCGCCATTCGGGGTATTCGCTCAATCAACCCCAGTTGCTTCAGCTCGTAAAATGCCTTGCCGAAAGCACTGGAGTTGCCCAGATTTCCGCCGGGAACCACTATCCAGTCCGGCACCTCCCAGCCCAACTGTTCGATGATTCGATACATTATGGCTTTTTGGCCTTCGAGCCGAAATGGATTTAATGAATTGAGCAGATACAGGCCCAGCTTTGTGCAGACATCCTGAACCTGTCTCATACAGTCGTCAAAATCACCTTGAATCTGAATGGTTTGGGCACCGTAGTCCATGGCCTGACTGAGTTTTCCGAAAGCGATTCGGCCGGAACCTATAAAGACGGTACATTTGAGGCCGCAACTGTGCGCGTACAATGCCACTGACGCAGAAGTATTACCAGTCGATGCGCAAGCACATGACTTTGCACCAACCATCATTGCGTGACTGAACGCCGCCGACATTCCGTTATCTTTGAACGAACCGGATGGATTAAGCCCCTCATACTGCAGATATAAACGGCCGGGCTGCATATCGACATACTCTGCGACGGAATCGTTCTCCTGCAGAATCGTCTGGCCCTCACCTATAGTTACTTTGTATTTATCCGGGCAGAAGTCCAACAGTTCGCGAAATCTCCACACGCCCGAGAAATCTAGAGGATTACCTCTGTTTGCCCAGCGTCTGCCAAAGTCACTTAGTTTGTCGGGAACTTCAATCCTATCCCAGTTATACTGTGCATCGAGCAACTCGCCACAGGTCGGGCACTTGAATATCGCCTGCCCGCAATCGAACTCATCTCCACAGCCGGGATTAATACACTTCTGATATGCTACATCAGCGTTTGTCGGCTTAGTCATTTATAAACTCCATTTTGATTTTGCTACAATTATAGACAGCCAACAAAGCTTTTGATATAAAAATCAGTTTTAATTTACGCTGATTCCGTGTTGATTTTTTCTATGAGGCCCGGCAGCTCGGCGAGCTGATTTATTTTCCAGGTTCCCTCAGGTATTTTCCTGCCGGCGTTGGTATAGGCGGCTTTCAAGACTGTCCACATGCCGGTTTTCGCCGCAGGTTTTGCATCCTTATCTATGCGGTCCCCCACGAACATTATATTTTGCGGCACCTCGCCGATCCTCTCTGCGGCTGTTTTAAATATCCTAGCATCGGGCTTTCGAAAATCAAGTTCGTATGAATAAAGCCTCACGGGGAAAAAGTCCAATATGCCGAACCGCTCAAGATGTTTATCCAGCGAACTGGCCGTCACAAAAGTGTTGGAAACTATACCAAGCTTAAGGCCCAAATTCTCAAGAGCAGCTAAAGTCTCGGTAATGTCCGACTCGACCTGACTGACTTGACTCAAAGGCTCATACCAAAGCCAGGCAAAATGCCGCCACTGTTGTCTGTCGAGTTTGATACCTCTTTTTGTGCCCACACCCCTTAATAAAACAAGCGAGTTAAAGTCCTTTTTTGTTATGTTGGAAAGCCACTGACGCAAACGCAGAGCTATCAGATTTCGCCAGCAGTAGTATTTGAAATTGCCGACCGGCTGTCCGCAGCCTTTAAGAAAGTCGTATGACAATTTGGCACCTTGTTGGAAAAGCCGCGTCGTATTGACTTTGCCGAAGTTAAGCAAAGTCTCACCGATGTCGAACAATACCGCTTTGATTTTTTTATCTGGCAATTACTTTACCTCAACGGCGGTATATCGTCACCAAAAGCCTCCTGCGCCCACTCGAACATTTCTTCTTCGGATATCGCCGATGCCCGGTTGGCTGAATACTCAGCATCAATTTTGTTTTTTATTTTGGCGATACGCGGGTCATGCTTGGGGATTTCGATTTCGTACCTGGCTTCTATCCAGTGCTTGATGCCAGCCAATCCACTTTTATCCGTAAGGGCGACCCTCACAGGTCTGTTCAACAACTTCTTAGTATCAAAGCAATTGTAAATCTCCTCATTCTTCAGCAACCCATCGGCATGAATACCGGCTCGCGTAACATTGAAACATTTGCCCACAAGAGGATAGTTCGAAGGCAAATCAAAACCAAGCTCCTTTTGGGCGAACTCGGCAAGTTCAGTTATCGCGCCGTAATTAACGCCTTCTGTCATCCCCTTTAACTGAGCATGCTCAACAACCATTGCCTCCAGTGGTGGATTGCCGGTCCGCTCACCCACACCAAAAATAGACGTATTTGCTGCGGCGCATCCATACAGCCAGGCGGTCATGGCATTTATCTGAACCTTGTGCAGGTCATTATGGCCGTGCCATTCAAGCCATTCGGGCGGCACACCAATTTCCCGCAGTCCGTAAATAAGTTTGGGGACACCACGGGGAAGCACCACATCGGCCCACGGCAGGCCAAATCCGAGAGTATCACAAAGTCGAATCTTGACCGGTTTGTCATATTCCTCGGCCAGCTTCATCAACTCAGCGGCAAAGGGCAATACAAAACCCTCGTAATCAGCCCGTGTTGCATCCTCGAAGTGACATCGTGGGATGACCCCGCTATCCAGCGCGGCCCGGACAATATCAAGATACGCCTCCATGGCCTGTACGCGTGTTTTTCGCAGCTTGAGGAATATATGATAATCGCTTGCGGAGGTCAAGATGCCGGTTTCGCTAAGCCCCATTTGCGAGACCAGTTTAAAGTCGGCCGCCACAGCCCTTATCCAGCCGGTAACCTCAGGAAACTTGTAACCTCGTTCCTTACACAATTGGACAGCTTTTCTATCCCGCTCTGAATATAGAAAGAACTCACTCTGTCGAATCAGACCGGTCCCGCCATCTATTTCGTGCAGTAAATCGTAAATCTTCAGGATTTGCTCAGGCCTATAAGGAGGCCGGGCCTGCTGACCGTCGCGAAAAGTCGTATCGGTTATCCAAATTTCGTTCGGAATATCATGCTCAACTGGCTGGTTATCGAATGTTACTTTAGGAAATTCGGTATATGGGAATGTCTTCCGATACAAGTTGGGTTCCTTGGCATCCACAAGCTTAAGATTTTTTTTTGCCATATTTATCTCCTGTATATTGTTGGCAGGTTAACCGGCCATTTAAAACCTCGCACAAGACATACGTCAAAATCAGGGCTGACGAACAATAGCCGAGGTGGGATTCGAACCCACACGCCCAGTTATAGGCAGGGGATTTTAAGTCCCCAGCGTCTGCCATTCCGCCACTCGGCCTGACCGAATAAACTAACGGATTTTGACGAATTTTGCAAATTGTTTCTTGACCTCTAATCTTTGCTGGGGATGACCAAGATCCCAATAAACCGGGACTTGCTACAAATTAAGGTGGTTTTCAACAACCCACGATTGAGGTGATGAACACGAAAGGATTATCACAGTGATTTTCTATGGATGAACCGAGGCCGCCAACGACAAAGAAAATCCTCGATGCGCTCTATTATCTGACCAGCTCGAACCCTGTGGTCAAGCGCCTTTAACTGCAAGTCCTCCTCTGCTAACAGGCGTGCCTTTTTAATTTTCTCCGCGGCGTCGGCCAATCTGCCCATCGCCAAATAGACAACAGCGGAATCCCGCAGGGCACAGACGTTCTCCGGCCTTATATCAAGTGTATGAGCGAAAAACTCCGCAGCGTCAGCAAATTGGCCTTTCATGGCGGTTACAAGACCAAGATAATAATAGGCATCTGCATTGGCGCAGTCAAAATCAACAGCCTTCAGCAGGCACTCTATCGTCAAATCGATATCACCAATTTCCAAAAACATCGACGCCATTGCAACCAGTGTATCCGTGTCCTCCGGAGCCAGTTCTACCTCCGAAACCAGATGATTTCTCGCCTCTTGCTTTTTTCCTCTCATCAAGGCACACTGAGCCAGCCGATATCGCGGCCCCGTGAGTGTATTATCACTTTGTACTGCCTGATTAAGCAGTCGTACCGCCTGTTCATAATCAGAGTTGTTAAAAGCAATCTCTCCCAGACAGAACAAAGCGGCCGCAGAATCGTCTCGTAGCTCGAGTGTTCTATTAAACTTTTCCTTAGCCGATTCGATATCGCCGACCTCAAGTAAGAACAGACCAAAATCGAGAATAACATCGACATCGCCAGGGTTGACACGAAGTTCAGCCAGGAAATACTCGCGAGCCCGTTCATTATCTGCCTGGGCCCAGCAAGCCTGGGCAGTTCGATAATTAATTTGTGGATGGCTGGGCTCAAGCTCAGCGGTCTTCAGCCAGCAGTGAATCGCTCTCTTGTACTGGCCCCTGACAAAGAGACTGTTGCCGATGTTATAATAGCACAAAGCACAGTTCGTATTTATCTGCTGAGCGAGATAAAACATCTGCTCTGCCAAATCGTGCTGTCCCATCTCGGTATAAGTGATTATGCGATTACAATAGCAGGGCTCAAATGACGGGTCTAATTGCTCGATATGCTCAAAAGTATCGATAGCCAGGTCGTATTGGCCGGTCCGAGTATAATCGACCGCCAACGAATTTAATATTTCCAAATCACCAGGGTTCAGCTGCAGGGCAGCTTCATATTCTCCGATTGCGTCATCAAAGCGATTCATAGTGTCCAGAGCCAGCGCCTTGTCAAAATGCCAAGAGCTGTTAGCGGGATTGATATCAAGAGCCCCTTGAAGTTCTGCGATAGCCTGTGGTATTTTGCCCTCTTCATAAAGCTCAAAAGCTTTCCTGGCCTTGTGCTCGGCCTTGTCGTACAAGCCAAATTCCATATCATCGAAAAGCATAATCGCTCCATTGCCCAGCTTAAAGGTGAAAAAGTGACGAGTTCACCCAAGGTGCTTCGGCAATAAATTACTGCCGGGTTAGTGCTTTTTTGTAAGCTTTACCGCTTTTCGTCCGCATCAAAATTTTGCTTGCGATTCGGCTTATAAGCTCTTACAATTGCACAAGTTAGCTAAACGGTGATGAACGGATTCAGGCACTTGAGAGAGTCATACGTGGTGTTTTTCTGGAAACCCGGCTGAGTTGGTCTTATAATGTACTGCTACCCACATCCGTGGGAACAGTAACTTGCCAGATAAGGATATTATTTGGAGAAGCTAAACTATGGTTAAAGAAATAAAGGGTCAAGTAAAAGCCGGCAAGGGCAATTACGCCATTGTAGTTAGCAGATTCAACGAGTTTATAACCGCCAAACTGCTTGCCGGTGCAATCGATTGCCTGAAGCGCCATGGTGCCGCCGATGAGCAGATAACCGTCGTCTGGGTGCCGGGCGCGTGTGAAATCACCATAGCTGCAAAAAAGCTTGCTCAGAGCGGTAAACATGCTGCAGTCATCTGCCTTGGTGCAGTCATACGCGGCCAGACCCCTCATTACGATTATGTATGCCAGCAGGTAGCCAGAGGTATCGGCCAAATCAACTATGATTCAACGGTGCCGGCGGCATTCGGGGTTTTAACATGTGAGACGCTCGAACAGGCTGTCGAAAGGGCCGGCACGAAGATGGGCAACGCTGGCGCGGATGCGGCCATGACCGCCATGGAAACCGTCAACGTGATGGAACAGATATGAACTGATCATTGACAATTCAACAGTAATCAGTATTCAATTGGCAAGAGGCCAGAAGGTGGACAAGAGAACAAGGGCCAGAGAACTTGCTATGCAGGGACTATACCAACTCGACGTACAAGGCTCGGACCTGCTTGAGCGTTTAGGTGAGTTCTTCATAGAAAATGCCAGCGATGATTCAGTTCGGAGACTCGCCACTGACTGGACAAGAGGAACATGGGAGAACCTGGTACAGTGTGATGAGCTAATAGCCGATTCAGCAATAAAATGGCAATTGTCCCGACTTTCACCTGTCGACAAAAGCATTTTGAGATTAGCGGTATATCAGTTAAAATTCTCTCCAGACATCCCGGCCAAAGTCGTGATAAATGAAGCAATAGAGCTTGCCAAAAAATTCAGCACAGATAAATCGCCGGCGTTCATTAATGGTGTGCTTGATGCTGTTCTAAAGAAACTAAGAACCTAAAGCAAAAAATTTATGGCTTTGAGAGTAACGGATTGAGAAAAATAGCTGTATTAAACCAAAAAGGGGGAGTTGGCAAAACGACGACGGTTGTCAACACCGCTGCTGCTCTTGCTGCAATGGGATTGAAGGTTGTCGTTCTCGACCTGGACCCGCAGGCACACCTGACAATACATCTGGGCGCCGAACCCGAAGCCATCGAGTCCGGCTCATATAAAGTCCTGACCAAGGAAGCCAGACTTGAAGAAGAGTTTCTGCTTGTGCGTCCAAACCTCTGGCTGTTGCCGGCAAATATCAATCTGGTCGGAGCCGAAAGTGAACTGGTCAGTGTAGTCGGCAGGGAAACGATTCTGCGGGAAGCGTTCCAAGCAGTTGAGGACAAGTTCGATTATTGCCTTATTGACTGTCCGCCTTCACTTGGGTTGCTAACCCTAAATGCACTCACGGCCACTGGAGAGGTCTTGATACCGCTGCAGCCCCATTTTCTGGCCTTGCAGGGCTTCGGAAAGCTGCTGCAAACCGTCGAGCTTGTCAACAAAAGGATCAACCCGGACCTGGAAGTTAAGGGGATTTTGCTCTGTATGTTCGACAGCAGGGCCTCACTGCCAAATGAGGTCAGGGCCGATATTGAACAATTCCTCAAAAGCGCATATGGGACCAACTGCGCATGGTCGCAGGCACAGATTCTACCAGTTTATATTCGAAGAAATATCAAGCTCGCGGAAGCTCCCAGTTATGGCAAGACAATCTTTGAATATGAACCAAACTGCCACGGTGCCGAAGATTACAAAAAAGTCGCCGAGTTCATACATAACCAGACACAACTTGTCCCCGAGGCAGGCGGCGCCGAAAACGCTGGCCAGCCCCCCTTGGAAATCAGACCAATTTCACAACCTGGTTCGCACACGCCCCCGGCAGAGCTAACTGAAACGACAGCCGCTCACCCGCATGAATCTGACCAACACGAACAGAATCAAATCTAAAGGCAGACAAGCGCCGAATAGCGTGGAATTACTGGTTTCTTGAGTTGCCCCTGCAGTCTGTTGATGGACCAATATCACCAAAGGTCTTTCTTTTCGGCTGGTTTTTTCAGTCCCGCCGCGCCAGCCTTACCTTGGAGCTTGTCTGCAGCCGGCAACGGCGAGTGATGGTAAAGGACCTGGACCACCTTCCACTGGTCATTCAACGCCTCGACAGCTTCTGCCCATTTATCCGGGTATTTCCTGCTAAGCGGCTCAGCTAAATCCAGGCATATCCCCAAATACGCCGCACGTGCTTTTTCTTCAGCAGCTGTTCCTCCTGCAATTCCGGCTTCGACTTCAGCCTTCATTTTTTCTCGCAGTTCCTTCGCCTGCTCAGTCCGCTTGGACAGCCGCAGGACGTTAGCCGGCTTCTCGCCGCGGATTCGATAAGCTATTCGCCCGTTGACCACAATCCTCTGCCCACCCTGTCCGTTTATCACTCGCTCAGCCAGCTCGACAAGGCGGTCGGCGTAACTGGTGATGGTTTCGTCCTCCGGCATCTCCTCTCGCGTTGTGTTTTTGTAACGGTCAACAATTTGCCACCTCTGCGCCATCATCCAGCGATAGCCTTTGATGACGCCGATGATGGTACCGGCGGTAGCAGCATTGCAGTCGGCATCCCAGCCGAAGTTAAACGCCGTCATCAATGTCCTGGCAAAATCCCCACCGCCGTACAATAGTGCCGCAACAATTGACGCAGTGTTGAGCTCATGCCCGTTCATGTCACGCATCGTCCCGCCGTGACGCGTGTATTTGTCGTGGACCAGCTGTCGCGTCTTGCGCCAATCATCCGGATATTGCCTATGCCATCGCCGCACGTCCCCGACAATTCCACGGATAATGCTATTGGGATCCAGCGCAGCTACACCGGCGTCGAGGATTTCCGCCATATCGTTGCTGGTAAAGGCGGTCGCAATCATAGTAGTGAAAAACTGTGTCGTCTGAGCGGGTTCTGCGTCAATGGTGACACGCGTGTAGTTCAGCCCAATCCGAGCTGCAGTCTGCGGCATAGCCGGCGCCAACAGGCCAAACGTCTCACAGATAAACTGCCCCGATATGTTGAAATCCGCCCACGGATTCAGTGCAAAAGTCCCCGTCAGAGGGGGCTCAATGCCGATATCCATCAACTGGCGGGCATACAGATTAGAGCACCAGATGCGCTTATTCACTCGCGACTTCCATAGCTCCGCGATCCGCTCCGACGACAGGAAAATTTCATCCTCGTGCTGCATTATATAGATGTAGACCCATTCAAGGTCGGTGTCGTCGTCGGTCCAGGCTCCTTGTGGAAGGGCCGGCATATAACTTTCGACATTGCCGGGCTCGTTAATGTATTTCATCTCATGTTCAAGCCCGTTAAGATTGCCCAGCATCTGGCCGAGTAGCCCGCCGCGAATTTTGTCGGTGAGCGTTTCAGCCGATATCTCGAGAAATCCACCACTTTCCCCCTTGGCCGCCACAACACCAAGGCCCACGCTCATAATTACAATAACCAGCAGAAAATGGCGGATTTTCACAGCAATTCTTTTCATCGAATTTTCGCCTTTCACCTGTTAGGACTCACCCAATCTTCACATCCACATTCAGTACCGAGTCAGCCTCAAGAACAATCGCTTTGCTCAAAGTCACCTCTAAGCTAAGGCCCTCAAGACTAAATCTAACCGGTAGCCCTTTATTGTCCATCTTTGCGGCAACCTGAGAGGGCTTGGCATCTTGCTCAAGTTCGAACACTAGCTTGAGAATAGCAAGTTTTCCGTGCTTCATTTCAATTTGCTCTGTTTGTCTTAACTTGCTACGTTTCTGTGTGAAAAGGCCCCAACCCTCTGCAGCGGTGAAAAACGAAGCATGGTCATGCGGTTGCCAGATTGGTTTGAAGCCAATCACTCCGGCCGGGCCATCATATATGAAGCCCTGGCTGGCCAAAAGAATCGACCAGACACTCATTGCACGGGCGTAGAACTTTCCGCACTCATCATCACCAAACGGGTTGCCGCTGTAGCCCCACGACGCCCAGTTTGTGTTGGTCAGACCCGTGCGCAAGCGCCCGTCATAGCGGTCGTAAATAGCACGCGTCACCAGAAATCCTTCTTTCAGCATACCGTACTGGACCATGGTCGCGGCAGCAGCGTACTCGAAGCCGGTCATAGCCTCGTCGGCATACGTCATATGGTCTTTCGGCCGGTCCTTCTTGGGCCATGTTATCATCTGCATGCCCGCATCGTCATCGTCCACGTACTTGCGCGGAACCTGCTCGACACCACGAAAGTTGGTACGGAAATTGTACTTCAACAGTGATTTCATCGCCGAACGTACTCTATCGGCCGGATAGTGTGGCTCAAGACCAACCTGATTCGCCCACCATTCTCCGAGCACCTGGTCAATATGACAGCCGTTGTTGTAATCTCTCTCTGGTTCGGCATCGGGAATTTGAATGTAATATTCACCGTTCCATAGTGTTTCGTTTTGCCTGGTGGCACCGGCCTGACGGATGCTCCTGTAGCGCTTTGCCGATGAGCTGTCACCATGCATTTCAGCCATTGTTTCGCAAGTTTCCAGCACTGCAAGGTAGAGCGAACCAAGCCACGTTGTGCTGCCCCCAAGTTCTCCATCGAGTGTATTGTGCTGCCGTCCGGCTAATATCCCGTCTTCGTCCTTGTCCCAGGTTGCAATTATATAGTCCATTGCCTTTTTGTATTGCGGCCAATGTTTGTCAAACCACTGGCTGTCTGAACTGCAGAGATATTCGCGATATCCGCCGAGAATCTCGCCGCATTGGCCGTCAAAAGCCACCTTTCCCCCCGGATGCCGGAACGGAATCGCGCCGTCATTGCGCTGATATCTGAGAGATTGCTCGCGCATCCGCCGGGCAATCGACGGGAAAAGCCTCGCATGTGCCTGTGCATAATGCCAGACGTGCGCGCAATTGCCGTGGCAGCATCCTGTACCTTTACTGCATCCCTCCCAGGCGCCGAAGTAGCCGCTCTTGGCCCAGAAACATGTCTTGCTCCGGAGTACCGCTACCTGCGAGCTTATGCGATCAAGCATCCAGTGAGGCAAATTCGCCGAATAGAATGTCTTGTTATATAAGCGCGTCTGCTCCGTTAGCCTGTCCATGTTTTCCTTCAGATACCGCGTCACATCCAGAGCATCAGACCAGAAGTTGGTGTACATATTGCCTTCATGCTGCCACTGCTGTCTCTTGTCACCATGCTTGGTGTTAGGAAAATACCAGATAAGTGCAAAACGCACCGTACGCTCCTGTCCCGGCCCCAACTGCAGCGGCACCGCCAAGGCGCCATTTAGCGTCTGGTCTTTGGCCGATGGACCTGCTTGCTTAGGACCAGTTAGCCTGCCATCCTGTGACCATTGGTTTCTCAGATTGTCCAGACTCTCCCATGACGCGGTGCCTTCGGCGCCTTGCTTAAACACTGCCAATGCCATATCACCATAACCGGATGCGTCTTTGCCCATATCCGAGGTCATATGAAGAATCGTTGCGCCGTTTTCATCCATCACACGGTTGCGGTTTTGACCGAGGCCTATCAGCTGCGCCTTGGCTAAAGGCTCATCGGAAATCACAATATGGTCAACATCGATATGCCCCCACCAGTTGTCGACATCGTCGACTATCTGAATCTGTGCTTTCTTGTCTCGCAGCTCGCTCAGGTCCCAGGTTGTCCAGTCCATTGCGTCAGTGTTGTCCCCCGACCGCGTGCGAACCACTTGTCCATCCACCAAAAGGTTAATACACGTCCTGCCCGGATGGTCGCCCCCTGCAACAAGGAAATGAATATACTTTTTATCAATAGTAAACTCTTGTGACGTCAAGGTACCTGTGGGCCCATCCCCTTTTTTCCAGTATGTATTGACCAGTCCTTTCCCGCGAAAACCTTTCAACTGCTGTATGCTGTAAGCGCCTCTAGCCGGGCCTGCGCCGAACGCCTCTCCAGTCGCCAGCCAGTCACCATAATCCGATGATTCAAAGTCTGCCAAGACCGTTCCACTTTTAGGACCCGGAGAGCGAATTGTGCCAGTAAAGCCCACGGCGTTCTTCTGCGTTGCCAAAAGGCTTACCTCAACTAACCTGCTCGATGGATTCGCCACCTTCAGGTTGAATATGGCGCACGGAATCGCCGAGTCCTTTTCGTTTAGGGGAATAAGTGGATTGAACGTCTCCATGCTTAACTTTACCGGCAGTTTATCCTCCTCGAACTCGTACCAGCCGAACGGATATTCCCCGCGAAAACTAAGGTCTTTCATCGCTTCAAATGGCCCGACCGGGCTTGTCTGTAACGCTCGTATCACCGGCTCCTCGCCCTTTGTCCGCACGCGCACGGCAAGGAAACTATCCGGTACAATGGCGTGTGTAAAGTTGTTGAAAATCTGCCACACATGTCGTTCGGCCTTGCCATTAATCTGAATACAGCCCGCACCGATGCCGCCTACAGGCAGGCTAATAGCGGTCAGATGCTCCCTGCGATATACACGTGTTTTTCCCCTGGCAAACACAGACTCTGGTTGTTCCGGAAATGGATCACCCAACGACCACTCAGGCAGCGCCAGCGCCGCGGTACTCAAGCCTATAGCTTTTAGAAAATCACGTCGATTGAAATTATTATCCATTTTCGGGCCCTCATTGTCACACGAAAGCCGGTTATTTAATTTGCAGAAGCCCCACCGATTTTGCCGTTTTAAGTTCAATCAAAGCCATTATGCAAATATGTCAAACCAACTGCTGTGGGTTTTGCAGCTGTTCCTTTATTAAGTTTAGGAACTGTGCTGCGTAGACCTCGTCCACGACCGTCCGGTCGACGGCCAGGGTTAAACTTACCATTTTTCGGATGGCCACCTTGCTGTCTTTTGGGACAACCTCATTAATCACATTGCCGACAGCCATGATAGTGCTGGCAGGCGGCGGTACAATGCCGACGAAAGAATCAACGCCATAAGAACCAAGATTGCTTAACGCTATCGTTTCTCCTTCCACATCTTCGAGTGTCAATTTGTTACTGCGTGCCTTTTCAGTCAGCAATTTTTCCAAGCGGGCAATTTCGACCAATGTCTTCTCAGCAGCATCTTTTATAACAGGCACAACAAGCCCCTGAGTGGCGCTGACTGCAAAACCGATATTGATGCAGTCGGCAATCCTGATGTCATTGCCATCAAGCCTGCCTATCATAAGAGGGTACTCTTTAACGGCCGTTGCCAGGGCACGAATATAAAAAGCGTTTGTAGTTACTTTGACACCCTCTTGTTTCTTCAGCTTAGGACGCATGCCCATCAGTTCAGTTACATCCGCTTTTAACTCAATGTAAAAACAGGGCTTGCTCTGCTTGGCTTTTAACATCCTTTCGCCGATGAGCTTCTGGATTCTGGTACGCGGGACAGGGTGTTTCAAGGGATTATCCAAAGGCACCTCTACCATTTCTTCTCTAATATCAAGCCTGAAAACCGGTTTCAACTGACGGGCTAATATAATAGCGTTGCTATTGTGCCTTTGCAAGTGTGCAGAGGTGCGGTTTCCATTTGTAGAGGCGTTCGATTGCAGGTGGTTGCCGGTTTCCTAAGGAAAAGCGGTTTCATTTTTGTCTTTTTTTGGTATACTGCTGGTTCTTGTTTTGAAAAAGACACTGAATTTTGAAGTTTGGCGGCACAAGAGAGTTATCATGTAGTGGTTATTAGTATTGAGCTGCTGGAGCTGGTAAGCATCCCAAGTGTCGAGAGAATTGTCGAGTCGGTTAAGGCGATTTTGTAAACAGGGCGATGAAGTCGAAATAGCGAATGACAATAAGTAAATATTGCTATACGAGGATTTTAGAATGGCAAAAGAAGTAAGATTACCACAGCTCGGCCAGACAATGGAAGAAGGCACTATCGTTGGCTTTTCGGTCAAGATTGACGGTGAGGTCAAAAAAGGCGACGTGATTTTTGAGGTGGAGACCGACAAGGCAACGCTTGAGGTTGAATCACCGGCTGAGGGTTTTGTGAAACATATTCTTGTTGAGGTCGGCCAGACTGTACCGGTCGGTGAGCCGATTCTGGTCCTCGGCGACAAGGATGAAGAGGTCCCGCAGAGCTTTATCGATTCACTAAAAGGCCAGGCCGCTGGTGCCCCTGTAGCGGCAGCCCCTAGTGCTGCCGAAGCTGCCGCTGCCGTAACGGAACCAGCCGGAGCGGCAGGTAAGATAAGAGTTTCACCGAGGGCAAAGAAATTAGCTAAAGATTTAGGCGTGGATTTGGCGACGGTGACCGGCACGGGGCCAGCGGGCAAAATCACCGAGCAGGATGTCAAGGAAGCTGCTTCGAAACCACCTGAAGAGGTGACAGCGGCAGAAGAGGCAAAACCGGGAGCGACGATACGAGTCAACAAGCTGCAGAAAATAACCGCCCAAAAGATGCTGCAGTCCAAGCGCGAGATACCGTGCTACTATCTGAATGTAAGGGCTGATTTCACCGAACTGGTGGAGCTGCGAGCCAAAATGAACGAGACGGGCGATGCGAAAGTATCCTACAACGATTTTATTATACGTGCGGTTGCGACAGGAGTGGAGAAGTTTCCGATTATGAGCGGACAACTGGCCGGCGACGCGATAAAACTGGCTGACGCAATTAATGTCGGTCTTGCAGTCTCGGCTCCAAAGGGACTTATCGTCCCGGTAGTAAAAGACGCCAACAAAAAGGACGTAAAACAAATCGCTGCAGAAACGCAGGCCCTTATCGAGAAGGCCCGGAATGAAAAATTACAACTCAGCGATTTGGAAGGCGCATGCATTACGGTCAGCAATCTTGGCGGCTTCGGTGTAGAGTCTTTTATTCCGATAGTGATTCCCGGCCAGTGCAGCATCTTAGGTATCGGCAGGATTGCAGACACGTGCGTGCCGGACAACGGCAACATTGCTATTCGCAAATTAATAAGCCTGACGCTTTCAGTGGACCATAAAGTTGCCAACGGCGCGTATGCAGGTCAGTTCCTGGACTTCGTACGGAAACAACTTGAAGATACTTCCGCATTTGTATAAATCAGTTGTGGTTATGGCATATTGGCACCACAAACAATAAGGCGCTTATTAGTAAAGCTAAAGGTTAGAATGACGGAGTATTCGTGATGGCGAAGAAAAGTGAAGCGGTGCGCTTGCCGAATATAAGGAAGGCGACACCGAAGATTCCCGTTATTGGTGTTTTTGCTGCCAGTGACCCCCGTATTGACCATGCGAGTCGGACCCGGTGTATAAACATTGCAAAGATGGCGGCTGATGTAATAGGCCGGTCTGTTGTTATGCCCGACAAAACAGCAGTCCCGGCGGTTTACTCTGCGGTGCCGGTGGACGGCGAAGCGCAGGCTGATATTGTTGCTCAGCAGTTTCGCAAGGCCGGCGTGGACATACTGGTATGCGTGGCAGACACGTGGGCTTTCCCCCAGCCTACGACCATCTCGCTGCTGCAGCAATTTGGCGCAAATACACCGATAAACATTACCAGCGGCAACAGCGGCCCTAAACCGGGTGTTGTGTACGCACATGCTCTTCGCGGTGCGATAAGTCAATACGGGCGGATGGTTGCTTTGAATATCGGCAACTGGCCGGATATAGGGATGAATCCTGTGATGAGCAAACAAACTGCCAAAAACTTGATTGATTGGTGTTACGCTGCGGTAACGGCGGTGGCTTTACGCGGGCGGAGAGTTGTGGTATTGGGGCATGATTCAATGGGGATGGAAACCGCCCTCGCTCACATACTGCCGACAAGAAACACCTTCGGCCTTGAAATCACTCGTCTGGATATGAAGCTGTTGGCCGATATGCTGAATAAAAAAGCCTATAACGAAAAAGAGCTCAAAGCGCTGCGAGGGTGGATTGACAGATACGTCGGAAAACGCTTGGAACTCAAGGACGAAGCGGACAGTGAACGATTTGACATGAGTCTGGCAATGTACTTAATCGTCCGCGACCTGATGGCTGACTTGAACGCCGTCGGTGGCGGCTTTATGAGTCAGTTGGAATGGGGCAGTGACCGCAGAGGTATTCCGCTGCCGGTGGCCGATGTTATGGAGTCATTCTTCAACAGCACATTCGACCATAACGGTCGCAAGGCCCCCCTGCCTTATGCCACCGAAGCCGATGTCCAGGGACTTTTGACCATGCTATTTATGACTTACCTGAGTGGCGGAAATCCGCCTCTATTTATGGATTTCAGAAAGGTATGGGAAGGGTGGGAAATCAAGGAACTGGCCAAAAAAATCGGCGTTAAAGAACTGAATAGAAAAGCGGACTGGTACAACAAGGGTTTGGTTGACGGGGACAACTCCGGCAGTGCGGCATTTGACTGGGCGGCTAGGCCCGGGGCATCCGTCAGAGAAATTATGAAGGGCGTCGCAATGCCCCTGGCAGAAGACTTTTACTTCCCCGGCGGCGGTAATTCGGTCGCTTTTATGACGCCAGCCGGCATCGAGGGTATTGCTGCTCGACTGGCTTACAGCAGCCTTACAGGGATGTTCAGTATGGTATGGGACGAGGCCCGTACGACTGAAGTGCCGAGGAAACTTGGTCAGGCAATGTGCGAACTGACTACACCCACGTGGCCGCACACTTTTGTCGTGCCGAAATACGCGAGTATGACCGAATACAAGCAGTATCCGCCGGCCAATCACTTCCATATGACGTGGGACCTGCCGGTAGCACGCTTACAGCACTGGATGGATTTGACGGGTGTGTTGAGTATAGCGCCCTGGGCAGCTCGACCGAAGTTTATCGAGGGTGTTGACAGGCCCCAGCCTCTGGTGCACCTTATCAACGGCGGAGAGAATACATTCAAATCGCTGACAGCCCACGGTTGAAGTACAGCGCACTTCATCAATGGGCGATATAGGACTCGAACCTACGACCTCACGGGTGTGATCCGTGCGCTCTAGCCAACTGAGCTAATCGCCCCAAGGTCTATATATTAGAACCTCCGATGGTACCGTTTGTCAAGTTTTATCGATACAAAGTCACGTTTGCTTTGCCGGCAAGGATTGTTTGTCATCTTTTGCCAATGAGAAGACGGTGTTGGGCTTTCTTAAGCCGACTCGATGGCAACGAGATTGATGCGTCCGAGTTTTACACCTTTTAGACTGAGTATGTTTTCGGCGACCTTATTGATTTCACCAACGAGACCCCGCAGGACAATTACCTCAAGGCAGTCATGCTCATCGAGATGAATGTGAATGGAAGAGATTGTTTTTAGAATATGTGAATGCTGCAGGTGAGTTATCCTTTCCATCAACTTTGTCGAATGATGGTCGTAGACTAGGCATACGGCAGCGACGGCCCTGGCCTGGGGATTTTCCAGGCGTTCGGTGCTTAGCTGTTGCCGGATTAAATCGCGTATGGCTTCAGAGCGGCTTTGATACCCCCGACCGGCAATCAGCTTATCGAACATCGAAAGCAGCTCCTTGTCCAGCGAGACCCCTATGCGTTCAATCTGCTTCATTCCTGCACTCCCGACGGTCGCTTACAGGCCAAGGAACTGAATGGCCAAGCCGCAAAGACAAATAGTTGCTCCGGCTATAACATGTGAGTAACGCTGTAAGCGGGCTAATCTCGTGAAATTGACCCCCACTCTGGAAAGCAATACTACGCCGAGCATGGTGGCGATGGTAACTGTGCCGAACACACATGTCACAACTATCAAGCCAAAAACGCTGTTCTTTGCAGCCGGATACATCAGTATGGGAATCAAAGGTTCACACGGACCGAAAACAAAAATGACAAACAATGCCCAGGGTGCAATGCTCGCATCGTGAACATGGCTGTGTTCGATATGATGGCTGTGCACGTGAGCGTGTGCAACTTCACCGGTGTGACCGTGGCTGTGGCTGTGAGGCTGGCTTCGGTACGCTCGGCGCAGTCCCCAGACGAAATACACCAGCCCAAAGGCGATAAGCAGCCACGCGGCCACGTTCCCGCGGGTCGATTCGACAACCTCCAGTCTCTTAACCGCCAGTCCCAGCGACACGCCTATCAGGCCGAGCACAACTGAGCTGCCTATGTGCCCCAGTCCGCATAAAAAAGTTATCAATGAGGTCTTGGCCGTTGACCATTTTCGCGACCAGGACATCATGACGAAGGGCAGATAATGGTCCGGGCCCAGTATAGTGTGGAAAAAACCTATCGAGGCGGCCGTTACTATAAGAGCATTCAATTCCGTCGTCATAACTAACTCCTCCAAAAAACCTAAAAACACGCTATTGCGCATAAAAATATTAGATTTGTGCTACCATGTCAAGGAGATAACTGACGAAAAACATAATATTTTCGGACATGAACTATGTGACCACTGTTGCCTAAGGGGTGATATTATCACCGGTGATGGTGCAAGAAATGATATTCGGATTCAAAACTGACGCTTGAACAAGGCCTGCAAAAATAAATATCATGGAAAAATAAGTGAAACGCCAAATCAAGTCAGCAGAATCTGCTTTTTATCGGTCTTAGGCGGCCTTAATGGCTGCGAAAACCGCAATGTTTTTGTGTTGTTCTGATATATTCTTTATACTTTATTACAGAAGTAGCGGATACGACAAACCCCTGTGACATGCCATTATAAGGGGGGCAAAATGTTTTACCGCAAAACACAAAAAGGCGCGGCGTTTATAATATCGCTGATAGTTTTGGCAATATTATCAGTCTGGGCAGTTGCTATCCACTCGATGTCCGGCGCCAACGTTCAGATTGCCGAGAACCAGCGCAAAGGTGATTCCTCAAGGGCCTGTGCTGAATCGGGCCATGATGTTATTCGCTTCTGGCTCAGCCAGGTCATCATGCCGGGTACAACCAGCGCATCTGCGAAATTCGGCAATCTCGGCTCCTTCATGGAAAACGAGCTGACCGCTAATATTGCCGCTAATTATAACGGCAGCAACCTCATTGCGGTTTCGCCTGTTACTCTCGACTCAACAATAGCGCAGAATTTTGCCGCGCAAATAAGCGATATCAGCGCTATCGATCCCAACACAATCCGGGTAGATGTGACGGGTGCATATGGGCCGATAAGCCGGACGGTAAGAGTCAATTACGAATTCGGGCCAAGAAGGAACCCGCTCTTTGATTACGGCGTGGCGACAAAGGGGCCACTTAATTTGTCCGGTAATATCGAGATGGGCGGTGCAAACATCGAACTCGATTCAGGTGTTTATATCGACAGTGAAGACGCCAACGCCCTTTCCATTATCGGCAATTCGTCAATCGCAGGCGAGGTCGATATAACAAACCCAGATGCCGTTGTTAACTTGCAGGGTGGACAGGCCTCAATCGGTGGTGAAACCGGACAGGAAGCCATAGACAATCATGTTAACTTCGATGCGGACCAGATCCCATTTCCGGTTCCCAATCCCGGCTACTTCTTACCTTATGTCCAGAACACTTACGACCCAAACAATCCGCTGACCGAATATGATAACGTGGAGATACCGGCGGGAACCAACCCGGTTTTTGGTGCCATAACGTTAAGAGGTGTTGTCTTCATCCAGGCCCCTAATGTGGTCACTTTCACAGGAAATACCAGCATAACAGGCATCATCGTAGGCAACGGCGATTTGAATGATAACTCCGGGACCAACGAGATAAGATTCCTTGGTACCGTCAACAGTTACCCGGTAACCGACCTGCCCTATGAACCCCAATTCGAACATCCTGACGCCGACAGGTGGCTGCAGGACGAAGTCGGCACGTTCCTCATGGCTCCCGGCTTTGCTGCCTCTTTCGGTGGTAATTTCGACACACTTAACGGTGCTATTGCCGCCAACGGAATTGAGTTCTGGGGCGATGCCGGCGGAACGATTGACGGCTCGGTGATTAATTATTCTCCTAACGCGATGACCCTGTCCGGCAATAACGACCTCTACTTTAACTGTTCGACGACAGAGACGCCGGCAGGTTTCGAAACTGAGATAGTGCTGTATTACGATTCCAGTTCTTATTCTGAGGTTGTACTTTAACGTTTAATGTTTAATGAACACCTTAAATTGAATAGATACTGGGGTGATAAAATGAAGCGCGTAAAAACAACAATAATTTGTTTGCTTGCTGTTGTAATTACAAATTCGGCAGTGGCGGCTGTGCGCTATGTACCCGACCATTATCCCAACATCCAGGCAGCTGTCAATGCCTGCAGCAATGGCGACACGGTTGTAGTCGCACCCGGCATATATACCGGCTCAAGTAACCGCGACATAACCTTCAATGGCAAATCAATTACCGTGCGCAGTATCGACCCTACCGACCCTAACGTCGTAAACAGTACGGTCATCGACTGTGATGCCAACGATCGCGGCTTTGTCTTCGAAATGGGCGAAAATGCCGATTCGACAGTCAGCGGACTTACAATTACCAATGGATACGCCTTCTTAGGCGGCGCGGTTTACTGCTACAACAACAGCAGTCCTTCGATTATCAACTGTGTAATCACCGGTAACTCAGCGGTCTTAGGCGGGGCGATAATGTGCGCTAACAACAATACTCGTCCCAAGATCAGCAACTGCAAGATAATAGCAAACTCTGCATTGTTTGGTGGTGGTGGGATATACTGTAATGGCGCCAGCCCGGAAATAAGAAATTGCGTTATAACCGGGAACTCCTCTCTGTACGGCGGTGCAATCTACAGCCATAACGCGGGCAATCCGGTTATCGCCAACTGCACTATCAGTGCGAACACGGCCTCCAACTCAGCGGGAGCCATTTACTGCTACGAATCAAGCAATCTGACTATAAATAACTGCATCCTTTGGGGCGATACGGCCGGGTATGCGCCAGAGATCCTGGTCGGCAACTCGGGGACAGGCACTTCAATCCAGATTTCTTACTGCGACATTGAGAATCCTGATGAGAATGTGGTATACGAGCCCGGCGGCACTATAAACTGGGGCGAAGGCAACATAGATGCCAACCCGCAATTTACCCAGATGGGTTATCTAAGCAGCGATGAAAGTTTTATCGCAGGCGACTACCACCTGCATGAAGAATCGCCCTGTATTGATGCAGGCGACCCGGCCTTTGTCACGGGGCCTGATGAGACTGATATCGACGGAGAACCGCGAATATCAGGCGCCAAAATAGACATGGGAGCTGATGAACTTGTGGTTGCAATACCTGCCGAAGTCAAGATTACGCCTAAAACTCTGAATCTTGCAAGCAAAGGAAATTGGATTACCTGTGTCATCCGGCTTCCAGACGACTATGATGTCGCCGATGTCGATCCCGACACTATTAAGCTGAACGAAGAAATAAGCCCTGTGTCGCGCAAAATCAACCAAAGGGCACAAACGCTCCTTGTCAAATTTGACCGGTCTGATATCGAGCAGATGTTAGATGGTGTCACGGAAAACCCAGTTGAGCTAAGCGTTAGTGGCCAGCTCACCGATGACACCGCTTTCCAGGGAAGCGACACAATCACTGTAGTGAGCAAGGGCGGCTGACGGTAACTGTCCGCGGTTTTAAACAGTCTGGAAAACTGACAGGATTTTGTGGCTCTCCATTCATAAAATAAGTTCTGCACAGCCGGGGTATACTCTGGAGCCGCAGCGCGGATAGCCTCGCAATAGAATCCCACCTGCTATTGAAAAATAGCGCCTTAGTCTTTGCTGGTCACGTAGATTACCTGCTCGGCAAACCAATTAGGTGCCAAACTTACAGGGCTAATGCGCGTCTTGCCTACCGGAATCTTCTGTTGGACCTTTACCCCCAACTCCTCGCAGAACCTGTCGAAGTCTTTCAGTGACAGAAAGTGTATATTCGGGGAGTTGTGCCAGCTGAAAGGCAGCTGCTTGGTAACCGGAGCCCTGCCGGCAAAAAATAACTGTGCCCTGCTCTTCCAGTGGGCAAAGTTAGGAAAGCTGACAATCACCCTTTTCCCAACTCGCAGCAATTCTTTGAAAACCTTTTCAGGATTTTTTACTGTTTGGACCGTTTGCGATAATATTACATAATCGAAGCTTCTATTAGCATAATCTTCCAGACCCAGCTCAACATCGTGCTGGATAATGGACAGTCCCCGGCTTACACAATTCAGTACGAGGTCCTGCTGCAGTTCGATGCCTTCGCCCTTTATTTTTTTGTCAGCAGTAAGATCTGCCAACAGTTCGCCATCACCGCAGCCGATGTCCAGAACCGTACAGTTCGGCTCTATCAGGGACTCTATCAACTCGTAGTCAATACGCATGCGCTGGGCCTGTTCGAATCGGCTAAGCAAACTTTTTCTTCCAATTGCGTCCGGACGGTAATCTTTTCTTACTCCAGGCCGGTGCGTGGCCTGCAAAAAGCCGGAGATAAATGAACCAAGAATCTCGGGCTCCAGCAAAAAAGCGTCGTGGCCATAGGGCGAGGCGATGTCACAGTAACTAACATCTTTACGATTGGCAACCAGCACATTGACTATCTCTCTGGATTGTTCAGGTGTAAAGAGCCAGTCACTTGCAAAACTGATTACAAGGAACCTGCAACTGGTATTTGCAAAGGCGTCGACCAATGACCCATACTCCTTGGTCAAATCGAAATAATCCATCGCCTTGGTTATATAAAGATAGCAGTTGGCATCGAATCTCTCCACGAAGGCTTGCCCCTGGTGGTCGAGGTAAGTCTCAATGGCGAATTCCGAATTAAAATCATAATTGTATTCATCCGCCCTGCGCAGCTGCCGCCCGAACTTTTCGCGCATACCCTGTTCCGACAGATAGGTAATATGGCCTATCATTCGCGCCATCGCAAGTCCTCTGTCGGGCCCCCTTCCCTGATGGTACTGTCCGCCGGCAAAATTCGGGTCGGCCAATATAGCATTGCGTCCCACCGCATCAAACGCGATCGACTGTGCTCCCAGATGTGCCGTCGTCGCAATCGGCATGGCGGATTTGACAAAATCAGGGTACTCTATCGCCCACTGAAGAACCTGCATGCCCCCCATCGAACCACCGATTACCGACAAAACCTGCTTTATCCCTAACTTGTCCAACAACAGCTTCTGTACCCTTACCATATCGGCTATCGTGATAAACGGAAAGTCCAGGCCGTATGGCTTGCCGGTCTCAGGATTAATCGAGCTTGGACCGGTTGTCATGGGCGCCGGTGACTCCGGCTCGTCGCAACCCCCTAAAATAGTGGAGCAGATGACAAAATACTTATTTGTGTCGATTCCCTTACCCGGGCCGACCATAATGTCCCACCAGCCGGGTCTCTTGTCCTCAGCGCTGTTCAGACCGGCAACATGGGCATTGCCGCTAAGAGCGTGGCAAATCAAAATAGCATTATCACCGGCCTCGTTTAGCGTTCCATATGTCTCGTAGGCCACATCGACAGGGCCCAATGTCTTGCCGCACTGCAGCTTCAAGGGCTTGTTCTGTTCGACGACCCGTATTGCCTTTGTCTTGACGATACCAACCGAATTTCCGCTCAATTTTGCCATGGCTGAACACAAGTATACAGAAAAACTTCATTCTGTAAAGAACAACAGCACCAACCAGCCGTGAAACTGGCGGCCCAGCAGGTGGCCGGTTAGGATAATTTCTGCTTTAAAATTGCCAAAAAGTCTTGACACCGCAAGATAAGACCCATAGATTATATCTAGAGTTCCAATCTCAAAACATAGCGATAGATTATTACCGAATACCATTTAGGGAAAGGGCGTATAAAATGGCAAAGAAGAAAAAGGCCGGGAAGAAGAGAAAGGCCCCAAAAGGCCTGTGGAGCACAAAGGATGTCAACCTTCTTAAAAAGCTTTTCCCGAGCAATCCCACATCCAGGATAGCTGCAAAGCTCAGGCGCAAAACCGACGCAGTGAAAAAGAAGGCGTCCAGAATGGGGCTTCGCAAGTCAAAGAGATACCTAAAGTCTATCGGCAGGGCGTAACGAATCTCCAAATGCTCTCTGCCGCCTTTGGGGCCCCAAATTATAAAGTCGGTGTTTCATTAGTCTGCAAATGTGATTCTCCACGTTTGGGGACTCCATAAATGATGACGATATAATCGCTCACTCTTCACAGTGATTGCACTGCTTAATTTTGGCCGAGCCCAACTTCTCAGGGCTTAAAGCGCCCAAGTCAATCCGAACACACGGTTCATGGTTATCAGCTTTTAGCAATTGTCGGTGTCATATCCGGCGTTGCTTATTTCTAATCCCTTGACATTTCCTCCCAATATCGTTATTTTTGCACAAAGTTTTTATGGTACATTTGTACTGCTTATATCAGGAGCTTAATTTTGAGAGTTCTTTCAGGCATACAGCCATCCGGTCGGCTTCACATAGGCAATTTCTTCGGCGCAATACGGCAGCATCTCAAACTCCAGGCCGAGCACGATTGCTTTTACTTCATCGCCGACTACCACGCCCTTACCAGCAACCCCTCGCCAGCCGATGTCGCTCAGCACACTCTTGATGTAGCAATGGACTATATCGCCCTGGGTCTCGATACCGAAAAAACCGTCTTCTGGCGTCAATCCGAGGTGCCCGAAGTTACCGAGCTCACCTGGCTGCTTTCCTGCGTAACACCGATGGGACTTCTACAGCGATGCACAAGCTTCAAAGACAAAGTCGCCCAGGGCATGAGCCCCAATCACGGCCTCTTCGCATATCCGGTCCTGCAGGCTGCCGACATCCTCATCTACAACAGCAACCTCGTCCCAGTCGGCGCCGACCAGAAACAGCATATCGAGGTTACCCGTGATATAGCAATCCGATTTAACAACGCCTATGGTGAAATCCTTACCGTCCCAAAAGAATACATCATCGAATCCGTAGCCGTCGTACCAGGTACCGACGGCCGGAAAATGAGCAAGAGCTACGGAAATACCATTGAGATGTTCGAGCCGGAAAAAACCGTCAAAAAGAAGATTATGCGCATTGTTACCGACTCGACGCCTGTCGAAGAGCCCAAAGACCCCGACAAGTGCAATGTCTTTGCGCTTCTAAAGTTGGTGGCCTCAACTGACGAGTCAGCAGACTGGGAAAACAGATACCGCAGTGGTGGTATGGGCTATAGCGAGGCTAAAAAACACCTTGTTGAGCTGATGATGGATTATTTCAAACCTTTCCGAGAAAAAAGAACCGAACTCGAAAATAATATTGATTATGTCAGAGAAGTCCTCGCCAACGGTGCAAGCCGGGCAAAGGCCGTCGCTGCTAAAACACTCGTTGAGGTCCGAAAGGCAGTCGGATTAAGAGGATAATGATGGATGATAAGCTCATCACAATCGCGCAGTACACAAATCCCGCTGAAGCCAGTTTGGCAAAACAAATACTCGCCGGTTTTGGAATCGAATCAGTTCTAACAGGCGAGAACTTTTCGGTCATATATCCCGTCCCTTCTCTTGCAAATGTAGAACTGCAGGTTTTTGGTAGCCATGCTGAGAAGGCACAAGAAATCTTGGAATCTAACAAAAAATCCACAGATGTTCGGCATGGTGCCGAAAAGGATGACCCACAGGAGCAATAATTGGCTGACTATCGCGTACATCTCGATATCTTTGCAGGGCCCCTGGATTTATTATTATACTTGGTGCGCAAGGAAGAGGTCGATATTTACGATATCTCCATTGCCAAAATAACCGACCAATATATCCGCTACATTGAAATGCTAAAAAATCTTGACATTGACTTAGCGGGTGATTTTCTAGTTATGGCCTCAACGTTGATGCAGATAAAATCAGCAATGCTGTTGCCGAGAGCAGAACCCGAACAGTTGGGGCCTGATGATTTAGCCGACCCGCGAGCAGAACTTATCCGCCAGTTGCTCGAATATAAGAAGTTCAAAGATGCCGCTAATCTTCTCGGTACCGCCGCCGACGAAACAAAAAGGCGTTTCCCCCGGCCCAGTACCATCATCGAGCAGTTAAAGCCTGATGCCGAACCGGCAATCGACATCGAACAGATAAGCGTCTGGGACCTGCTGGAAGCGTTCGGTTCAATTATGGAGGCTACCGGCGCCGGCGCCGACATAAGCCACATCAAGGATGACACGCCTATTGATTTGTATCAGATAGAGATTTTGCAGCGTTTGCAAACGGAAGGCCCACTAAGTCTTGAACAAATTTTCCCGTCCAAGTCCAAGCGGGTCGTAATGGTGGGATTATTTCTAGCGCTTCTTGAATTAATACGGGAGAACCTCATCGGGGCTAAGCAGCCAAAATCCTCGAATTCCATATACTTACGGTCCTTAACCGACGAACCGGCTGAGCAGGCGGTGCAAAACGCTATCTTGGCCGTTATCGAAGCCAACACCAAGCAGCCTGCTCAAACCCAACAGCGGAAACACCCGCCCGTCCCAATTGCCGAATTGCCACCAAAAAGCAAACCAGCAGGTTCAACTAAGAAGCACGAAACGACCAAATCCGCCAAAGACCATAAGCAGCAAACAGCAAAATAATATTTGACAGAATGCGGTTCGGCAAATAAAATGCCTGTTGCTTTTTGATGAAGAGTTTAGAGGTTCTCATGTTGCAGGCTCCTACGTACAAAAAGGTTATTTAAGGGTCTTTGGAATAAGGTCAGACTCATTTTGCTAAAGACCGCAAAATTGGGGCCTCAGAAAGGATAAAGTAATGGCAGGTAATGTAGTTGAGTTGACGGATGCCGATTTTGACGAGGTTGTTCATAACTCAGACGTGCCGGTGCTGGTTGATTTCTGGGCGCCCTGGTGCGGGCCTTGCAAGATGATGGCTCCTATTCTTGAAGAAATCGCAGAAGGATATACTGACAAAGCCAAAACTTGCAGGCTTAATACAGATGATGCTCGTGACAGTGCTATGGAATTCGGTATAAACGCGATACCGACCCTCATTTTATTCAAGGGCGGCCAAGTACAAAATAAATGGGTCGGTCTGACCAGTAAAAAAGATATTGCCGCTGCAATCGACAAACTACTCTGACAAGGCCGAATCGCCCTTTTTACTTAACCGCCGGAAAAGCCGTAGTTATCCACAACATAACATATCCAACCCCTTGGTAAGAAGCCGTTTTCCTTCGAAATTTGCGGCGCCTGACGATAGACTTTCAATACCAGAGGGTAATTATAATATTAGGCTCGGTCTTTTTGCCCTGGACTTCACCCACAACCGTATTGGTTTGTTTTACAGTCACTTGCGGATTGTTCTTTAGCCAGTTGGTGATTTGCTCATCGAGAAACTCAATGGCACCAACATGCAGCTTCGCAAAGAAGGTCTTTACGCCGGTTATCCGCTCACCAGGTATTTTTTTTTCCGAGGGCTTTGTGACCGGTGCAGGCGGCGTCGGCATCTTCGGTTTTGCCGCCGGCATAACTTTCGGCGCTTCTGCCACACTACCACCACCTAAACTCAGAGGCGAATGTGAAACGTTCGTGCTGCCCGAACCACTCTCGTCAAAAGGAATCGGGGCATTGATGTCTTTATTAGGTATGATGTTGCTGCTGTCTAAATTATCCATAAACTGCCCTCACTAAAACTATATTTCAATAATATCGCTTAGATACTACAGCCCGAACCAACGCGTAACAACTACGGTACAATTTAGCCGGATATCCCATTTGCTTAGCATACTCTTTTCACCGTCCCGGTATCTATCCTGAATCTCAACAAACAGTATACACCTGAATTTTTTATCTGCAAGTATATTTGCTGAAAACAGCGTCCCTGCCTATCCCAGAGCAAAACATTAGACCGAATTGAGTTTTTCTGCTACTTTTAGTGAACTATGGCAAGGAAAACCGCCAAAAAACCCATAACCGTGGGTTTTATAGCACTGGGTTGCCCCAAAAATATGGTTGACAGCGAAAAGATGCTGGCCGAAATCGCCCAGGCCAACCTTGTGATAACCGCCGAGCCTGACAATGCCGATGTCGTTGTTATCAATACCTGCGGCTTTATCGCCCCCGCCAAGGAGGAAGCCCTCCAGGCCATAAAACATGCCTTGGACTGCAAAGCCGCCGGAACTGTAAAAAAAGTCATCGTCGCAGGTTGCCTCTGCGAAAGATTACAAACAGGGCTGTTCAACCATGCCAAGGGCATCGACGCTATTGTTGGCCTCGACCAGCGAGATGAAATAGCCCGTATAATCAAAAAAACTCTCCACTCCAATAAAAGTTCTTGCTATCTGGAACACCGTTCACAAAAAATTTCCGATGACAGGGCTAGGTTACTCATTACGCCCGGCCACTGGGCATACCTGCGAATCAGCGAGGGCTGTGACCATAGATGCTCTTTCTGTACAGTGCCTTCAATCAGAGGCCGATTTAGAAGCAAGCCTCAAGAGAATGTCCTTGCGGAAGCCAATGAATTGGTCCGGGCAGGTGTAATCGAATTAAACATAATCGGACAGGACACCGCTAATTACGGGCGGGACCTGAAGACAAAAGACGGTCTAAGCAAACTATTAGGCGAACTCGAGAAAATTACCGGCCTGACGTGGGCCAGACTGATGTACCTGTATCCCGCAGGAATTACCGAGCAGCTAATCGAAACCATCGCCAAAAGCGAAAAGACAGTTCACTATATAGATATGCCAATACAGCACATAAACGATAAGATTTTAAAGGACATGCGCCGGGCGGATACCAAGGAACATATCTGCTCTCTCGTTGAGAACCTGCGCTCAAGCATTCCTGACATCGTGCTGCGGACAACCGTAATAACAGGCTTTCCTGGCGAGACCGAAAGACAATTTGACGAGCTGCTGGAATTTATCAAGTGGGCCAGATTCAACTGCCTCGGGTGTTTCAAATACTATTGCGAATCCGGGACACCCGCCGCCGAGATGCCCGGCCAGGTATCCGATGATGTAAAACAACAGCGACTTGAAGAACTTATGCTGACCCAGCAGAAAATCGCCTTCGCAAGAAACAAAGAGAGAATCGGTAGCAAGCTTACCTGCCTGGTTGATTCAGTTGATGGCAAACGTACGGGCACGGGACGCTTTTACGGTCAGGCGCCTGATATCGACAGCATCTGCATCATAAAAAATTGCTCCGCGAAGCCCGGACAATTCGTCGATGCAAAAGTAACTGCAGCAAAAGATTACGATTTAATCGTCGAGCAAATTTAATATTGAATCATACTACAGGCACCGTTAAACTTGAAATAATGGTAAAACAGATTCCAAACATCCTGACTTTAGGACGGTTTGTTTTAACCGTCATTTTTCTGATTATGGTTCTTTACTCACCGCGGTTCTATGCTGAAGGTGAACTGCCGTTTCCGGATTTTCTAGATATCGCCTTTATTCTCTTTGTCGTTGCCGGTCTGACCGACATCGTTGATGGTACCATCGCAAGAAGGTTAGGTGTGACAAGCAAGTTTGGGCGAATGATGGACCCGTTGGTAGATAAAATCCTCGTATGCGGGGCGTTCATCTGTTTTGCCATAATCGGCGAGCCGAAACTGTTCAATCTTAATGCTCATATACTAGCCCTCATTCAATGGTCTGTTGTTGGCATATTAATAGCTAGGGATGTCTATGTTTCGGTATTACGCCACATCGCTGAAGCTCGGGGCATCAACTTTGCTGCTATGTTATCCGGGAAGGTAAAAATGTTTCTGCACTCCTTTGCGATTGGTACGGTAATCATAAGAATGGCGCATGTTCAAAAAGCTATGTGGGGCTATTGGTTTACAACAGTAACGTTATTAATTATGTTAATAGTAACAATAATATCTGGTTTGACTTACCATATGAGATGGCGAGCGTGCAGTTCTTGAAAATATCAGTTGTCTTTAGTTGTAGTTAATAACCTTGATATGAAGTCATATAAACTTCTTGCAGTTGACATAGACGGTACATTGTGTATGCCCGGCCAAGAAATACCCTTGGAGGTTATTGAAAGTTTGAAAAAATGTGTCAACTCAAACATATTGGTCGTCATTTCAACCGGGAAAAAATTTACTAGCATCCAAGCTCTGTGTGAAAAAATTGGGATTGAAGGACCCGTTATTACCTGTAACGGAGCAATAACGGTAGACGCCAGAACGCAAAAGACGCTGTTTTCACATTTTCTCCCCAAAGCCTTATATGAGACAATTATTTCAACTCTCGAAATTGATGAAAGAGTCTGTATAGCCGTGTTTACTCAACACGACATTGTATGCACAAATGTTAATCTCGCGTCAAAATTACTAAATTCTATTGGCGAACCAACTACCCGTTTTGTATATTCTCTTCACAGCTTGTCATCAGAAAATGTGGCTAAAATTCTAGTTGCCGTCGAAGATTCTAAGATGCTGAAATCCGTTTATGATTCCTATTCTCACCAGTTTACTCAAGATTGTTCTATTACAATTACAAGCGAGAAATTTGTAGAGTTTATGTCGCTAAACGCCTCAAAAGGTAAGGCATTGCTAAGCCTTGCTAAATCAAACGGAATTATGAGACAAAACATTGCATGCATAGGCGATAGCGACAACGATTTAAGCATGTTTGAAATAGCGGGACTCAGTATAGCTGTTGCTAATGCGACCCCATCCGTTTTACAGGCAGCAGATGTAATAGTGCCTCTAGCTTCTGATCGCGGAGTCGTTAAGGCGGTTAATGATCTAATTTTGGGAGAGACTAATGGTGCTGCGTCCAAACAAAACTAATGTGAAACACTTTTACCATCTCACTCAAGAAGGAATATGGAAATGGTAAAAAAGAACTTTCTGAGAAAGGATTACTTTTTCTCTATACTAATCGGGACCCAGGAAGGGTTTCCATGGCGTATTTTTTCATTTCTACTGCTGATCTCCTTTTTGCCATATTTGGGGGCTGCATTTGATGATAGTTTTTTTCTGCCTGGTGAAGCTGTGGGAATTCTCAAGCACTACGGAAATATATGTTTTACAATTGTATTTCCTTTAATCTTTCTCTTCGGGACACAAGGTATTCGCCATTTCGACCGGTTTATCAGTAATATAGACGCGAACCTTATAAAAGACAAATTTGAGAAAAAGGTGAAGCTAGAAGAGTTCCTACGCCTCAATTGGACTAAGGACCCATATGTGCCCTTGAAGTTCTTATTCATTTTTGTTGGCCTTATATTTGCTACGATCAATGCAAGAAATACCTTAAGGCCAGAGACCGTTTGGGGCCACGATGTTTACGATTCGGTCAATTATATTAGGGGCTATATTGCCCAGCGGATCTTCTTTTATGCTTGGTGGGGATATATACTGCCTATTTTCATTTACCGTTTGTTTATCATAGTGATAACATTGAACAGGCTTTTCCACTGGGTAATTGACACTGATTCACTCGACCTTCAACCAATGCACCCGGACAATGCAGGAGGCTTAGGAAGGATGGCATTGAACTTCAACATTGCGATATTGCTTACTATGGCCATTTCAGCAACATTGTATTATACTCATGGATATAATACACCCTTAGCATGTGGCATTGTTGTGCAGTTCCTGCTTCTTCCTATAGTATTCTTCTTTCCATTATTACAGGTGCATAAAGCAATGAGGCTTAAAAAAGAATCTCTCCTCTTGGATATTTCAAAGCATTACAAGTGTGTAAGTGATGTCCTTGTGGAAAAGATTGCGAAAGATGGTAGAAAGTTCGCAGACACATATGAAAAAGTCAAAGAGGAATACGAAGAGGAATCTAAGCTGAGAGCACTTTATAGATCGCTTGAAGACATCCCGACTTGGCCCTTTGATACACGAACGATTATACAATTTACATCCACATTCCTGTTGCCAGCATTGGTTTGGCTTGTCAAAAGCCTCCTGCAAAATTCATAAATCTATATTGGATGGCTCATGTCCAGGGTGCAACATGGGGATACTGGTTCGCTACCATAACATTTGCAATTATGCTGGTAGTTACGGTCATCTCCGGCCTAAGAGCAACGCAGCGACGCTCCTGGAAAAAAGTAACCCCTAGTCCTTGATAAAGGCCTTATCCCAGTCTTTCCAGACCGGTTCAAGCCCGTGACTTTTAATCATTTCCGAAACTTCCGCCGGGCTCCTGTTATCGTCAATCTCAAACTGCTTGAGGGCATCGCTGTGGCCTGAATATCCGCCCGGACTGGTCTTGCTGCCCGCGCTGATTTTGGTTATCCCCAGCGTAATCAAATGGTCGCGCAACTGGGCCCGCTCACGGGTCGAAAGTACCAGTCCGGCATCGGCAAAGCATAATCTAAGTGCCGTTATCATCTGCACAAGATTTCTATCGCTGAGCAAATGCTCGAACTGCGAACGCTCCACCTCGCATGCCGGCCGCAATCTCGGAAAAGAAAACGAGACATGAGATTGCCAGTAGCGCTTGACTAAGTAATGAGCATGTTCACCAAGCGCCAGCGTCTCAGCCCGCCAGTCGGTCAAACCCAAAAGGATGCCTAACCCAATCTCCCTCATGCCGGCAGCAGCAAGCCGGTCCGGAGATGTTAATCTGTTCTCGTAATCTGACTTCGGCCCCTGCGGATGATAATAAGCGTAAGCGGCCCGGTCGTAAGTTTCCTGATAAAGCGTGACTCCTTCAATACCCGCCTCAAAGACCTTGCCATATTCAGCAATGCTCATCGGATATACTTCTATCGAGATGGAACTAAACTTGCCCCTGAGTCTTTTGGCAAGGTCGGCAAGATAATCAATACTAATGAACTTTATATCCTCACTGCTGACAAGCAAGATATCCTTAAAACCTTCAGTCGCAATAATATCAGCCTCATCAACCGCCTGCTCAACGGTCAGCCTTATTCGTTCATATTTGCTTTGCCTGTTAAAACCGCAGTATCGACAGCTATTTACGCAGTAATTAGACAGATACAGCGGGGCATAAAGTCTGATTGTCCTGCCGAACCTTTTAATCGTAAGCAGATGCGCCAATTGTGCCATCTGTTCAAGGTAATCTTCGGCCGCCGGCGAAACAAACGCAAGCAGCCTCTCGAAGCTATAGGTACCGGCGGGGCAGGCCAGGGCCCTTTCAACGTCATTGCTGCTGACCTTATCGAGGCGCTGTTGCCACAGTTCCGCGCCGGTATCCAGAGCCTTTTGAGCTAATATTGTTTTTATATCAGGGCCAGTATATTTGCCTGAACCAATCATTTTTTGTCGTCTCTCAAAAATCCCGTCAGCGGACTGGAAGCACTTGCCCTTTTGTCGGCAGCAGCCGGGCCTGACTCATAGGCCCTGCGTCCGGCCTCGACGGCTAACTTAAACGCCACAGCCATCTCGGCGGGCTCTGCCGCCGTCGCAATTGCCGTATTGACCAGAACCGCATCGGCCCCCATCTCCATTGCGTCAGCCGCATGTGACGGTAGGCCCAATCCCGCATCAATAACAACCGGCACATTCGACTGCTCGATTATTATCTCCAGCGATGCCCGGGTTTTCAGCCCCTGATTCGAGCCGATAGGACTTGCGAGCGGCATCACCGTTGCTGCGCCGATATCTTCGAGCTTCCTGCTTAAAATCGGGTCGGCATTGATGTACGGCAAAACCACGAAATCATCTTTCACCAGAATCTCCGCCGCTTTAAGCGTCTCTACCGGGTCGGGCAGCAAATAATATGGGTCAGGAGTAACCTCCAGCTTCACCCAGTTAATCCCCGTTGCCGCCCGAGCCAGTCTCGACAGACGAACCGCCTCATCGGCGTCCCGTGCACCCGAGGTGTTCGGAAGCAACAGGTACTTATTACGGTCAATAGCACTTAGCATGTCGTCGTTTTCATTTTCAATATCCACTCTGCGAAGCGCAACAGTGACGATTTCCGTCCCGGATTTTTCAATCGCCTCAGCCATAATCTCGCAAGACGCGAACTTACCTGTCCCCACAAGCAGGCGGGAGCTAAACTTTCTGTTTGCAATCATAAGCTTTTCCATAGAATCATCCACCCGGCACAAACCGCACCAATTCGATTGCCTGGCCAGTGCGAAGCTGTGTTTTGGCAAACTTCTCCGGCTGGATAATTTCGCCGTCTATCTCAGCCACCACCGTCGCCGCCTCGATATGCAACTGCTCCAATAATTGGGCCACCGTAGCAGGCAGTTGCCCAGCAGGAAACTGCCTCTCAACGCCATTTACTTTTAACGCTTCCATTTTTCTTCTCTAAGAAATCACCTCTTAATTTCGTCAATCAGAACTTCAATAATCGCATTTGCCTGATGACACGCTGCTATACCCACTCTCGCGGCGGTAAGAATCTTACCTGAATCGATACCACTTTCGCCATCACCGACAAGTATCAGCCGCTCTGAGATGCGCCGGCTTTGAATCGCGTTACTGTTGCCGTAACCGGCCAAACCGCTAACTGTAACGACAATAGGCCTGTCCATCCTGCCCAATACGGTCTCGACAATCATCCGTTTCTCCTCGGCCGCATCGAAGCATTCGGCAATCACGTCAGCGCCGGCAAAAACCTTCGGTATGTTGTCAGCATCCAACCTTTGTTGATGGCCTCTAACTTCCACACCGGGATTTATTCGCTGCAGATTTTCAATGACACAATCGACTTTGTTTTTGCCAACCTGGTCAACAAAATACTGCTGCCTGCTCAGATTGTCCTGCTCGACCGTGTCAAAGTCGGCAATTATCAGACGACCTACACCCGCTCTCGCTAAGGCAACGGCAACCGTTGAGCCCAGGCCACCCAAGCCGGCTATGCCGACAACCGCCTGCTCTAATTTTTCATGGCTCGAAACCATTGGGCAAAAACCAAAAAAAACGCACTCCCGCAAAAGGAGTGCTTCAAATTCATCTTTACATGCCTCCCTTCGCAGGTCCTAACCTGTTCAGGTTCATAGGGTCACCCCGATATCATCGGGATTTCTCAGCTTTCCGGCGGGTCCATACCCGGCCAGCTCCCCTGGCAAAACCAAATTGTACCTAAATATTATAACACTACCGGCTGGCTGCAACAAGGATTTTTTGTGCGTGCCCAACAGAAACTCCCCAGCCGCTTAGTTCCTTGACATCGATAAATACAGAACTTATCATACAATGGCAACCGTACATTTTAGGATGACTTAACTTATGTCGAGTAAAGGATTTACGCATCTTCACCTGCATAGCCAATATTCACTGCTCGATGGCGCAATACCTTTCGGCAATCTGTTCAAACACTGCAAACAATTGCAAATGGAGGCCGTCGCCGTAACCGACCACGGCAATCTGTTCGGCGCCGTGGAGTTCTATACAAAAGCCCACGCCGCACATATCAAGCCAATCCTCGGTATCGAAGCGTACATCGCGCCGCGCAGCAGGTTCGACAGGACAAAAAGTTCTATCACCGATGCCGCATACCACTTAATACTTTTAGCCGAAGACAATACCGGTTATAAGAATCTTTTGAAACTTGCAACCATAGGCTTTACGGAAGGCTTCTACTATCGCCCAAGAATTGACAAGCAAATCCTCGCCGAACTAAACACCGGCCTGATTGCCACCTCGGCCTGCCTCAAAGGCGAACTTGCCTGCCTGTTGGCAAACGGCGACGAAAAGGGGGCTATTGCGGTCGTAGAAAGCTATCTAAAGATATTCGGGCCAAACAGATTCTTCGTCGAAATCCAGAACCACGAAGATGACGACCCGCAGATAAATCAAGCGCTGATAAACATTGCCAATAAAATGGGCCTGGGCCTGCTCGCAACAAACGACGTACACTTCCTTCAAGAAGATGACTACGAAGCGCACAACTGCCTATGCTGTATAAGCACCGGCAAAAATGCGGATGACCCAGGCAGAATGATTTATCCAAAAGATATCTTCCTGAAAAGCCCCGAACAAATGCGCATGCTCTTCAGCGACGTCCCCGAGGCTTGTGATAATACTCTGGCCCTTGCCGAGCGCTGCAATGTCGAGCTCGACCTGAAAACTCGCCATGCTCCCAGCTTCAAGCCCACCGATGGCTCAACACCGGAAGAGTTCCTCACTAAATTATGTTACGAGCGGGCCAGGCAAACATACGGCCAAATTACAGACCAGATAAAAGAGCGGCTCGACAGAGAACTCGACGTAATCGAATCGAAGGGATTCGCAAGCTATTTCCTTATCGTCTGGGACTTCTGCAACTACGCACACCAAAACAATATCCCCGCAGGGGCCAGAGGCAGCGGCGTCGGCACCATTGTCGGCTACTGTCTCGGATTATGTGATATCGACCCGCTCAAGTACGACCTGCTCTTCGAGAGATTTATGGACCCTCAGCGCAATGAGATGCCTGACATTGATATCGATATATGCCAGGACAGCAGGCCGAAAATCATCGACTATGTCCGCCGCAAATACGGCCACGTCGCACAAATCATAACATTCGGAACGATGAAAGCCAGGGCGGTTATCCGTGACATCTGCAGGGTCTTGGCCGTACCTTTACCGGAAGCCGACAGACTCGCCAAACTCGTCCCCTTCTCTCTTGGTATGACCATCGATAAGGCCTTAAAGACCGAACCAAAACTGAAGCAAGCCTATGAACAGAGCGAGCAGACAAAAAAAGTAATCGACATATGCAAAAAACTCGAAGGGCTTGCCCGTCATGCATCGGTGCATGCCGCCGGCGTCGTCATCGCCGATGAGCCACTGACCGATTTCCTGCCGCTCTACAAGGCGTCCGACTCCGACGATATCATAACCCAGTACGAAGGGCCCATCGTCGAAAAGGTCGGCCTGCTGAAGATGGACTTTTTGGGCTTAAAGACCCTCAGCGTATTAGAGCGGGCACGCAAACTGGTAAAAGACCTTCACAACAAAGACATTGACCTCGAAAAAATCGACCTGGCGGACCCCATGGTCTTTGAACTGTTTGCCGGCGGCAGGACAAAGGGTGTTTTCCAGTTTGAGTCCGGCGGAATGCAGGACATGCTGATAAAAATGAAGCCCGACAGAATCGAAGACCTCATCGCCGCCAATGCCCTCTATCGCCCGGGCCCGATGATACTAATCCCCGATTATATCGACCGCAAACACGGCGCAAAATGGGACCTGCCGCACCCAATCATGAAAGAAATCCTCGACGAGACCTACGGCATTATGGTCTATCAGGAACAGGTCATGCGCATCTGCAACCGCCTCGGCGATATACCCCTGCGGGAGGCCTATGGTCTGATAAAGGCAATAAGCAAAAAGAAGGCCAAAACAATCACCAAGGAGAGGGAAAGGTTCATAGCGGGTTGTGCCAATAAAGGCCTGACCCAAAACCAGGCCCGGCAGATTTTCGAGTTTATCGAGCGCTTCGCGGGCTACGGCTTTAACAAAAGCCATTCAACACGCTATGCCTTTATTGCGTACCAGACCGCTTATATGAAGGCCCATTGGCCCGTCGAATATATGGCGGCACTTCTGACATACGAAATGGACAACACCGACAAGATAGTTGATTATATTGCCGAGTGCGGGAAAATGGACATCGAAGTCATGCCGCCTGACATCAATGAAAGCGGCGTAGACTTTACACCTCTTTATAAGGGCCATGGTGATGACAAAAGTGGCGTAATACGTTTCGGCCTGGCCGCGGTAAAGGGCGTCGGCCAAAAGGCCGTCGAACAAATCATAGCCGCCCGCGAAAAGACAGGACGATTCCAGAGCCTCTTCCATTTCTGCGAAAACGTCGACCTGAGAGCCGCCAACAAACAGGTCCTCGAAGCCCTGATAAAGGCCGGAGCATTCGACAGGCTCGGCGGAAACCGGGCACAGATGATGGCCGGCCTCGAAAAGGCAATGCAAATCGGAACAACCTCCCAGGCCGACAAACAAAACGGCCAAATGAGCTTCTTCGGACAGATGCAGGACCAGGACTATGCAAAAGATGCTCAGCGTCTGCCCCAGGCCCCGCCCTGGCCTGAGCCGCAAATGCTGGCCTATGAAAAACAGGTCCTCGGCTTCTATGTAACCAGCAATCCTTTGAGTCACCACGCCGAGACGATAAACCTTTATTCCACAATCGACACCTCCCGATTGGCTGACTCCACCCAGGACAGGCAAATCGTAATTGGTGGGATAATAACAAAGAAAAGGTACCATATAACAAGAAAGGGGCGAAACGCCGGTTCAAAAATGGCCGTCTTCGTACTCGAAGACCTCCAGGGTTCTGTCGAGGTCGTAATGTTCTCCGATGTGCTGAATAAATTCGCCGAATTATTAGTCGAGGATACCATCGTTTTTGTGAAGGGAAAGCTCGATTTCAGAAGAGAAAAACCAAACGTCATAGCTGTCGAACTTATAACCCTGGACGACGTCAGAGAAAAACTGGCCGCGAAGGTAAAGATCCGACTGGATGCCAGAGACGTTACCAAAGAAAAGGTCGCTACGATAAAGAGTATCTGTCAGACACACAGAGGACAGAGCCCTCTCTATGTCGCCGTAAAAACCGAAAAAGGCAAGGTCTACGCAGCCGCCGACAAAGAGCTGTCCGTCAACCCGGACCTCGACTTCTGCAGAAAAATCAGACAGCTCGTCGGCCCGGAAAACTTCCAACTAACAAGATGAGCGAAGAATCCGGCTTTTTAGTAGATGAAAATGTTGAGACAAGATTATTGTGTGGCTCCCAAAGGTAGTTAAGTGAAGAATAGATTTTCAGGCAAATTTATTGTTCTTGATGGGCCGGACGGCTGCGGAAAGACTACGCAATTAGAATTACTTGCAGCTTACTTGGGTAACAGAGGTACTAAGGTAGTACAGGCCTGCGACCCAGGGGGTACTAAAATCGGCGAACAAATTAGCCGTCTGCTGAAATATGATTCGCAAGGATCCATGGACGTTCACACCGAAGCTATGCTGTTCATGGCATCCCGAACTCAACTTGTCGCAGAAGTGATCAAACCCGCACTCGAACAGGGCAAAACTGTTCTGTGTGACAGATTTATTTCAGCAACTTGTGCTTACCAAGGCAGTAGTGGCTATCCTGTCGACAAGATTATCGACTTGGGCAAATTTGCAGTCGGAGATACTTGGCCGGACCTGACAATCATACTTGACATACCCGCCGAGGAAGGACGCGAGCGAACGGGACACAAGCGATACCAAAGAGCTAAAACAAATCACAAGGATGCAAACCAAGCCTTCTTGTTTGACAACGTCATTACTGACCGCTTTGATTCTCGGAGCTTAGAGTATCACCGAAAAGCAAGACAAGGCTTCCTCAAGATAGGAGAATATTATCCCGGCGCTGTGAAAGTCATCGAAGCCTCCGGTGACATAGAAACAATCCATAAAAAAATAATAGAAATCGTTGAAACAACTTAGATTTTCTTTTGTCTCTGTGGCCCCTGTGGCTTATTTATATTATGTCGCTTAAAGAAATTTTCTGTCAGGACAATGCGATTTCGATTTTACAGCGGGCATATGCTTCGGATAAATCACCGCACGCATATATTTTTGCCGGGGCAGAAGGCGTGGGAAGATTCAAGACCGCCCGCGAATGGGCTAGGCTACTGCTTTGCAATAGTACTGTAACAGAAGACGGATTTAGCGACAGTTGCGGCTCGTGCCAATCCTGCCGGCTTTTGGAGGCCGGTTCACATCCTGACTTCCATCACGTCTATAAGGAACTGCTTGAATTCACCAGAGATGGCAAAGGCAGAAAACCACCTCTCGAATTTCCGATCGATGTCGTTCGGGAGTTCGTAATCGAAAAGGTCTCAAATAGGCCGGGCGTGTCACGAAGAAAAGTCTTTGTTCTCAGCGAAGGCGAAAAGCTCAATAACGAATCACAGAATTGCCTGCTCAAAGTACTTGAAGAACCGCCCGAATACTGCACCATTATCCTGCTTTGTACGCGTATGGAAAGGCTTCTTCCCACAACCAAATCAAGATGCCAGATTATACGCTTCTTGCCCATCGCTGAAGAGAGGATAATCGGCAAATTGAATCAGATGGGCCTCGATGGAAAAAAGGCCCAATATTTCGCACGTCTGGCCCAGGGCAGCCTGGGACAAGCCTGCCAGTGGGCGCAGCTCGAGCTGGCCGATGCCGAGCTTTACCAAACCAAGAAAGAACTGCTGAGCTCTGTGGCCGGTCTTGAATATGCCGGCGCACTGGAGCTGGCCGGGTGGCTGATGGACGAGAGCAAAAAAATCGCCGCCGTCTGGGCTGAACTTGACAAAAACACCAGCAAAAAAGATATAAACCGAAGAGCCGCAAAAACTCTCGTACAGGTAATCATATCGGCCCTGCACGATACAATGACACTAAACCTCTCAGGGTCCCAAAACCTCATCAACTTCGACCAGAAAGAGCAAATAAAAAAGCTCGCCCAACACCTCGGCCCCGAGGAGGCCGCCGAAAAAATCGCCGATGCCTACCAGACAATGCGCTGGATTGAATCGGCCGTCAACGAAAGGCTTATTTTCGAGCAGCTATTGCTAAATCTCGCTGTTTCTGATAAAATAAAGATTTAGAGACAGCAATGCCGATGCGCATACTAAGGTAGGTAATTGAAATGTCAAAAACCAAGGCAACAAAGCCTAAACAGGCTAAAAATAAAAAATATATGTTGGTTCGCTACGACCGGATGAACACGCTCGGGTGGTTCGAACACCACGAAAGTTATATTCCAAAAGTGCCAAACCGCGTCGTCGTAAAAACCGACAGAGGACTCGAATTGGGTCAACTTGTCGGCCAGCTCTGCCCTTACAGGGCCGGGCACTTTAGATTAAGCCAGGAACAAATCAAAAAATACTTCGATGACAGCGATGTAGATTCCTCCGTCAAGCCGACCGGCAGATTCATCCGATACGCGACCCCCGACGACATAAGCGAAGAAAGACACCTGCGGAAAATAGCAGAAGAAGAACTCAAGTCCTGCAGACGCTTTGTCAAGGAAATGGACCTGCCCATGAAAATAGTCGACGCAGAACACATATTCGGCGGCGAACGAATCATCTTCTACTTTATGTCTGATGGCCGGGTCGATTTCCGAGATCTGGTCAAAAAAATCGCTCACGAACACCAGACAAGAATCGAAATGCGACAAATCGGTTCACGCGATGAGGCCAGATTGCTCGGCGACATAGAAAGCTGCGGCCAGGAATGCTGCTGCATAAGGTTCCTTAAAGCTCTAAAGCCTGTCAATATGCGAATGGCAAAAATGCAAAAAGCCACCCTTGACCCTTCGAAAATCTCAGGCTACTGCGGCAGATTAAAGTGCTGCCTGAGGTACGAAGACAAAACCTATACCGAACTTAAAAAACGACTACCCAAGAAAAGGACAACGGTAAAAACCAAACACGGCCAGGGCAAAGTCGTCGACACCCAAATATTGACTCAACTTGTTGTGGTAGAACTCGACAATGGAACAAAAAACGCCGTCCCTGTCGAGGAACTTGAAATAGTTGCACCTCCGGAAACGACCGCGACCAAAGAACAGGATCGTTCTCCCAAAGACGCCGAACAGGATAGCAGTGAAAGCAAAAACGAAGTGGACGACAATGACAATAAGGGACAAGAGCTTTAAGGAAAACGCATGCCCCGCAAAATCGTTGTGACATCAGCCCTGCCTTATGCGAACGGCCCCATACACATAGGACATCTGGTGGAATACCTCCAGACAGATATCTGGGTCCGTTTCCAGAAGATGTGCGGCAACCAGTGCCTCTACTTCTGCGCCGATGACACGCACGGCACCCCGGTTATGATAAGTGCGCGTGCCCAGTCAATCACTCCCGAAGAGCTAATCCAGCGCATGCACAAAGAGCACAAAGCCGATTTTGATGGCTTCCACATCGAATTCGACAATTATTACACGACCCATTCGCCCGAAAACAAGCGCTTCAGCGAGCTGATTTTCAATTCACTCAACGAAGCCGGCTCAATCGCCAAAAGAAATGTCGAGCAGGCCTATTGCGAAAATTGCAAAATGTCACTGCCCGATAGATACATCCGCGGCACTTGTCCCCGCTGTAAAGCCGAGGACCAGTACGGAGACTCCTGCGAAATCTGCAGCGGAACCCATCGGCCAACCGACCTGATTAATCCTTATTGCGCAACCTGCCGAAGCAAGCCGACGGTCCGGACGTCCGAACACTACTTCTTCAAACTGGCTGACTACCAGCAGAAGCTCAAGGACCTTATCGCCGCAGGATACACACAAAAATCAGTCGCAAACAAACTCGATGAGTGGTTCAAGGCCGGCCTCAAAGACTGGGATATATCACGCGATGGACCATACTTCGGTTTCAAAATACCTGGTGAGGAAAACAAGTTCTTCTACGTCTGGCTCGATGCCCCAATCGGATATATGGCATCCGCCAAAAACTACTGTGATAAGAACAGCCTGGACTTCGACAAGTTCTGGAACAGTGACGAATACGAACTCTACCACTTCATCGGCAAGGATATCATGTATTTCCACGCGCTCTTCTGGCCCGCCATGCTCATCGGCTCCGGATTCAAAACCGCAAACAAACTCTTCGTCCATGGGTTCCTGACCGTAAACGGTGAAAAGATGAGCAAGTCGCGAGGTACCTTCATAAGAGCAAGCACCTATCTAAAACACCTCGATCCCGAATACCTGCGGTACTACTACGCAAGCAAATTGACAGATACCATCGATGATATCGATTTGAGTACGGAGGATTTTATAAACAGAATCAACTCCAACATGGTCGGGAAGCTCGCAAACCTTGCTTCACGCTCAGGGCCTATGCTGGCAAAAAAACTCGATTCTCTGCTCGGCCGGCTGGACGAGCAGGGAAGCAAATTAATAAACAAGCTCACCGCCGAAAAGACGCAGGTTGCGGAAAACTACGAAAATCTCAAATATGCAGCCGTCGTTCGAACAATTGCCGCTCTGGCTGATGAGGCAAACCGATACGTCGAGCAGAACCAACCCTGGGCAACTGTAAAAACAGACTCGGAAACAACACGAACGACCCTTACGGCGGTAATAAATGCCTCCCGAATCCTGACAATTTATCTAAAACCAATCCTGCCAAAATATGCTGAAAAAGTGGAAAGATTTCTTAACATCGACAAACTAAAATTTGCCGACACCGAAACCGTGTTGGAAAATCATAAAATAAACGAGTATGAAAGACTTGCAGAGAGAATTGATGAAAAACAGGTGAACGCGATGATAGAAGAAAGTAAAGAATCACAAAGCCCCGAACCACAAACCACAGGCCCGGCCGAGCCAATCGCATCAGAATGCACCATCGAAGACTTCGCCAAGATTGATTTGCGAATTGCCAAGGTACTAAAGGCGGAAACCGTCGAAGGCGCCGACAAGCTCCTGCGACTGCAGCTCGACGTCGCCGGACTTCAGAAAAGCTGTATGGCTGCCATAGCACAGGCCTACAAACCTGAAGAGCTGACCGACAAAATCGTAGTCTATCTGGCCAATCTAAAACCAAGACAGATGAGGTTTGGCCTGTCCGAAGGTATGATTCTTGCGGCCGGTACCGGCGGAAAGGACATCTTTATGCTCTCAGCCGACACCGGTGCTAAACCGGGACAAAGAGTAAGCTGACCAACTATGAAAAAAAGCCTTGAAAAAATCGCCAGAGAAGACGGACGGTACAATCCGCAGGCCGTCAGATTCGTCTATGAAGGACTCGGGTACACCGCAAAAAAAACCACCACCGAGCCAACCCACGTTACTGGCCAGGTCCTCTGCGAGGGACTTAGAAAATTAGCGCTCAAAAAATGGGGCAGACTCGCAGTGTTGGTGCTAAATACTTGGGGCATAAGAACAACGCAGGATTTCGGCGAGATTGTCTACCTGATGATAAAAAACAAATGGATGAGCGCCCAGCCCGCTGACTCAATCGAAGACTTTACAGATGTCTACGACTTCAAAACCACCTTCAAAGACCAATTCAAATTCTAAACTACAATATACCCCCTACTGGCCTGGTGAGCGGTTATCTGATAAGCTAAACTCAGTTTTCTAGCCCACCTGTTTGGCCTGAGACCTCCTGCGTTTCTCCTCCATATCTATTGCCCAGATGTATTTTTGCGTTCTGTATACGACTATACACAGAAAAGCAACAGACAGAATAAGAATGTAGACAAGGACCTTTTCAATCCAGCCGGTCCCTAATATTATTATCAAACAATTCAACACAATAAACCAAATCCTGATTTCCGTCGGCCCCGCCCATAGATATGTTATCTTAAATTCGCTCGTCGCCCCGAACGACAGATACGAACTCACCATAAAACTGCCGAACACCGGAATCAACAGATAGACTATTCTCTCACTCAGCCCCTCCAGCAAAAACGAATAACCTATGAATACCGAGCACATAAATACAAAGTCCAAAAAATGGTCCATGAAAAACCCCCACTTTGGAATCCCCGTGTCCCTGAACCTGCCCAGGGCACCGTCAAAACAATCGGTAAACCACTGCAGAACCAGCATCAGCGACGACAGCCACAGCCAGTTATAATTGCTCCTCGCAAGATACCCGAATACAATTAACCCTATAGACAGCGGTATCGTCATCAACGTTAAATGATACCCCTCAATCCATTTTGGAAAACGGTGAACATTGCTGTCAATAAGTTTCCTCTCATACCTGGCCAGAAGCGTCCTCATCGGCAGCTTCTTATCCCCACCAAACTCCTGTCTACCCATCTCATTAACCTCTCTTTCTAACCGCAAATCCCAGCCATCGCTACTGCTCTCGCTGTTTACTTAGCCCTTGCCCCGCTTCCTCTTCCCTCTGGGCCCGCACAACGCCTGTAAATTCCTTTAGAACCTCCCAATAACGCTCACCAGCTACTGCAGACAAATCGTTGTGTCCCGCCCCCTCTACCCAAAGATTGACCTTCGGCTCATTTGCCGCGTTGAAAAGCTTTTCCCCATGCCAGATTGGAATCATCCTGTCATCTTTCCCATGCACTACGAGCACCGGACACCGCACGTCCCTGATCTTATCAATATTTCTGAATTTATCGAACGGAACCAACGGAACACGCGTCATTACGCGAAATGCAGTTACAAATGCACCTTCCAAAATCAAGCTGGACACTTCCCTTTCACACGCCAAATGCATCGCAACTCCCCCGCCCACTGACCTGCCCATCGCAATAATCTTCTCCGGCGGGGTATTCAAGTCGCCCACCAGATATTCGTAAACCATCTCGACATCTTCGTACACATTCTTCTCAACCGCTCTTCCCTCGCTCCTGCCGTACCCCCGGTAATCATAGCCGAGCACCGAATACCCCTCATCGACAAACATTTCAAAAAAGCCCCGAAGGTCACCGATATCTTCACCATTCCCGTGGCTGTAGAGTATCGTAAATTCTGAATTGGGCTCCTCCAGGTATATTGCCGCCAGCTCGGTCCCGTCTCTCGCCGTTATCTTTATAGTGTCTTGGCCTTGGCCGTATCCTGAGTCCCGACCTAAAAATATCATCCTGTCCGAAAAAAAATACACGAAAGCCAATAAACACACATACACAAAGACAATCGAACAAATCACCCGCTTTACACTTAATTCCCCAATAAGAATTTTCCTTAACCTGCGTTTGTCCTCTGCTTTCTTCATAATTCTTAATTCCGCTTTAGCGGCCTTCCCATTTAAACGCCTTAAATGGCCTCTATAACCGCTACACTATCAAAATCCAGTTCCTTTGTCACACTTTACATCCCAAATCCGGATTACACCGGCTACGACTTTATCAAGGGGACATCCTCTCGGCCGGGACGCGTACGATAAGGATAGCTATCGACCCGGAAACTAAAGCACACTATTTTTTCTTGTTTGAGACTTAAACCGAAAATAATACGAATAAAACATAGCAGGTAACTGTTCGATAAAAGACTGGAAAACTACACTGAAATGGTATATATAGAATGTATGGGCAGATCGCTGATAGTCTCGAACAGATTACCTGTTAGTGTTACAAAGCGTGCTAACGAGTTGCGTTTTCAGCCGAGTGTCGGTGGTTTGGCTACAGGACTTGCCTCGTTTCGCGAGTCTCATCAAAGCCAGTGGATAGGCTGGCCAGGTATAGCTACAGATAAAATTTCACAACAAGAAAAACGGGAAATATCAAATAAGTTTAAAAAGCAGAATTGCCATTCTGTTTTTCTCTCTGCAATGGACATTCGAAATTTTTATTATGGCTTCTGTAACAAGACCATCTGGCCTCTTTTCCACTATTTTCCTTTGTATACTGCATATGAAGATCAATGCTGGCAGGCCTACAAGAACGTTAATAATGCCTTTTGCGAAATGGTTATAAAAATTGCTAAACCGGATGATTATATCTGGATTCATGATTACCAATTGATGCTGCTGCCTCAGCTTGTACGGAGAAAGCTGCCCAATGCCCAAATCGGTTTCTTTCTTCACATACCATTTCCGTCTTTCGAACTGTTTCGTCTTTTGCCCTGGCGAAAAGAAATCCTTAAAGGCCTGCTTGGTGCAGACCTGATAGGTTTTCACACGTATGATTATGTAAGGCATTTCCTCAACAGCACAGCACGAATCATAAGAACTGAGCACTCTATGGGGGCATTGGCAGTAGATGATAGGATTGTAAAGGCCGATGCATTTCCAATGGGTATTGATTATGACAGATACTCAACCGCTGTAGAAGACCCAACGGTTAAGAAAAGATTGTCTATAATCCGGAAGAAAGTGGGCGATCGCAAAATAATCATATCTATAGACAGGTTAGACTATACCAAGGGAATTATTCAAAGGTTGGAGGCATTCGATTTGTTTTTGTCACAGAATCCCGAATACAAGGAAAAAGTTACTTTGATACTTGTAGCGGTTCCTTCTCGCACCGGCGTTGAGGACTATGCCGAATTAAGAAGACAACTTGAAGGCCTTGTGGGCAGGATAAACGGTGAACATGGAGCCCTCGGCTGGGTACCTGTATGGTATCTGTATCGCTTCTTGCCGTTTGAGAGAATTGCAGCTCTTTACAATGCGGCAGATGTAGCTTTGGTGACACCTCTGCGGGATGGTATGAATTTGATAGCCAAAGAGTTTGTCGCGACTAAGACAGATGGCAAGGGCGTTTTAATTCTCAGCGAGATGGCTGGGGCTGCAAGTGAGTTGGGAGAAGCCATTGCGGTAAATGCTCATAATAAGCAAGAGATAATTGATGCAATAAAAAAAGCTCTCGAAATGTCTGTAGAAGAGCAAGCTGAACGCAACAGACTAATGCAAAGCCGGCTTTGCCGTTATACTGTTACAAGGTGGGCTAATGATTTTTTAGAAGCTTTATCCGATGTCAAAAAGACTCAAGCCGAACTTTCTGTCCGCAAGCTTGCTCAACCAATCAAGGAAAGATTAGTCTCTGAATATGAAAAAAGCTCAAAGCGGTTATTTTTACTTGATTATGATGGAACACTTGTAGGTTTTGCCGACAGGCCGGAACAAGCCGGTCCTGACGAAAAACTCAGCTTCTTGTTGCAGTCACTTGTAAAAGATGCAAGGAATGAAGTTGTAATAGTAAGTGGCAGGGACAAGGATACTCTAAGTTCTTGGCTCAGCAATGCCGAGGCTTCACTAATCGCCGAACACGGAGCTTGGATCAAGACCAAAGACAAGGACTGGGAGGTAATAGAACCCCTGAGAAACGATTGGAAAGATACCATAAGGCCTATTCTTGAATTATATGCCGACAGAACTCCCGGGTCTTCCGTTGAAGAGAAGGATTTTTCTTTAGTCTGGCACTATCGCAAAGCCGATTCTGAGTTGGCATCTCTTAGAATTCAGGAATTGCGAGATGCTGTTTTGAACCTTACTGAGAACTTAGACATCGGTGTTTTTGAAGGCAGCAAAATACTCGAAGTCAAAAACATCGGCATAAGCAAAGGCCATGCTGTGGAGCGGTGGTTAGCAAAAGGCAAATGGGACTTTATCTTAGCAGCAGGCGATGATTACACTGATGAAGACATGTTTTCAATTTTACCCGAGAGTGCATACTCAATTAAAGTAGGATACGGCATTTCAAAAGCCAGATTTAATCTGGATTCTGTGAATGAGCTTAGGGGGTTACTTGAGGAACTAATCGAAAAGCAAAACAATTAGGAGTTATCATGTTAAGAGTTGAAGATTTCCGTCACATTGTGCCAGATAAAACATTGGCTGAAATTTACGCCAGGGCCAGAAAGCTTTATGGCAAACACGTTGTTCATCTAAATGCAACCTATCAAGGTGGTGGAGTTGCCGAGATTCTGTATTCTCTTATACTATTGATGAATGATGTGGGCATAGATACTGGCTGGCGAATTTTGCATGGTAGTCAAGAGTTTTTTGAGATAACTAAGAGTTTTCATAATGCCCTACAGGGAGCAAAATTCAGTTTATCAGAAAGGAAAAAGAGCGTATATCTTCAAGTCAACGAGAATTTTTCAAAGTTTACACATCTTTACCATGATTGTGTGATAGTGCACGATCCGCAGCCTCTATCCCTGATAAGATCATATAGAAAAAACCAGCCCTGGATATGGCGTTGTCATATAGACCTAAGCGACCCGCATGAGGAGCTCTGGGACTTTTTAAAAGGCTTTATACTCAAGTATGACCAAGTTGTTTTCTCAAGCGAGAAATACTTCAAAAATGACCTGCCTATTGACCAGAGACTTATGTTCCCTGCCATTAATCCACTAAGCCAGAAAAACAAGGACATTTCCGACAAAACCATTCTGGAGCATGTTACAAAAGCGGGCATTTCTACTGACAAACCAATAATTACCCAAGTCTCCAGACTTGACCCCTGGAAGGACCCTGAGGGAGTTATAGATGTTTATAAGCTGGTTAAGGAAAAGGTCGATTGCAGATTGGTTTTTTGTTACAACGTCGCCAGTGATGACCCGGAAGGCCTTAGAATGTTCAACAAGGTCCAGCGAAAAGCCAACAAGCTTCTCAAAAGTGGTGATATTTTATTTGTTGTTGGAAATAATGAAACATTAGTGAATGCGATTCAAAGGTATTCAAGTGTCATAATTCAAAAGTCTACCAGGGAAGGATTTTGTCTTGCTGTGACAGAGGCACTCTGGAAAGAAACACCTGTTGTTGCATCCAATGTAGGTGGTATCCCTATGCAGATCGAGGATGGCAAGAATGGATTTTTGCTTGAACCAAAAGATAATGAGGGATTTGCAGATAGAATCATACATTTGCTAAAAAATCCTAAGGAAGGCAAAGACCTGGGTAAACAAGGCAAAGAAACTGTCGCAAATAAGTTTCTGATTACTCGTTTACTTTCCGACTATCTGTATATGCTAAATTCAATTGTTGCATGATGCAAAGAAAAGGATACAGATACTTATGCGGCCCTGAGCGCAAGTCCATTTAAAACTTGTGTCACTTGTGCTCTGGATATACCCAGGTATCTGGCTAAATCAGCTCTAGACTCGATGCCTTATGTAGCGATTAGGAATTGACATTGCAGGGTCCATTAAATACAACTAGCCTACAACCAAGAAGCCAATTAGCGTGTAAATTCTCAGAAAAAAGTGAACGTTTTGAAGTGCGCCAAGCAAAGCTGGTGCAAGCAAGCTGGCTAATCCAGCCTGGCCAAAGCCTAACCAGCAGGCCAGAACAGAACTTTGCGCATATGGAGGTAACGAAATATGTGG
>Ga0114922_10000252_pt1 | contig 51700 bp, 53 predicted proteins | sample AartaG_FD_100975 | JGI IMG/M metagenome (GOLD analysis project Ga0114922, IMG submission 100975) | Deep subsurface microbial communities from Aarhus Bay to uncover new lineages of life (NeLLi) - Aarhus_00045 metaG | ecosystem: Environmental > Aquatic > Marine > Oceanic > Sediment | place... | reverse complement strand
TAGCCGAGGTAAGTGTTGTCTTGCCATGATCCACATGTCCTATAGTCCCTATGTTTATATGAGGCTTAGTCCTTTCAAATTTTTGTTTAGCCATAATATATCCTTTCTTTGTTTTTTTGAGTCCTATAAAACTGGTAGCGGTGATTGGATTTGAACCAATGGCCCCACGGGTATGAACCGTGTGCTCTAACCCCTGAGCTACACCGCCACTAAAGTCCAACAAACACTTTTTCAATAACAGTAATTATAGTTATTTTTAATTATTTTTAAAGTAAGGATAAATTTTATAAGAGAAGATTTTAAGTGTCAAATACAATAGAGCGGCAGCCTGGCGGCTTATTAAAAGTATATTTTAATTTGAAATAAAGTACCTGTTGCTCATATAATAATAGAAATTTTTTATAATGATAAAACAATTTATGAAATATTAAGAAGAGATCTAAGATCGGTAAATAATTTTATATATAAGTTGTACCTATAGAAATAGAAACATTTATTAGTAAAATTACTTATAAAAAATAGATAAAAAGAATATAATATACTGACAATACCTGTTAAGTTAAAAAGAAATAAGATCATTATGAAAAATTTTAAAATTTTTTTATCAGCATTCAGCCTTATTATATTATACTATCTCATATTGCCTAGCAGGATCTATGCTTATCTTGATGCCGGAACCGGCAGCTATATTATTCAGATAATTATAGCTATTGCAGTTGGCGGAGCATTCGGGATCAAGCTCTTCTGGCGGAGGATTTACGGCTTCTTTAAGAATCTTTCACAAAAGGCAAAGAAAAATGATAAAATCAAAAACTGATAAAAATGTCCCCGGTTCTTTTAGAGACCCCAGTGGTTTCCTCTTCTATAAAGACAGTTCCGTTTACCGCCAGGTAAATAAATTCTACAAAGATGATTACGACCACCTTATGAAATCAGGCCTATACAGCAAACTCATTGAAAGCCAGCTGCTTATCCCGCATAAGGAAGCTAGTATACAGGGTCCGGATCCCGGCAAGGCTTACAAGATAATAAAACCCAGTCAGATACCTTTTATATCATACCCTTACGAATGGTGCTTCAGCCAGCTTAAGAATGCTGCTCTTGTCACTTTTAAACTGGAAAAAATTGCCATGGATTTTGAGATGACATTAAAAGACTCAAGTGCATACAACATCCAGTTTAAAAATGGAAAACCAGTTCTTATAGATACATTATCTTTTAAAAAATATGTCAAAGGAGAGACTTGGATAGCCTACAGGCAGGCCTGCCAGCACTTTATCGCACCTCTTGCATTAATGGCTTATAGGGATATCAGGCTGAATCAATTATTTCGTATCTACTTAGACGGAATACCGCTCAATCTTGCAAGCTCGCTCCTGCCGTCCAGTACCGGCTTTAAGGTTTCACTGCTTTCACACATCCACCTTCATTCCAAAAGCCAGAAGCACTTTGCAGACAGGACAGTAAAAATCGGGGCTCGCAAGATAAGCCGCCTGTCTTTTCTGGCATTAATAGACAGCCTGGAATCTACAATCAAAAATATGAAATGGCAGCCGCAGGGGACCGAATGGGCAGATTACTACCGGGATACCAATTATTCCGAAGAAGCATTTGAAGATAAAAGAAAGATTGTAAAAAAAATGCTGGAGGAGACCAGTACTAAAAAGCTGTGGGATCTCGGCGCAAATGACGGATTTTTTAGCCGAATTGCCTCCGGCATGGGAATACATACAATCTCTTTTGATATCGATCCGGCTGCAGTTGAAAAAAACTACCTCAGGAGCGTCAAAAACAATGAGACCGATATCCTGCCCCTGCTTCTTGATCTGACAAATCCCAGTCCCTCTATCGGCTGGGAAAATAAGGAGAGGACCTCGCTGTTAAAACGGGGACCCGTAGACACAGTATTTGCTCTTGCACTTATCCACCACCTGGCAATTTCAAACAACCTTCCCATAAGTAAGATTGCAGAATTTTTTAGCTCTATCTGCACGTACCTTATAATTGAATTTGTACCCAAAGATGATTCTCAGATACAAAGGATGCTGTCTACAAGAGAAGATATTTTTCCTGACTATATCAAGGAAGCTTTTGAAAAAGAATTTAAAAAATACTTTATGATAAAAAAGACCGATAAGATCAAAGATTCTAAAAGAATACTATATCTTATGCAAAAGAGGTAAAGAAATAATGAAAAAAACGTTTATAATACACCCCTTTTTATTTGGCCTGTTTCCCATTCTGTTTCTCTACTCTTATAATATAGGAGAACTTCCATTTACAGAAATCCTTCTGCCCTCGGCAATAGTATTGGGCTTTACAGCCATAGCGGTGACTCTACTCTGGTTGATTTTGAAAAGGGATGGTAAAAAATCAGGAATAATCAACTCTGCCTTTCTGGTTTTGTTTTTTTCCTATGGCCATCTTTACGATGTAATACAGGGCGCCAGTATAGGCACTTTCATAATCGGCAGGCACAGGTACTTAATGATCTTATGGGCCGTATTATTTATTTTAGGTGTATATTTCACCATAAGGACACGTAAGGATCTTCACAACTTTACCAATATCTTAAATATTGTAGCTATTGTCCTGATCCTGTTTTCACTTTCCAGTATCGGGATCTACAAACTAAATACAGGCAAAACCGAAAAAGATGATTCTGCCGGTATAAACAGACAGGAAGAAGCATATGAGTCAGATGATCAAGTTATATCCGCTGATGCCGTATCTCCTGATATATATTATATAATCCTTGACGGATATGCCAGTTCAAATACACTGGAAGAAGTCTACGGTTATGATAACAGCGAATTCGAAGATTATCTTACCGAAAAGGACTTTTACATCGCAGCCGAAAGTACGAGTAATTATGAGATGTCTTTTCTGTCATTATCCTCCTCTTTAAACATGGAGTATATTAATTATCTGGGTAATACATTGGGCCTGGAATCTGATGATAGGACTATACCCCATCAGATGATTGAAGATAATAAAGTAATGAAGCTTTTAAAATCAATAGGATATCAATATATTCACTTTAGCTCCGGCTGGGGACCGACAAATCAAAATCAATACGCAGACATGAATATAGCCATCAGCCGCAGCAGTTGGAATGATTTTCAGACGCTGCTTATTCAAACTACGATGGTGGATGCTTTTATAAAGAAATTTTTCCAGGATGTTGGAAGAAACAGGGTCTTTAACACCTTTTCCGGTCTTGCCAAAATACATGAAATTGAGGGGAAAAAATTCATTTTTTCTCACATAGTCTGCCCTCACCCTCCTTATTTGTTCAATCAGGATGGCGGACCTGTCCCTGAAGCAGAATTCAATATGGACGAATGGGGTCCCGAACAAAAAGAATATTACCTAAATCAGTTAATTTATGTCAATAAGGAAGTAAAGGAACTTGTAAGCGAAATACTGTCAAAATCGGAAATCCCTCCGATTATTATACTGCAGGCAGATCACGGTCCCCGTAATACTTTTATAGAAGGGAGATACCCCACTGATGATATGTTTAGAGAAGGGATGAGAATATTTTATGCATTATACATGCCTCAGGAGAGATATGACCTTTTATATGATTCAATAACCCCTGTAAATACTTTCAGGGTAATATTTAATTCTTTTTTTAATATGGATTATGAACTGCTTGATGACCGAAGCTATAATTCATTTGAAGTCGAACCTTATAGATTTAAAGATATAACGGACATTGTAGACTATGATTAAGACTGTAATTGAGATTTTTTACAGATTTTATAGATAAACTTCAATCTTCATTAAAATATCGGCTTAAAATCAAATTTTCTTCTCTTAATAAACCTAACACAGGCATTTACGACTCTGGGGTCGTAAAGTTTCCCCTTACCCTGCTTGATTTCCTTTACGGCCTCTCCGATACCCAAGGCAGGCCTATAGGGTCTGTGAGAAGACATGGCTTCCACCACATCAGCTACAGCAATTATTCTGGCTTCCGGGATGATCTCATCACCCTTCAGACCCTGAGGATATCCCGAACCATCTATTCTCTCGTGGTGCTGGAGTACAATATCAGCTACAGGCTTGGGGAACTCTATATGATCTACCATATCATATCCTAACTTAGGATGGGTCTTGACCATATCATATTCTATTTTTGATAATCTTCCCGGTCTGGTCAGAACGGATGCCGGTAAATTTATTTTTCCTATATCATGGATCAATGCTGCTATATTTATGGCATCTATCTTTTTCTCATCCAGGCCCAGCTCCTTTGATATATTAACAGCAAGCATTGCTACTCTTTTTTGATGGCCGGAAGTATAAGGATCCTTGACTTCTACTATGGCCGCCAGGGTGTTTATAACATCATCAAGGACTTTCCGCAATTTTTGGTAGCTCTCTTTGAGATTTTCTTCCGCTGCCTTGCGTTTAGTTACATCCCTGACTATTCCATCATAATATACAGGCTTTCTACCTTCATAAATAACTCTTGAATTGATCTCCGCTACTATTATAGAGCCGTCTTTCCTCTTAAGCCAGGCTTCAAACATCTTATTTCTCTGATCCGGTCCCGGTCTATCTTCTTTCCTGGCGTATAACTGTGTTGGGATATCAATTGCAAGAAGTTCATCCCTGCTGCCATAGCCCAGCATTTTTACAAGGGAGGGATTAACATCAATATATTTCCCTTCTAATGTAGTACGGTAAATCCCATCAAGTGAATTTTCAAACAGTAAACGGTATTTTTCTTTACTCTCTCTTACCTTCTCCTCTGCTTTTTCAATATCAGATATATCTACCACTACCACTCTTATCCCGGTCACCTTTCCTTTATCATCCAAGAGATAATTAGGATGAGCCACAGCAGGAAATGTAGTTCCATCTTTTCGTTTTGCGGTGTAGATAAAAGGTTTTTTTAATTCTTTTCCTTTTAAAAAGTTAATAAAATCTACTGCAAGTTTTACTTTATCTTTTGGTACTATTACCTGTATGATATTGAGTCCTTTATCCACGTCCTCCTGCGTATAGCCGGTTTCATCAAATGCTTTTTTATTGGCATAGGTGACTCTTCCCCGAGGATTCAAATCAATTATTATTTCATTAAGCGTTTCTGCCAGCTCTCTATATCTCTTTTTACTTTTCAATATAGACTCCTCAACTTTTTTTATCTCAGAAATATCATTAAAATTCTCAACTACACCGATTATCTTCCCCCTAGCATTCTTTAGCGGAAGTGCGGTTAGTATGCAGGGTATTACTCTTTTGTCACTTCTGACCTTGCTGACCTCTTTTTTGATCTTTCCTGCCCCTTCAAGTATTTGTTTCAGTACACAGGTCGGTTTATTGCAGTCAGGCCCGAAAAAAACCTCATAGCATTTTCTTGCAAGGTTTCTTTTCTCATCTACTCCCGAGATCTCACAAAACCCTTTATTTACCTTTAATACATTAAGATCTGTATCAATAAAGCGTATCCCTTCAACAGTCATTTTCAGCAGTGTGTTTAATTCTTTACTGGTATAATCTAATTCATCTTCTACTAATTTCCTGTTTATAGCAGCTGCTATTTCTCCGGAAAAAGTTATGATTCTCTCCAGATCGCTCTCTTTAAACAGCTTTTTGCTGGAGATATCAATGACTCCTATTGATCCACCATCTATTATTAAAGGGACTATCATAACCGAATTTATGCCTGTGATCCTGTAGATAGCCGGTACCAATTTTTTAATTGATTTATATAATATCCTGGATTTAGGCCTGATACTTTCGACAAATTCCAGCATCGCTTTTTTTATATCTCTGGGATGACTTAAAATCAGCGGTTTCTTTTCTTCCAGGACTTTAAAGTAAAAACCTCCCTTTTTAAGGGTGACTTTAACTTCCCGGATCTTAAACTTGATTGCTGATTCAATTTTCCTTAATATATTCTGGGGGGTAGTGTAATTCTGCATCACCAGGAACTTTTTATCCTTGCTGAGTAAATAAACCGTCGCACCGGAACTGGAGAAAAGTTTTTTAGTCTGATCTGAAAACAGTTTGATTATCTCTTTTAAACTTCTGCCTGTATTTACAGCATGATTTATACAGGAAATCACCTTTAAGTCTTCAATAATATTGTTCTTATTTTCCTTCGATTTTACCGATTCTGGAAGGTTATTCCTGGTTTTTTCCTTAAGATCAAAATTTTTCTTCATTATTTGTTATAAAAAAATTATAATATCTATATTTAAAAAATATTATATAATTATATAACGTTACTATTGTTTATTCAAATGAGCCGCTTTGTATATGTCTTTAAAATATTTTAATATGTTTAAAAAGAATATACCGGCAATCATTAATAAACCTTGATATAAAAATACCGGAAAGAAAAATTATAATTTATTTATTAACATAAAATATATCAAAGGAGTTTGTATGAAAAAATACAGGTCGATCAATATAATGATCATTACTTTTACCCTTCTCTTCCTTTTTGGTCTTTCCCTGGCATGTAACAGCAGTAATACCTCAGGGAATATACCCTCACAGCCCGCAGAAGAGCCTGAAACTGCATCTGAGAAAGGCTCAAAGGAAGACCCGTTCTCCAAAGATGAGATCGTCACAGTTGAAGTAGTGGAGTGGCAGCTATTGGGAGTTGAAAATTTAGGAGATACTTTAGAAGACCCTAAAGGTTTTTTTGAAGATAAGAAAACAACCGGTAACTTTATAAAAATAAGATTTTCCGTAAAAAATATTGGCTCAGAAATGAAGACTCTTACCAGTGCTAAACTTGTAGATAATCAGGACCGGGAATTTACCAGTTATATCGAAGCTATCGGATATCTAGACGATGATGAAAATCTATTCATACTTGATAATATAAATCCCAGTATCAGCAATACCTATACTGATATTTATGAAATACCAGATGATGCTGAAGGGTTGATGCTTGAAGTAACCAGTCTGGAATTTGCAAGAAAAAAAGCATATATCGATCTGGGACTGGATTAATCATAATTTCTTCTGGAGCCCGCGATCGGATTTGAACCGATGACCTTTTCCTTACCGAGGAAATGCTCTACCATCTGAGCTACACGGGCAGGTCAATTGAACATCACACGATAGCCCTATGGTGGAGGAGAGAGGATTCGAACCTCTGTAGGCATTCACCGGCAGATTTACAGTCTGCTCCCTTTAACCACTCGGGCACTCCTCCGCACTGGAGCCGGCGATCCGATTTGAACGGACAACCTGCTGATTACAAATCAGCTGCTCTACCAATTGAGCTACACCGGCAAGTTAGCCATATCAGGTCATTATTATACACTTAATTGATTTAAAGGTATAAGAATGCTGGAATTCAACAGGCAGAGCAAATAATATTAAAAATCCTTTAATCTTTCAATAGCTATTTTTATAGCCCCTTCTACAGGCTTTTTTATTAGAGGTGTAAAAGAAATCTTCGGGAATCTCTCTTTTAATTTGTCTATCAGTATATTTTTAAAATATTTTTTGCAATTAAATAAACCACCGACAATAATAAGAATAAAATCTTTATTTTTAAAACCAAGTTTTTTAGCAACAGTAATAACGGAAGTTAAAGCTTCTTCTGCCGCTTCCGTCATTATATCTATACTTTTTTTATCTTCCATTATTGCAGTCATGCATACTGTCTTTGCCAGTGCTGCAATTTTACTTTTTGAATAAATCGGGCCATTGTATGCCCATTTAATTAAATCCAATACCTTTTTTAGATTTAATTCTTTCAGTACGGTGCTGGAAAGCAGTGTTTTTTCACCTCTCCCGTCATAGTCTCTCATAATCGCTTTTAATGCTTTTAACCCTATATCATATCCACTGCCTTCGTCTGCAAGAATATAATCCCAGCCAGATGATCCGACCTGTTTACCGTCTTCATTGACTCCAAAACAATTGGTGCCTGTTCCGGCAATAAGTATTATTTTATTCCTGCTGTTACTTCCTATTTCAAGACCAAGTCTCGTGTCATTACAGATAATAGTTCTCTTCTGATCAAGGTAGCCTTTAAGCTTCTTATTAAACACGATTTCCTCATATCTCTCAGGATCTCCTCCGGCATCATTACCTGCAAAACCAAAACAAGCACTGACAAAATGAATATCTTCAGATGTTTTTAGACTTTCAATAACGTCAAATACAGCCGTATTGAGATTTTCTATTGCTCTATCTGTTCCGATACTCTTATAACTACTGGAATTATAAACTCCCTCGGCAATTACTTTTCCATCGGTACCTGCGATTTGGACAGCGGTTTTGGACCCACCTCCATCAACACCAAGAATATATTGCATATTTTATATCGATCCCTCTTTTTTATATTTATTACTATTTAATGTTAAAATTTCTTCAATAAATTACAGCTTGTACAAATACTAGCAGTACGTAACTTTATAAAAAAATAAACAAATAATCAACAGTAACCATTTACAGGTTACAATCTTACAAAAACTTAAAATTTTTTGTAGTAATAAATATAAAAAATTGACAATAAATACCGAACACTGTATAAAAACATATTTTCTTGCTGTATCTGCGTTTAATTCTTTATTTTAATTTCTTTATAAACTATTCTATATTATAAAAGAATGTAACTTTAAAAAAAACACAATTTTAATATAATTATATCTATAATGGATTTTAGCAATAGAAAAACATTAACCTTCATCGGAACATAACACCTAGGGAGGCCTATTATGGCACTATCGGGAAGTATCAGGGAAAGTACAGCAGCCGGCAGCTTCTACCCCGGCAATCCGGATGAGCTTTACAGCCAGATAAATAAATTTTTGGATAATGCCGGATCATCGGATATAGAAAACATAAAGGCAATCGTATGCCCCCATGCCGGATATATCTATTCCGGCCAGGTTGCAGCATACTCCTACAGGCAAATAACCGGAAAAAAATTTGACAGTATATTTATAGTAGCGCCTTCCCATTCTGAATATTTTGATTTTATCTCGATCTACAGCGGAAATGCCTACGGGACTCCACTGGGACTGGTGCATGTAGATAATAAAAGAAGTAAAATCCTTGCAGACAGCAGCAGCAGGATAGAATTATCTGTACACGGCCATAAAGGCGAACACAGCCTTGAAGTGCAGCTGCCGTTCTTACAGGTCCTATTTGAAGATATAAAAATAGTCCCTATAGTAATAGGCAATCAGAGCAGTCAAAACATAAAAGAGCTGGGAAAATCCATAGGTGATCTATTTAAAAATGAAAACATATTGATTGTAGCAAGCACGGACCTATCCCATTATCATCCTTATGACATCGCTGTTACGCTGGACCGGAAGGTCAAGGAACTTATAAATGACTTTGATCCTGAAAAACTGATGTCCGGATTTCTGACAAGCAGTGCTGAAATGTGCGGAGGCGGTCCCGTGATCTCTGCTATGATCGCCTCAAAAATCTTAGGTGCGGATACCTCCAAAATCTTAAATTACAGTAATTCCGGAGATGTCTCTGGTGACAGAAGCGCAGTTGTAGGATATCTTTCAGCAGTATTTTACAAAAAATGACTATAGCTGGTTTAAAAACATCCTATACGGAGATGGCTAAATATGGAAAATATGGACTTTACTGCAGAGCATAAAAAAACACTTATTAAAATCGCCAGACAATCAATAATAAATGCCGTCAACGGCCGGAAGGCTCCGGAATACAAAACAGATGATGATACATTAAACACCAAGTGCGGAGCATTTGTCACGCTGCATGATAATAATGGTAATCTAAGAGGTTGTATAGGCAATATAATTTCTGAAAATCCTCTATGGAAAACCGTAAGAAACATGGCCTTAGAGTCAGCTTTAAGGGATCCCAGGTTCTATTCTATTTCCTCCAGTGAACTTGGCAGTATTAATATTGAAATTTCCGTACTTTCCCCTTTAAAAAGAATTGAGAACTTAGAAGAGATAGAAGTGGGTAAACACGGACTTTTTTTAAAAAAAGGCTTTTATCAGGGCTTGCTTTTGCCCCAGGTGGCAACTGAGTATGGGTGGGGCAGGACCCAGTTTTTAAAGCAGGCCTGCCATAAGGCCGGACTGCCCAACGATTGCTATAAGCAAAAGAGCTGCGAGATCTTTATTTTTTCAGCTGCAGTATTTGGAGAAAAAGATCTATAAGGCTGCCGGTTATATAAATAAATCAGCAATATCTCGGTTTAATTTACTTACAATTATACCTATCAACCCGGGGCCGGTATGGGCCCCGATAACAGGAGTGCATTCAGTAATCATTGTATCAACGCATCTCAGAGAAAACTGGATCCTTTTCATAATCCTTTCAGATTCCTTAAAAGACAGGGTATGGATTATCGAGACCAGCACCCACTTTTCCTTTTTAAAATCTTTAATGACTCTCTTGGTTATCTCCACCAGGGATCCATATCTTGTAACGGCTATTCCTATCATCTCTACTACTCCATTTCTAATCCCCAGCAGAGGTTTTATTTTTAAAATCCTGGATATTAAATTTGCAATTGCAGGAACTCTTCCGCTTCTCCTTAAATACTTTAAAGTATCAATAGTACCGTACAATTTGATATTATCTCTCAAAAAATAAAGCAGGGGCAATATTTTTTCATAGGGATATTTCTTTAATGCAGCCTTTGCTGCAGCCAGGACCATAAAACCCGTTCCCATAGCACCGGACAGTGAATCGAATATTTCTATTCTTTTTTCTGCATTAAGCAGTTCTCTTGCGATTCTTGCAGATTTGATCACAGCGGATAATTTTGAACTTATATGTATGGAAAATATTTTTTTATACTTTTTAAGTAACTTATTATAAACCTGTATAAAGTCATGGGGTGATGGGGAGGAAGAAGTAAATACTGCTTTCTTTACTTTCTGAAGTTTATAAATCTCATTTGAGCTGATATCTATGCCGTCTTTGAATTCATCGCCGTTATAATGTATATAAATAGGAATAATGCTTATGCCGTATTTTTTCGCAGACTCTTTTGATATATCTGACGCGCTGTCAGTCACTATTGCACACTCTTCCAAATCTTTAAAATCCACACCCATGATCTCCTATGATAAAGCTTAAAATTATTTAAAATAAAAATTTGCTTTTGCGAACGGCTCGCGCTGCTGTAACCAAGATCTATATTATTTGTTATACCTGTAATCTGCTATTATATATTATTATAACTCTATACATAACGCTTTTATTAATGCAATACCTATTTCCTTCATTTTATAATCTTTTACAGTACATACTTTTTCAGCCTGTAAAATTTCTTTTTTCCTAAACATATATATTTCGGCACAATTGAATTTAGTATTTTTATCTATTGTAACTTTCCCGCTTATGGGTTCAACATCCGAGGGTCTGATTATTACATCGGTAGGATATTGATTGTCCATTCTTTGAGATGTTCCTATAACAAGATTTACCCTATCAGTGTTTTTGAAGAAGTATCCGCCCTGTAAAATTAATATGTATTTATTTCTGAAAGTTTCTTTTCTATTTTTAGAAGCGGGTAATAGTACGCTTTTACAATAATAAATATCTCCTCTATTGAGTGTTATATCCATTACTCTGTAATTAAATCATATTGATACTCGATTAAATCATCTCCGCCAAGAGAGTCTTCGGGGTCAAGGGGCTTACCCTTATAATTCTTTAAAGTTTGAACTTTTTTACCCAATTTTTTTATTTTTACTGAAATTGATTTATCAATATTTTCGAATTTTAATAAATCACCCTTATTTTTAGCTTCTATCATAGGTTCGGTTTTATAAGTGATTTTTTTTATATCATCTATTTCCATAGCATCATACTTAGATAATATATGTTTAAAAAAATCAATTTCATTAGACTCAAGATTTTCATTAAAATTAAATTCCTGCTTGGTTCTAAAAGAGAAATAATCTCTTAATTTATAAAAAGATTTAAATTTTTGCATTGCTATAATTCCTATATCGGCCATACAATCAAGACAATCATATATATCTGGACTAAATGGTCCAAAATCCCATCTTATATAATCTAAATTAGAAATCTTTTTATTGTATAGTTTAAAAAATTCATAATCTGCCAGATAAATTAATTTCATTAGTTTGGTTTTACCAAGATTATTTGAATTTTTTATAAGGAAATAAATAATAGAACAAAGTTTTTTATTATTTATCATATAATTAAGTATAATTTTATTCTTATTTTTATCATAAATTCTATTTTGAATCATAAGTATTGTCAATGTTATAATTATTATAAAACTATTAACATAATACATACACCACCTATATTATATATGAAATAAATGTTTTAAGTGGGGTTATCATTACCAATAGGGGGATAATTCCTTTATATATTATTCTAACCAAAAGCATAGATAAAGCTGATTTAAATCCAATATCCCTGGTAGATTTTATAAGGACTGACAGGACACAGTATATTATGACTATCTTAAGCTGCCTTTAAAAATGGAGTTTAAAAGCTCAACTCTCTCTTCTGGAGTAGTCAGCCTCGGTTGGCTGAATTCATTAAGCATGGTAGTTATTAAAATAGTATTTATATGCTTATTCTTATAAAAAATATGTTTTGCGATTATTCCTGGATTATTCCCCAGAATAGTCAGCTGCTGGCCAAAAAATAAATTACCCAACCCGTAATTTATAAAGCCGTCTTCTCTGAATTCTACTCCCATGGGATGATGAGACTGACTGCCGCTCACTATATCCGCTCCAGCATCTGTCATTCTTCTAAAATCAGTGATCTGGATCGAAGTAGGATTATAGCTGTATGTTTCTTCATATTGAAAAGTAAACACTACTATATAGCCTTCTTCTTTTAAGCCTTGTATTATCTCTTCAAACTTTACCACATCTTCCTCTTTTATTACTTCATCCCACACATTTATACGTGCCGAACCCGGTGTATCCTCTGCAGCCCAATTACTTGCAGGACCATACGTATTAGCACCGAGAAATGCTATTTTATTACTTCCTATTTCAAAAGTAGCCGGTTTATATGAATCTTCAAGATTTCTTCCTCCGCCAAAATAGGGCCAGCCTTCATCATCATACATATCCAGTGTATAGTCCATCCATTCATTACCGTAATCATTCATATGATTTCCGGTCAGTTCGATAACATCGGTTCCAACATACCTAAGCAGTTCCATATACTCAGGCCTGCTGCAAAAAACCAGACCCTGGGGTCTTGTCCCGTCGCAGCCTTCTACAAAAGGCAATTCGTTACTTATATGGGTAATATCAGCATCTATCAATACCTCTTTGATCTCCTCACCCGGAGACAGAGCTCCATCACTTTCTATTTTTCTTGCCAGCTGCCTTACTATTGCCGTAACTCCGGTCATCATAACCGAAGCCAGCTCTTCGGTGTCCCTGTTGGTAATCGAAATATCAGAAAGGCTTTCAGCTATCATGCTGTCAAATTCAGGATCACTGCTTTCTACACTGAAACTTACAACCAGCGGGTAACTCGTCATATCCAGATCTTTATCAAATACAGACATGTCATCAAGATCAAGTACCTTATACTTTTTATCGATACGGTCAAAGGGGACTATAGAAAAACTATTATCATTTTCAATATTTATCGGAATCTCCCATGCGCTTACTGTCTTTATATTATCATTTCCGCTCTGTCCAAAAACTTTTTCAAGCACGCTGTAAACTTCTTCCGTGACAATAAGCTCAGGTTCGGAGCCGTCTATTGACAGGTAACTCAAAACTTCGCTGTCTCCACTCCAGAACTTTCCTATATCCTCATACGATATGTCATCAAAGTTTCTGAAAAAAGATACAACCGGTGCCAGAACGTACGATATTTTTAAATCCCTGTCGCTGCCATCGATTTCAACCCATACATCTGAATCTGCTTTTTCATATACGATTATTATTTCATCAAAGATCATGCCCAGTTGATATTCCACTTCATCGCCTATAAAATCCGGGACAGCCTCACTTATCCAGAGATTTGCCGCAGCAGTTTCCTCCACTTCTTCAACTTCAGTTATCTCTCCTGTTTCTTCTTCGCCTGCAGCAGTACCGTTCTTGCCGACGTCAATAATATTACATGAAATAGATGTTCCGGATATAAGCAGGAAGATCAGTATCACTGCTGTAAAAAAGACAGGTAAATTGTTGTTTCTCATTTGCCTGTAAGCCCGGTTAATAAATTATTATAATTCTATATTTTTACAGATAAAATTTAAAGCAAATAAAATCATCATTAATTTTAGGTGAAAAATGATATAATAGCTTTTAAAAAATTTATAATTTCGAAAAACAGAAATTCTAATAGAAAGGAAGAAAAATGCTATCAAGAAAGGGAGCCGAATTAAAAGGGGCTAAAAATGTTACAGTTATTGCTGAGGGAGTTAAAATAGATGGTAAAATGAACTGCCCCGGCTCAGCAAGAATTGATGGTTCTGTTAAAGGTGAGATTACCATAGAAAATGAAGTCATAATTGGAAAAGAAGGGAAAGTAGATGCCAATCTGAAAACCAAAGACGCTGTAATAGCCGGTACATATAAAGGAGATATGATCGCATCCGGGGAAGTCGAGATTACGGCATCCGGAAAATTCATCGGGAACCTGACTCAAAAAGATGCACTTCTCACTATAGCCAAGGGAGGGCTGTTTAAAGGAGAAAGCCTGGTAGGCAATACTGAGGTTTTTAAGCCGAAAGAAGAAAAAAAAGTCATCTTTACCGGCCAGAAAGATAAAAAAGATTAATTTTTAATAAGTTCGATGTTTCCCCAAACACCCAGCTTATTATTTTTTACAATTAAAATACCTTTTATGTCTTTTATGATTTTATAACTGTTTATAGTTTTTAAAATATCTTTAGAACTGTTGATGTTGTTTGCTACCGATGTGGCAGCACTGTCTGCGCTGATTGTCGATTCCGCCATAACAGTAACAAGGTCACTCTTGCCTATACTAAGCGAATGTCCAAAACTTCCTGACGAGGAACAAAGTCCGCATGGCGTGTAACCTGCTTTCACCTTTAAATATATTCTATCTGCAAAATGTTTGTTCTTTAAATATACGCCGACATCTATGTCTCTATCGCTTTTGATAAAGACGTCCCCGCCATTTTCAATTATCAAATGGCGGCATGAACTACCCAGGCCGGAAGCAAGATAATCACATACTGCGCCGGCAACGGCAGCCATAGGGCCGACATTAAAAATAGCGGTTTTTTTACACATTTCTTTTATCACCGGATGGTACCATGGTCTGCTTTCCAGCGGAGATAAACTTTTTTGAAAAGAAAGATCTTTACTTATGCATGATTCCAGATGGGAGTATATCTCTCTGACCAGCATTTCCAGCTTGAGGCTTATATCTTTATCACTGCTTACCAGAATATCACTATATTTATATAAGATCCTCCAATTATATTCCTGCTTACAACTGATCTTGTTTCTATATATGCTTTTATCTATATCGAGCCTGTCATCAAACAGTCTTTCAATATTTATATCATAACCGTTTATCATTATTTAAGGATTATTTTTTCCTAAAACTGCTGTAATACAGGAAAACCAGAAAAATAACTGACAGATATATAGCAACAGTGACTATCAGCATCACCCAGTTAACCGAATCAAACATATACATGGTCAATATTAGAACCGGTATTAAGAAGACAGCTGCGACAATACTTAATACCAGCGGATTTCTAAATTTAGGATTCACAGGTCTTCAGTAACTGCCTTTCTGTAAAAATATTCAAATACACTGCGAAAATAAAATTTTTTATAAACCTTTTAAAAATTATATTATATAGTCATCTAAAAATCTATTTCTGCTGGTTAATTGATTATTGGCAAAATAATAATATTGGAGTATTATATTTTACTAAATCAAAACTAAGAACCAAATATTTTATGGCAAAAACAATAGAAGAAATAAACGAAAAAATAAAAGATGGAAAAGTCCTGGTATTAAATGCTGAAGAAATAATTGACTACGTTAAGGAAAAAGGTGTAAAGAAAGCAGCTAAAGATATAGATGTGGTCACAACAGCGACTTTTTCACCTATGTGTTCTTCAGGGGCATTTCTAAACTTTGGACACTCGGATCCCCCTATAAAGATGACAAAAGTATTGTTAAATGATGTACCCGCATATGCCGGAATAGCCGCTGTAGACGTATATATCGGTGCTGCAGAGCTTTCAGAAACAGAAAGCATGAATTACGGCGGGGCACATGTAATAGAAGATCTAATTTCAGGAAAACCGGTAAAACTAAAAGCAATCGCGTATGGAACTGATTGTTATCCCAGAAGGGAGATCGAGACCTACATAACCAAGGACACAATAAACCAGGCCTATCTCTTTAATCCCAGAAATGCATACCAGAATTATCCGGTAGCTACCAACTCATCCAACAGGACTATTTATACTTATATGGGAAAGCTGCTTCCCAATTTCGGTAACGCTACTTACTGCAGCGCCGGACAGCTCAGCCCTCTGCTAAACGACCCCTACTACAGGACTATCGGGATAGGTACCAGAATCTTTCTGGCAGGAAGCCAGGGTTATGTTTCCTGGTACGGCACCCAGCATAATCCGGGTAAAGAAAGACTCGCAAATGGTGTGCCCTGCGGCCCGGCTGGAAATCTGGCACTTATAGGTGATTTAAAGAAGATGTCGCCTGAATATTTGAAAGCATGTACCTTCCATGGTTACGGCGTTACTATATTTATGGGTATAGGAGTTCCAATTCCTGTCATTGACGAAGAGATGATAGAATTTTTAAAAATCAAAGATGAGGACATATATACCGAAATTTTTGACTATTCGGTCCAGAGAAGAAACAAGCCTTCTTATGGAAAGGTGAATTATAGGCAGCTTAGAAGTGGAAAAATTAAAATCAGCAATAAATACGTTCAGACAGGTTCGATTTCAAGTTATTTTAAGGCATTGGAAATAGCAGATATACTGAAAAAAGAAATCAAAAACGGTAAATTCTATTTGACTGCCAGTGTTGCATCAATTCCCCTGGAGGAAGAATGTAATAGTCTGGATATCCTCAGCAAGGAGGAACTCTAATGGTAAAAAGAAAGCTTGTATTGAGTTTCCCGGAAAACATTGTAACAAAGCCGATCACCTATAGACTGGTAAAAGAATTTAATCTTGAATTCAATATACTAAGGGCTGAAATAACCCCTGATATGGAAGGAAAAATGTTAATTGAGCTCAGGGGCAATAAAGACAAGATAGACCAGGCGATTAAATACTTATCAGATACCGGAGTCTCTGTTCAGGAGGCAGCAAAAGACATAATAATAGACAAGAACCTTTGTGTAGAATGCGGAGTCTGTACCTCCATCTGTATTACTCAGGCACTGAGCCTTGATAATAAAAACTTTAAACTTAAATTCAATAAAGACAAGTGTATCTTATGTGAGTTATGCTTGGATTGCTGCCCTGTCTCTGCCATAAAAGTCAATATTTAGAATCTAATACCTTATTATTACAGCTTATAAACTTCAAATTCACCCTTAGATGCTCCGCACTCAGGACAAATCCAGTCAATAGGCAGATCTTCAAATCTTATACCGGGTTCTATATTTGCATCAGGATCACCTATCTCGGGATCATAAATATAACCGCAGACCTGACATTCCCATTTTTCCATTCCTGCTCCTTTATTCTTTTTAACTTAACAAATGGTAATCTAAGATAAATATTTTACAGCCGGCTCTGTCAAACTTTCTACCATTTTGTAGTATAATAATATGGTAAAATTTTTTTTTATACAACCAGAACTATGTAAATTAGATTACTCAATGTTCAGGCAAAAATATACTAATAAATTTTTAATTGCAGCTATATTTGCGGCTTTATTCATCCTCACAGCCTCGGCTAACAGCTCTGCGGCAGATGACATAATCAATGACAGCGGTACAGATTACACAGAAATCAGCAATTTTTATATATGTGAGATCAAAGACACAATAGACCCTCCTGTATCAAATCACCTGAGTAAATGCCTGAGAAAATCATATGATTCCGATTACGGTCTTATTATATTAATGGATACTCCGGGAGGGCTTGAAACATCCATGAGGGAAATAATAATGGATATTCTAAATACGGATATACCGGTTATCGTATTTGTCTATCCCGAAGGTGCCAGAGCTGCCTCTGCAGGTGTATTTATAACCTACTGCAGCGATATAGCTGTTATGGCACCATCTACCAGCATAGGAGCCGCTCATCCCGTAAACCTTGGCAGCGAACAGGTATCCGGGGATATGCTGGAAAAAGTCACCAATGACTCAGTGTCTTTCATAAAGAATCTTGCCGAAGCCGGAGGCCGTAATGCTGACTGGGCGGAAAAGGCGGTAAGGGAAAGCGCCTCTATTACCGCAGCCGAGGCAGTGGAACTGGGAGTAATAGACATCACCGCTACAGACATAGAAGATCTGCTTGAAAAAATAGATGGAAAGACCATAGAAAAATCAGGTAAAACTTTCCTCATAAACGGAAAGGCCGCCGGAACAGAAAAAATAGAAATGAGTTTTATCTCCCGGTTTCTCCATATTATTGTAAATCCCAATATTGCCTATATATTATTTATAATAGGGATATTTGGCATAATCTATGAATTTTCCCAGCCCGGCCTGGGTATCTCCGGAGCAGTCGGTGTCTTATTTATAATCCTCGGACTATATTCATTCAGTATTCTTCCTATAAACTATGCCGGATTAGCCCTCATAGTCCTGGCCATAATCTTATTCGTCTTGGATATAGTACTCAGTTTAAGCGGGATACTTTCAATAGCAGGGATAGCTTCACTTCTTATAGGATCCTTTTTACTTATTGACACTGGCGCTCCTTATCTTAAAATAGCTACAAGCGTTATAATCAGTGCTACGGTTGTCGTATCCGGTTTTTTAATAATTGTAATAAGAGCTACTTATAAAGTCCACAGGCAAAAACCGGTTACCGGCAAAGAAGGTATTATCGGAGAAGCCGCAGTGGTCTGCCAGGACTTAAATCCAAAAGGCCTGGTTAAAGCAGATGGAGAGATCTGGAATGCCGTATCTGAAAATGGCAAAAGAATTAAAAAAGGCCGGGAGGTCAAAATAATATCTTTAAAAGGCCTGACCTTGCTGGTTAAAATATTAAACAAACAAAATAATAAAGAAGGAGGTTAAAATGTTATTAGGTCCAATAATAGCAGTCATATTCGGTGTGATTATTCTACTGATCATACTGATTTCTGCCATTAAAATTCTAAGAGAATATGAAAGAGGTGTAATATTCAGATTTGGTAGATTAAGGGGAGCAAAAGGGCCCGGCATATTCCTGATAATCCCATTTGTGGATAAGATGATCAAAGTAGACCTGAGAACAGTCACCATGGATGTACCGCCCCAGGATGTCATCACCAGGGACAATGTCCCGGTAAAAGTAAATGCTGTTGTATACTTCAGGGTAATGGATCCTGCAAAAAGTGTGGTAAAAATCGAAAGATATATGGTGGCAACATCACAAATAGCTCAGACTACGCTAAGAAGCATACTGGGTCAGGCAGAATTAGATGACCTGCTTGCCAGGAGAGATAAAATAAATCAAGAGCTTCAAAAGATAATAGATGAACAAACAGATCCCTGGGGTATAAAAGTCTCAACCGTTGAGATCAAAGATGTAGAGTTGCCTCAATCCATACAGCGGGCGTTTGCCAGGCAGGCTGAAGCCGAAAGAGAAAGAAGAGCAAAGATAATCAATGCGGAAGGGGAATATCAGGCTTCTGAAAAGTTGGCCGATGCAGCAAGGGTGCTGAGTAAATATCCTATTTCTGTACAACTCAGGTTTCTCCAGACCCTAAAAGAAATAGCGACAGAGCAGAACTCAACCATTGTATTTCCTGTTCCCGTTGATCTTATTGAAGCTTTCATGCAAAAGCTTGGTAGGAAATAAAGGACTTTAAATAATTTGCCTGTAAAAAAATATTTAGGTGACTATACCGTACAGAGTATTCTTGGTAAAAAGACGATCCTTAGAGTACTGGAAAAGAGTGATTTAAAAAGGTCTCTGGTTTGGCTGAAAGACCCTTCTGTCAACATGTATCTGAGTCAGAACTTTCGGGACTATAATGTAAAAAAGGAACTTAACTGGTTTGAATTTATCCGGAGTTCTAAAAATGACATAGTCTTTGCTATTGTAGATATTGATACCAATCTTCATATCGGTAACTGCGCCCTGCATAAAATCAACTGGGAAAAAGGGAGTTGTGAATTTGGTATTATGATCGGCGAGAAAGATTTCTGGGACAGGGGTTACGGCTCTGATGCAATCAAAAGTATAATAAATTTTTCAATATCGGGCTTAAAACTTGCAAATATCATCCTAAATGTATATAGCTACAACCGAAGAGCAATAAAAGTATATAAAAAATGCGGATTTAAGCTTATTCAGGTCCGGAAAAAAGACCACTTTTACAATGGGACATTCTGGGATACCTTCGTAATGGAGTTCAAGAGGTGATGGGATCAACCAATATTTAGATTCCTATATAACCGTGCTAATGGTATAAAAGACTTTTCTATACATAGATATAAAACTTTATATTTATACTTTTTTTAAGTATGAGGTTCCCCAATTTTTAATAACCAATTTTTATGTTAATATTGTTACAATTATTAATAAAATAACGAATTTATGTATACATATAAAAGAAGCAGAATCGGACCCAGCTCCATCTTTTTCATAGTGGTTTTTACATTAGCTGCTGCAGGCATGGGGTGCCTTGCCTATATAAACAAAGGAAGGTTCTGGGACATATTGCCGTTTGTCAGTATACCTGTAGTCGCAGTAAGCCTGATACTAATAATCTTTAATTTTATAAGAAGAACCAGGGGCAATCTCTTCTTCGCCTTATTTTTTCTTCTGTCTCTTGCAGGATTAATACTATCAAATATTTTTGGCCCTTCGGTCCTGATCAACAAGGCACAGCAAAGTTATGATAATGAAGACTACACTCAGTCAATAGATCATTATAATACACTTCTGGACAACTACCCCGGCAGCAGTCTTTCAGGTAATGCGTTAGAAAACATTTCATATACCTATTATTCAAACGCTGATTACGCGGAAGCTATAACCAGTTTTAAAAAAGCAATAGATTCCGAAATAATCAGTGACAGCGATCTGGAAGTAAAAAAAATCCTTGAAGACAGTCATTTAAAATTAGCTCAGGACTATTACAGCAGTGAAAATTACGACCGAGCAGCTGAAAGTTTTATAAATGCAGTTGAAGTGCTCAAAGAAATCAAAGATAACTTTTCCAATACAAATGAAGCCTTATTAGCTGTATATAAAATACCTGAATATTTATATAATGCAGCATTGAGTTTTAATAAAATTGACGATCTGGAAAAATCCGTAGAAGCTCTTGAAGAAATAATCAATGACTATAATGAGAGTAAATATTTTGATCCTGCCGGTTCTCTTTTATTTGATGTATATATCGACCGGTCAACGAAACTGGTAGGCAGTTTTAATTACACCGAGGGAATTGAAGAATTTTTAAAAATTTTAGATCTGGAAGTTGAAGATAGATATTACAGCGACATATCGGATAATATAAAAAGAGAAATATTTTACAATATACCTACAGATACCATTAAAAGCGCCGCTTCTGATAAATATTCCTCCGGCAGCTACAAAAAAGCAGCATTTCTTTATGAAATAATCCTTGAATATAATCCGGAGCTGGGAGAAGAAATAGATCCGTTACTGGTCGATTCTAAAATAAAAACAATATCCTCCTCAAATCACAGTGCATTTACGGTCTCTGTCCCGGAACGAAAATTATGGGGGCAGGAAGAGAGTGAATTGATAATTGAAAACAACACTGAATTTGACCTGATTTTATACTTAAAAGGCCCTGAATTTGTGATAATAAGAGCTGAAAAGAACTCTACGGTTGAAACAGAAATAATTGCCGGTATATATGAGGCTGCGTCAGAGTTGGATAGTCAGGATGTTTTACCGTACTACGGCATTGCAACTTACGAGGAAGGACAGAGATACAGAGAGGAATACACGACCTCCGGTTAATATATTATTTAATCCTTTTTAAGCTGTCACTTATCAGTACTTTAAAATTTTTGTCCAGAAACCCCTTAACATAATCAAAGTCAGTCTTCCTGTCAACATTACAGTTAGTTTCCAGACCAATTAGAAGTTTATCGAATATCTCAGCAGCAGACTTTATCTGTTCTTTAGCTCTTTTCTCATCAGCCTGCCTTAAATCCTTTACGATTCCATCTACAGTCGTATTAAAATTATCATAATTATCCTTAAGCATCCCGGTAAAGGTTGCCTTCTGCCAGAACCAAGTCCCACGGTTCTTCCCGTTATATAAACCGAAAAGGCCGAACAAATATTCTAAATCAATTCCTCTTGATTTACATATATTCTTAATTATATACATTCTCCTGGTCATATATGGGGCTCTATTTAATTTTTTAAAATCTATCTTATTCATTACTTCCTTTATAAGACTCATATTGAAATTAAAAATATTATTCTTTTTCAATCAAAAACCTGAGCAGTCTGTCTTCACCTTTCTTTATTCCTATTCTTCCTGTGACAGCTATTTTAAAGTCACTGCTTTCTTTATTGTTCTTATAATCAGATATATACAGCCTGTTTCCTCCCGATACAATATCGGCCCCATTATCTTCAATATTTATACCCAGGGCTATTGTCAATTTGCCCGGTCCATCCGCAAGACCGATATTCTGTTTTATATCTCTTTTTTTTCTCATAATGTCGAACCCCCATACCGGTTTTAACCCTCTTATTAGCACCGCACCCGGTACACCCTCTTTTTCGGTCACAACATTTAATAGATAATACATACCATAACATAGATAAACATAAGCAATGCCCGGCTTTCCGAACATTATTCTGCTTCTGGGCGTCTTTCCCCCATATGCATGGCTGGCAGGGTCATCCTGGCCGTAATAAGCCTCTGTCTCTTGAATTATCCCTCCGACCATCAATCCCGGCCTGCATGACTTTACTAATGCTTTACCCAGTAATTCCCTTGCCACTTCTGAAGTATCCCTATTGTAAAACTCTCTGGGTAATATATTTTTTATAAGAATTTCCATAACCACATATTTACCGGCAGCAGTATCAAAATTTCCCTAAATTATACCTTTAAACTTGCCAAAAAATAATAGCAATCCTGTTTTCAGGATTCTTTACATATTATAAGATTTCTTTCTGTAAATTTAAAACACCGCCGGCTTAATAAAAAATATTTTTATTGAAATAGAAAAAAAAATTTTGTATATTACATAACAATATTTCTAAAAAAGAAAAAGAAAGGAATGATATGGTAGTAAAAATTGATAAGGAACTCTGCACCGGATGTGGCCTATGCGAAGAAACATGTCCGGATATTTTTAAATTAAATGAAGATGAAGATGTAGCAGAAGTCATCAAGACAGATTATGAAGAAAGCGATGAAGAGTGTATCGAAGAAGCAGTTGAAAGCTGTCCGACAGAAGCAATATCAGCAGAGTAATTCATACCAGACTATTTTATATTGAATTATTAATAATATTAATTTTTGACCTGTAATTTACTCTTTTGCAACGTCAGCATGTAATTACGGTTACCGGCACGTATATAAAAGCAGCAAACTATACTGTCTTTGCCCTCAGTAATTTATTTCTTACTTTTTTTATATATTCTGACGGATCATCTGACTTATAAATAGCTGTGCCCATTACCAAAACATTTGCCCCTGCCCTGACGACATCGGGAGCAGTTTCAATATTAATACCCCCGTCAACCTGAATATCAATGTTCTTTTTTAAATTTGAAGAATACTCTTTGTATTCTTCGATCATTTCTCTCAGGCAGCTTATTTTATAGACCATCTCTGGTATGAAATCCTGGCCTCCTAATCCAGGATTGACAGTGAGAATTAGCACCATATCGACAAGTCCCAGGACATTTTCTAAATAGCATAAAGGTGTTGAGGGATTCAATGCGACCGCAGCTTTCCTGCCGGCATTTTTAATATAATTCAATGTACGGTCCAGATGCGGACATTCTTCGGCATGAACATTTATCAGATCTGCTCCGCTGTCTATAAAACTATCAAGCATCCTGTCAGGATTCTTGATCATTAAATGTACATCCAGAAAAAGCCCGGTGTTCTCTCTCAAACATTTTATAATAGGTGGACCGATAGTTATATCGGGGACAAAGCTGCCGTCCATGACATCTATATGGAGCATGTCCACTCCTGCCTTTTCAACTTTTTTGATTTCGCTTCCAAGATTTACAAAATTGCTGTTGAGAATAGAAGCAGAAATTTTTATGTCCATACCTTTAAATGACATGACTTTCTTTTATAACTTATTAATCATCATATGAATTATAACATAATCTTTAAATAATTTATTAGGTTTGAATAAACTAATATTTTATCTATATAAGAAAAAGCTTGGCATTTTAAATCAACTTTAGTATATTCTATATATAACTTTTTGATTTTTTGAAAATTTATAAATTTTCGAGGATGGGTGAAATCCCCTACCGGCGGTAAAAGTCCGCAACCCTGTTTTTATAGACAGGTTGACTTAGTGTAATTCTAAGACCGACAGTTACAGTCTGGATGGGAGAAGATTTTTGATTTTATGTATTATAAAGCCATGGATTTTCTCCATGGTTTTTTATTTTAAAGAATATATATAAATATAGCATGGTCAATAAAGAGCAAAATAATTTTACCGAAGAAGATAGAAAATATATGGAACTTGCTATAAAAATCGCCGAAAAGGGAAGGGGCAGCACCAATCCCAATCCCATGGTCGGGGCCGTCATTATAAAAAAAGGCAAGATCATATCTTCGGGCTACCACAAGCAGTCAGGGCTGCCGCATGCTGAAATAGAAGCTATAAACAATTCCAGGCAATCTCTTGAAGATTCTACAATGTACGTAACACTTGAACCATGCACGTTCCAGGGAAAGACACCGCCCTGTGTAAATGAGATTATAAAGTACAGATTCAAAGAAATAATAATTGGCTGTATTGACCCCAATCCCAAGGTCGACGGAAAGGGAATATTATTTCTAAAAAAAGCAGGAATAAAAATAAGAAACGGGCTGCTTGAAAATAAAATAAAACTTCAAAACGAAGTTTTTTTCAAACAAATAAAGACATGTATTCCCTTTACCTGCTGTAAGATCGCTTCAAGCATCGACGGTAAGCTGGCTACAAAGACCTCGGACTCTAAATGGATAACATCAGAAAAATCAAGAATGAAAGTCCAGAACCTCAGGAAAGAATACGGCTGTTTGCTGACCGGAATAAATACAGTACTGGCTGATGATCCATATCTTTTCCCCAGGGATAATCTTAAAGGCTTTCCCGAGAAACCGGATAAAAATCATAACGGCCGAAAGTTTTACAGGGTAATTCTTGACAGCAGCCTCAAAATCAATCCGGACTCCAATATCGTAAAGACTTCAGATATTGCAGAAACAATTATTTTTACAGATAAAAAACAAATGCACACCTCCGCTGATAAAATTAAAAAATTGGGGGAAAGAAACATTGATATGGTGGGAGTCAATAAAAAAACTTCAGGCCTGGATATTTTAGAGATACTTAAAATTCTATATAAAAAATATGAAATAACTTCGATACTTTTAGAATGCGGCCCTACACTTATAACCTCCTTTTTAAAAAGGGATTTAATCGATAAGTTTATATTTTACCTTGCTCCCAGGATCATAGGAGGGGACAGCAATTACAGTATGTTTACAGACCTTGGAATAAGTAAGATAGCAGATTCTAAAAAATTAAGATTTGAAAATATAAAAATGACCGGAGATGATATAGTCATCACCGCTTATCCTTTTAAAGATTAAAAAGCAGCAATCAGGGGTTTTATGTTTACAGGGATTATAAAAGAAACCGGAAGAATAAAAAAAATAACAGGCAAGGGCCGGGACAGGGAAATCGAGATTCAATGCCGCGGAATCTTAAAAGATCTAAATGCCGGTGATTCCGTATCGGTAAATGGCGTATGCCTCACAGCTAAAAGCAGCAGCAGCAATAGTTTTACCTGTGATATTGCTTTTACTACTTTAGATACTACAACTTTTAAATATTGTAATTCAGGGGATATAGTCAACCTTGAAAGTTCTCTTACCTCCGCTGATAAACTGGGGGGCCATTTTATAAGCGGTCATGTGGACTGTGTGAGTAAAATCTTAAAAATATCCGATATTGGAAAATCACATCTGATCAATCTGGAACTTCCGCTTAAAATCCGTGACTTTGTGGCTCCAAAGGGTTCCATAGCAGTAGATGGGATCAGCATTACCATATCGGAAGTCAAAAATGATTACTTTAGTGTGGTCATTATTCCCTATACTTATAAAAATACAAATTTATACCGCAGGATACCGGGAGATCTTGTTAATATTGAAGCGGATATGATCTCCCGCTATACCGTAAATTATTTACAGCACAGACAGGCGGACAATATAGGTTCACAAAATATAAAAGATGAAATACTTAAGGAGAAGCTGGAAAAATATGGATTTAAAAAACAGGAAAAATAAGACTCCCTTTTATCCCATTGAGGGTACCCTGGATGATATAAGATCGGGGAAAATAATAATTATCGTTGATGACAGGTCGCTGTATAATGAAGGAGTGTTCTTTCAGGCGGCTGAAAAGGTTACACTTTCATCAGTTAATTTCTTTATGACGCATGCCCGCGGTCTTATATTTTTACCCTGCGAACAAAAAAGATTAAATCAGCTGAAGATACCTATGATGAGCCGTGATATCGAAAACTCTTCTACCAACCTGGGGGCTCTGGCCGTATCCATCGATGCCAGGTCAATAAGCAGCAGCGGCGTTTCTGCAGGAGACAGGGTAAAGACCATAAAGACTTTCATCGATCCGGCTACTTCACCGGAGGATATATCCATACCCGGCCACATCTTTCCGCTTCGTTCCCATAATGGAGGTATTCTTATCAGAGCCGGACACACAGAGGCAGCCGTAGACCTGGTAAAAATAGCAGGATTATATCCTGCCGGGATTATCTGCGAGATCATCAGGGAAGATGGTGAAGTGGCACGCCTTCCCGATTTAACAGAAATATCAAAAAAATTTAATCTTAAGATAATAACCATTGAAGAACTTATAAGATACAGGAAAAGAAAAGAAAAGTTAATCGATAAAGTAGCTGAGGTCAATCTTCCTACCAAATGGGGGGATTTTAAAGCTGTTACATACAGGTCAATTATAACTCCTGAATTCCATATAGCTTTTATAAAGGGCGACGTCAAAGGTAAAAAGGATGTTCTGGTAAGAGTCCACTCACAATGTCTTACGGGAGATACCTTTGGATCTGCAAGATGCGACTGCGGGGAGCAGCTTGGTGCTGCATTTAAAAAAATAAATAAAAAAGGCTCAGGTGTACTTCTTTATATGGCCCAGGAAGGAAGGGGTATAGGTTTCTGCAATAAAATGAAGGCTTATGAGCTTCAGGAAAAGGGTCTGGATACTGTTGAGGCAAACCTTCATCTTGGTTTTGATGCCGACCTCAGGGATTATGGTATAGGAGCGCAGATACTTGCCGATATAGGCCTTTCTACCATTCATATTATGACCAATAATCCAAGAAAGATCGTAGGTCTGGAAGGATACGGGCTCAAGATAACCAAAAGAATACCTATAGCCATACCTCCAAATAAAAATAATAAAAAATATCTATTAACAAAAAAACATAAATTAAATCATATGTTAGACTAAAAGTCAGAAAGGATAATCATGAAAAAATATGAAGGCAACTTAGATGCAAAAAAACTGAAAATAGCAATAGTGGCAAGCAGGTATAACGACTTTATAACTTCAAAACTGCTTGATGGAGCACTGGACTGCCTGCACAGGCACCAATGCGAAGACAATAATATCAGTATAGCGTGGGTGCCCGGTTCATTTGAAATACCCTCAGCAGCAAAGATAATGGCTGAGTCAAAAAAATATGACGCCATTATATGTTTAGGTGCAGTTATAAAAGGAGATTCGTCACACAATCAATATATTGCAGGCGAGACCATCAAGGGAGCAGCCAAGATCAGCTTAGATCTTAATATCCCTGTTGCTTTTGGGGTAATAACTCCTGACAGTCTGGAACAGGCCATTGAAAGGGCTGGAACCAAAAGAGGGAATAAAGGCTGGGATGCAGCATTAAGTGCAATTGAAATGGCAAACCTGTTTTTAAATTTGAAATCTTAAGTTCCTTTAAACAGTCTATCAAGTAAATATATATTACAGGACAGCATAGAGATTTTCTTGCCGGGAGCATAGAAAATTTAAAATATAGCTTGTAATTTTCTTATTCATACTTTAGGATTGTATTGCATCTTCTTTAATAATTATTTTTTATTGTAATGCATATATTTTTGCTATACCAATATTTTGTCTTATCTATTCTTGTAATATTTTTAATCAACTTCATCGCCAATAATATTCTATTCAAAAACATGGCTAACTATCCTCCTCCGGAATTATTTATGAAGCGCCCTCCTCTGATTTCAATAATGATCCCTGCCAGGAATGAAGTCGTAAATATAAAAACGTGTCTTACGTCTCTATTAAAACAGGATTATCCTAACATAGAAATACTTGTACTGGATGATAATTCCAGTGACGATACTTCGCCGATTGTTAGAAAGATCGCAGAAAAGGACAGCAGGGTAAAGCTTATCGCCGGCAAGCCGCTGAAAAACGGGTGGATCGGAAAAAGTTATGCATGCCACCAGTTATCAAAATATGCAAAAGGAAAATATTTCCTTTTTACAGATGCAGATACACTGCACTTTAAAAATTCAGTCTCCAGTACAATCGGCTGCCTTATTAAAAACAATTTAGATGCCCTCTCAGCGATCCCAAAACAGATAATGGTAGGCATACATGAGAGATTGGTAATCACCTGGGTTCATTTCGGAATTCTCAGCCTGTTACCCCTGATCCTCGTAAAGAAATCAAAATACCCCCTGTTTTGTACTGCAAACGGACAGTGTATATTATTTAAAAGAGAGGTCTACAGAAGAATTGGGGGCCATAAATCCATAAAGACTAAGATTTTAGAAGATATACATATCTCAAAGCAGGTAAAAAGACATGGATATAAATTTATGATATTTGATGGAAGTAAAAATATGTACTGTAGAATGTATAGAAATTTCAGGGGGCTGATAACGGGATTTTCAAAGTTTATGTTTGCTGCTTTTGATTATAATGTTTTTACCACTGCAGTTGTTATTTTACTGATCTCAGTTTTATTTTTATTTCCATTTATTCTGCTTCCCCTGGGAATTTTTTTGTTTGATTGGTCTAAACTGATAGTCAATCTGATTATTATTCAGATTTTAATTATTCTTGTCATGAGAATAATAATGGCAGTAAGGCTCAGGAATAGAATACTTGATACATTGCTTCACCCTGTATCAATGGTGTATATAATACTGCTCTGCATTAATTCCGTTCTCCAGACCAGATTCGGGGAAGGAGCATTCTGGAAAGACAGAAGTTACGATATCAGGTTTAAGTAATCACCTTTTTAGCTGATTTTACAGTCATTACCTATTTAAGCAGGCTCTTTGCAAGATCAACTGCACCGGACGCATCAGGAGCATAACCGTCAGCCCCGATAGATTCCGCATATTCCTGTGTCAGGGGAGCTCCGCCGACCATAACTTTTACATCAGCAGTCTCTTTATCCGATTTAAGCATATCAATTACTGTTTTCATACCGGCCATGGTAGTTGTAAGGAGTGCCGATAATCCTATTAATTTAACACCGTTCTTTTTTACTTCTTCCATAAATTTTTCCGGAGGAACATCAGCCCCTAAATCAATTATAGTATATCCCCCGCCTTCCAGCATCATTCCTACCAAATTTTTTCCAATATCATGCACATCGCCTTTTACTGTACCTATTATTACAATACCTTTAGTTTCTATACCTGATTCCGAAAGCAGCGGTCTTATGACTTCCATTGCAGCTTTCATGGCTCTTGCCGCTATTAATACTTCAGGTAGATAGAACTCATTATTTTTAAACTTTTTTCCCACTATATCCATGCCCGGCACCAGTCCGCCGTTTAAGATCTCTGCTGCGTGTGTACCCCGGTCAAGAAGTCTTTCCGTAATATCCTTACTCTTTACATTATCGCCCTTTATAATCGCGTCTGCCAGTTCCTGATATTCTGCCACTTTGCCTCCTTCCCATAATGATATTTAGTTCCGGACTACTAAAGCACCTGATATCATAACAAAATATATAAAAAAATAAAGAATAAGCGAATTTTTGTTTACTCGGATTTTTTTATGTTATATACTTTTAAAACAATATTAATATGCACTGTTAAGTGCTTTTTCGGATTTGACTTTTAATCTTTATGCCAATAAGTGCTAAGGAAAGCATAGATAAATTAAAAAGTGAAGTTTCCGGCTGTAAAAAGTGTCTGGATCTGGTAAAAACCCGGAAACAGCCTGTCCCCGGTACCGGCTCACCCAAAGCAAGCATAATAGTGGTAGGTGATTGCCCCGGTGCCGATGGAGCTGAAAAAAGAGGCATCCCCTTTACCGGTAATGATATAGGCAAATTTATGCGAAAAATATTTGACCAGACCAAACTATCCCTGACCAAAGACCTCTATGTCACATATCTGGTTAAATGTACGCCAAGAAAAACTGTAAAAAGGGGAAGCGTTTCTTCAGCAGAGATCATACAGCCTCTTGAAAAACATATAAATAACTGTATCTCCTTTCTCACCAAGGAGATCTCAATAATCACTCCTCATATAATTGTTTCGCTTGGACTCGATGCGTCTAATATCATCCTGCAGAGATTTTTCTCTGTTGAAAAAAAACATACAAATATGGAAAAGATACATATGAGAATATTTGAAAATCCATCATTTAAGCTTGTACCGTTTTTTAATCCCCTGGATGTGATTGTAAACGGAAGCGTTACCGAAGAAAGATATATGCGGGACTTTAAGTCATTATCCGAATTTTTAAAAATAGTCTAAAAAATCTATTCCTCAATAAGGTATATTCTTATTCTCCTTCTGCCATATCTATAACACTCTTCCAAAGATTCAAAACACAAATCGACCCTGTCACCCTTTATCCACCCCCCGGTATCAGCAGCTAAAGCTTCACCGTAGCCGGGTATGTAAAGTTTTGTGCCCAGGGGTATTATCCTGGGGTCCACGGCAACTATTCCTTTCCGGGCTCTCAGTCCTATTGCCGTTATTCCATTTCCGTTTATATCATTACCTCCCTTTCCAAAGGCGTAATATGCCGTTGCAACCATATCCCACTCACCGACCAGCGTAAGACCAGGAGGCTGGATTTGCGCTATTCTGCTTCTTATCTCACCTAAAAGACTTTGAATTTCTGATTTTTCACCCTTTATTCCCTCCATCAGGACCTTGTTTTCCGCCAGACTTTTTTCAAGCTGCTGCTGTTCAGTAGTTATACTTTCTTTGGTGCTCTCGATCTCTATCTTTTTCTCTTCAGATTTTCGGCAGATCCTGTCATATTCTTCTTTTTCCAGGCGGAACTGTTCTATGATCTCAGCTTCCCTGCTCATAATATTTCTAAAAAGATAAATGTTGTTTACAACCTCATTTAAATCTCTTGCACCAATAATGATCCTTGCCACATTATTATTTCCATACTTATATGTAAAAATTATTTTTTCGGCCAGGAGCTCCCTTTTTTCTTCAATGCTTTTTATTAATTCTTTTCTTGTTTTATCCAGTTTCTCAAGCTGATCTTCTAATATTTCAAGTTCTTCATTCAGAGATTCAAGTCTATTTTCTATATTTTCAATCTCTATTTCAGATGCGAGTATTTCTTCCAGCAGGCTTTCTTCTTCGCTGCTGAGCCTGGCGATTGCATTTCCTAATTCATTTAAAGTAATCGCATATAATTTCCCAGGAGAAAACAATATTATGGAAATAAAAATTAAAAAAATAGCTGCTGCAGCAGCAGTTTTTTCCCAAAAATAACTCCCGGATACACTTATTATTTTTAAAAGATTTTGCTTATACACTTTTTATGGACTCCCTAGATTAAAAATCAATACAGTAAACCTGGCTATATATTTAATAATAATTCTATTATATTTATATATATTTTTATAGAAATAATTAAGAACAGTTATTTTGGGAATCTGTAATGACCGGTGATAATCTTTTCTTTTAGGATGTCCCGCTCTGCTGTATATCCGGGAACAATATAGTTATAAACTACCTTTGGGACTCCGCTTCTTGTGGTATTATTCGTAATGATACCTGCATTGTCGCTATAACCATCACCATCCATATCAAAAAATATCACATCTCCCGGAAGCCATGAATTTAAATTTTTTTCATCTGAGGCATTAAGATAAATATCAAGAATTTTTGCATTCCTTTCAAAAAAAATCTCTAAATTCTGTATTCTGCGGTAATCAATGTTTGGATCACAAAAGTTTCTGTTCCATATCTCTTTTATTGGATAACTGTCAAAATTATTATTAACATCTTCATATACAAGATCTTTTAAACTAAAACCTGCTTCCATGTAAGCCCTGGCTATAATATCTGTACAGGTTGCCAGATCTTCAGGCGGGTCTCCGTCTTTAAAATAATTATTTTCTCCCTCCTCCACCCTGATAGTTCTGGCCGGGTCCTCCAGCTGTTTTTTTGCACCCTGCATGATATCTTTCTGGTCATTTATCCCATCGTTATCAGCATCACCTGTAATCCCAATATTATCCATATCTATTAATCTATATCTCGGCAGCTCATCAGAAAGCGCGGTTTCGGGTTCGTACTCTTTTCTAAAGGAAAATTCTTTTATACTTATAATCACCGCTATTACTATAAGCAGCACCAGTATAATGATCAAAAAATGTCTTATGTTAAATCTTTTTCTATATACTTCCAAGGCACCAAAGAGGTTAGATTATAATAACAATCGATTCTGCATTAAAAACTGAATTCGGTTATTTTAAAATCCATAAACCCGGTTTCAATACATGATATCTCCATCAAACACCATACCGTAATAATCAATATGGCTAAAGTAAAAAAAGTAATATAAATATAGAAATACTTGGGAAATATGATTTTTTCTGCCGCTCCTCCAGCAGGTTTTCTATAAAAAACAGATATTATCCTAAAAACATTTACCATGAGAAATAGGAAAACCACTGCTATTACGGCCAGCAGCATCATATTTGCAGCTCCCATCTCCGAAAAAACCATACCATTAAAATACTTTCCAAACGGTATAATATAAAGAGCAATAACTGACCAGGATAAAAATATAATAAGCAGATTTACGCTTATATAAATATTACTTCTTCCAAATCCCCTTATACCGGCAATGGAATCGCTTCCCGTATCTCTTTCAATCCTGCTGAAAACACTGTATATGGGTATAAAGCTAAATACCAAAAGAAAAATACCTGCAATGTTAAGCCATTCCATCGAAGACTTGCTGATGATCCCCGTTGAGAACATGGAAATGTTCAGTAAAAAAACACCAATAAAATATAAAAATAAAAATGACATTATCCTCCTGATGCTGCCGGTCTTAACCGCCCCTAAATTAGCAGCAAACATACAGATAAAAGTCACAATTATAAAAATCACAGATGTATACAGACTGCTTTTTTCTATATAAAAACTATATAATTCACTAAACTTCAAAAACATAAAAAAACCTGCTGGAAAATAAAGAAACCATATAACTGAATTTGAGGAAGACCTTGCTCTTTTCATCAACCCGAGATAAGGATTTTGGAAAGGAAATAAGAAAAAATAAAGATAAACAGCAACTCCAAAAATAATCAAACCCAATACAGTCAGCGGGTTTGAGATGTTTTCAGAAACCAGGATCTGGCCGAGATTTTTAAAATCCGAAGCACCATAAAACAGGGAAAACCCAAATAAAAACAGGATCACAGTCAATGCCGGTCTTAAAAAATAACGAAGCGTATAAGAACCGGTTTTACTGACACTTGAGTTAAGACTGGTTACCAATTGAAATATGGTTAATATGAATATAGTCAGACTGGTAAACATCAAAATAAAATTCTCTGAAATCACTATAAAAACGGCACAGATGGTTGAAAATAAAAGCAGAATCAATATTTTAACAAAATGATTACTGTTCAATTCATATGCGGAAATAAAAAACAATAAATTAAGGGCAGCAAAAATAATGATCCCTGCCTCGATCACCTGCATAATACCAAAAGTTAAAAGGGAATCAGAAAAAGCACCCATAGAAATAAAAACATAGATATTAAGGCAAAAAGCCAGAAATAAAGAAATTGAACCAACCGCTATTATAAATTTTTTAAAAACCTTTTTTTTAGTAAACCCAAAAAAAGATGAGATTAAAATTGCAGCCGCAAGGACAACTACACTCTGCAGAGGATTTATTTTCCCGCTAATATAAAGTATGAATTCCATAATTTATTGGTTATCTTCTCCCCACCAGTCACTCCTGGTCATTCTAAATAATCTAAAGTTTTCATAAATCATCTTTTTTTCAAGTGAGTCAAGCTTTGAATAAATATAATAAATAATGCAAAACATTAAAAAATAAATAGATATTGCTCCGGATATAATAAAGATCTCGTCCCATAATGAACGGATATACAGGAAATTTGAAAAACTAAAAAAATTCATAACAGCAGAAAATATTATAAATTGATAAGAAATAAATAATGCTGCAATACTTTTACTGTAAAAAATTCCAAAAATTCCCAAAAGGAAAAGTAAAAAGTTAAAATATATTATAAATTGAAAGTTCATTTTTCACCCTGACCGATAATCAGAAACCATAAAAAAGATATAAATAATAATGCGGTTATAAATATTAAGATCAAGCTGTAATCAGTTAAAAACTGCCCGGTAATATCACTTAGGCTGACAATAGTAATTTCTTCGCTAACAGTTGCCTTAAGAAGAAAATCTGATGTATATTCATAAATCAAATAACCAGCAGCTGTACAAAATAAAAGGGGCAGAAGAATATTAAAAACCACACCTGCAGTACCGTTCTTAGGCTTTCTGACTTTTTTCAATTCCTCTTTATTTCCAAATAATTTTATTTGAAAAACAAATAAGTGCAGTGCCAAAAAAAAGAAAATAATAATAAAACCGATTATAAAAAATAATACACCGGAATAATAAACAAAGCTTAGTATTCCGACAAACAGAAAAGACAGAAACATAAACACCATTTTCTTTCTCCTGCTGGTTATAAAAAGTGACAACAATACAGATACCAGCAGTCCAAAAAGACTGGCGTAATGTATTATAATAATTGTTAATTGACTTTCAGGCGACATAATTATTTTTACCAGAAATCCTTGATTATGCTTGACGGTTTTATCAACTCAATTTTTTCTAATTTCAAATTTCTTTCATTATGCTCCGCAAGCTGATATTTATAGGACATATTAATAGCATTTATTTCGCAAAACTCAACACAATTCCCACAAAAAATACACTTTCTTAGATCCAGAAAAAACTCATCTAAAACTTCCTTTCCGTCACTATCAATGCTTTTCTTTACTTCTATGCAATCCTGCGGGCAGACCACACTGCACAATCCACAGCCGTTGCAGATAACTTTCAGAGAGTCCAGATCTAATTTTAAATGCAGGACACCCCTGCTTCCTTCAGGAATTATTATTCTTTCCCCGGTATAAGCGACAGTTCTGGGTCTCCTGAATATATTTTTAATGTTAATAAAAAAATTTTTAAGCAATCTTAACATTTCAATAAAATACCCTTTTAAAATAAATTAAAACTTCTGGCGATCGAAAAACCAAACGTGACTATAAAATTAACCAGTGAAACCGGGATCAGAAATCCCCAATTGATCCTTACTAAAAGCCTGTAATTATCTATTCTGGTAGTTGCCTTGTCCAGTAACAATAATATTATGTAAATAAGATAAAATTTAACAGCGATCATTATCTCTCCCCTGATAAAATATATATTCTGCCATCCGCCCAGATAAAGGATACTCAAAATTATAATCAGGAAGAAAATAATCATATAAGCAGAAATCTTTTCGATTATTTTTACCAGACCGGTCCCCTCCCTGCCTATTTTTATATTGCCTGATACATAATTTTTTCTGCTTATACCTAACAACTTCAGCTGCAGCAGTGATGAAGTAAAGAATGTTAAAAAACCAAGAGGCTGAAAAATTATATTCCAGTACTGATACTGCGAATTTACAACTTCTTTTAAGTTTAATGTCTTGCTTATAAAAACAATACTTGCGATGCTTAATAAACAGGGGATCAAGAAAGACAGCAGGATCAATGACTTTTTACCGGCTTCGCTAAATATACCGCTGTAAGAAGTACTGCCCGAATTTAGAACCAGCATGGTCGTAAGCCCAATATAAAAAAATACTGCCGCCAGAATACTGTAGTCCATCTCTACTAAAATTAAATTTGAAGTAATAGGGACTGTAGCCCATATTAGAAAAGACAGTAAAAAAATAAAAAATGTCCAGATATTTATTCTGTTATCTTTGGACAGATATTTTAAAAATCTGACAATGGGGAAGCCTGCACCCCTCAGCCTGGTTATTCTATATCCTCTTCTAAGCTCCGCCCTGGCTGAAAGCTTGTTGCCAATATATTCACATATATATAAATTTATTGTCAGTATAATTAGAATATAAAATATCTTTTTAAAAACAACAAGCATGATACCGCCTTAATTGGTCATTATTTCGCCGGGGCTTATGTCCAGGCTGGTCAGAATTATATTGATATCTTCTATCTTATTACCCTTCATTATCTCCTCGCTTAGAATAAGACTGTTGATCGAAGGCCCCTTTACCACTATTGAATTTATATTATTTTTCTCTACCTCTATATAAACCTTAAATACACCATGAGGACATTCAACACCATATGATACTGCTTCAAATTGAAATTCTATATGGGATAGATTTATTTTCTTTATATAGATCCCTGAAGGAAATCTGTTAACGGCCTGGCTTATTATTCTCAAAGACTGATATATTTCATTGAATCTAATCAAAACCCTATCCAGGCAATCCCCCGTTCTGCCTGTAGGAGATGTGAATAAGAAGTCTTTATAAGAAATAAAATCCTTATCTTTCCTTAAATCATATCTGATGCCTGAAGCCCTCAGGTTTGGGCCTGAGATCCCGTAATCTAAAGCGATTTCTCTATCTATTATCCCTATATTTTTTAATCTCTCCTTTATTATGAAATCGTTCATTACTGTACTTTCGATTTTCCTTATATTTTTATACAAAATAGGCAGGTTCCTTTGAATAATCAATAATACTTCTTCATTTAAATCCTTTTTTACACCGCCTATTCTTATAAAATTGGGTATGACTCTGGCACCGGTTATAAACTCTATGAGCCTTAAAACCCTTTCCCTCTCTAAAAGAGAAAGATTATACGCAACGTCGCATCCTAAAGCAGCGCAAATATTTGAAACAAAATATATATGGTTTGATATTCTGTAAAGTTCGCAGAGAAGCATCCTGATATACCTGGCTCTTGAAGGTACTTTTAGCTGCAGTAATTCCTCAAAAGCGCTGCAAAGGCAAAGTTCCGGGAATATTCCCGCTTTCCAATCGAATCTGCTGATATATGCTATAAGATTATATATCTCCAGGTCCCTGTAGTAATTTCTGCTGATGACCCTGCTGATATCGATGTCGACAAAAGCTTCCCTGACTACATCACCATCAGTAGAAATATTTAAATCAAAACAATCTAAACCATCCTGATTCCAGCAAAAAATCTCAATATCGGATTTTTCCGAAATCAACTCCCTTCTATCCTTATAAAAATCAAATGCTTTATAAAATCCCGCCAGCAGATCAATAATCCCGGCAGGGCCTTCTCTGAGTTCTTTTCCGGATATTTCTATTTTTATTAAAACAGAAAAATTATTTATTGATGATGCAAGACTTATAATCGCAAAATCCTTATTTTTACTCCTGTAAGTAGCCATACTTTGAAAACTGTTTACTTTAAACTCGGAATTTTCTTTCAAATCTTTTACTACCTGATGAAGATCCTCTTTTAATACTTCTATCAATAAATCCTGTCCGGCTCTATAAATCTTTTTTATCCTGTCCTTTAAAACAAACTCCAGATTTTTTTCTACTTCCCCTGTAAGTATAGAACCTGGTGAAGAGTATATTTTATTATAGATATCGTCTACCATTTGAAAAACAATCTTATTTTTTTATTTCCTGCTTAAAAACTCTATAACAGCATAAATAAATGCTTCCGGCCTTGGCGGGCAGCCAGGGACAAACATATCTATTCCCGCTTTTCTCCTGAACTGTCTGAGCAGCCTACTCTCCAGATCAAATAAATTTTCATTCAGGATACAGGTCCCTACTGCGATTATGCCTCTTGGCGGATACATCCTATCATAAATATCTAAAACCTTTTTAATGCCTTTTTTATTAAAAAACCCCTGAATAACCAATATATCAGCATCTTCAGCAGTGTTTACAAAATTCACACCAAATCTTTGAATATCATATAAAGGTCCCTGTGTCGCAAATATTTCCTGCTTACAACATCCAAACCCAACGACCAGCATATTTAAATTGCTTTTGACCAGAGAAGGCATCCAAATAACCTCTAACTTATAATCTTTGATTTGACCACATATAATACCATCAATATTAAAGAAAAAACTATTGCTATAATCAAATACATATTTAATCCCAGTACAGGCTCTCTGGCATAATTAAATACCAAAAGGATAAGCAGCATAAATGAAATCACGTATATAAATACCAGAGATAATATAAAAATATTTTTTAACTGATATGGGTCCTTTTTATAGTTAAATAAATACAAAGGGCTGCCGGCAGGAAACTCTTTTTTTGATTCTATCCGGTACTCTCTTTTGGTTCTGTAGATTAAAGTTCGCGATAATAAAAAAAGCGCTGTAAATATTAATGTCACCACAACCATAAACAGTGCGAAAGCTATGATATTGTTAACATAAGCAGCAATTGATTCTTCAGGCATTACACTTTCCCGCTTTTTACTATTTTGGATTTAAACTTTATCATAATTGTAATGCTACTTCAATTAATAACCCTGAATAACTTATAAAGAAAAACTTATAATTTATAATTTTTAATAAAATATAATATAATAATTTCTTATGAGGATCATAAAACCGCGAAACGGTTTAAAGACAATTAAAAATATCGGAATATTTTCATGGTCAATAATTGGCTTTCTTTTAATCGCTGCGCTTTTCTTTTATATTATATATCTTGTAAGAATAGCAATCATACCATTGATTTTAGCTATGGCCATCGCTTACCTCCTGGCTCCCCTGGTCGTTTTACTTCAAAAGAAAATGCGAAAGATATTTGCAGTCACCATAACCTATATTATTTTTACAGGAATTATTTTTGTAATATTCTTCTTTGTTATACCCATAATAATAGATCAGCTTCAGATATTCATAGAAAAGTTCCCAACATACATGGATAATCTTACCAATGTAATAAACGATTTTCTAAAAAACAGTTTTATTATAAAGGGTGTCGAAAACCTGATCGGTAAAGAAATAATACCGAAAGACGCCAGCGGGATCACCCAGTATTTTATCAGCAGGATCAATACAGAAGAAATCAATATTTTCCAGTGGACCACTGCATTTGGGAGATCCGTACTCAATATAGTTTTATACCTCATAGTAGGGCCCCTTTTAGGAATATACATACTTAATCATGCCGACAAAATAAGAACCATTTTTTTAAAAATAACACCAAAAAGATTAAGGAAGCATATAAACATTGTTTTAGACAGGGTCAACAGGGTTGCCGGCAGATACATCAGGGGTCAGATACTTGTATCCGTTATTGTTGGGATCCTATGCACCATCGTACTGCTGGTATTAAAAATAGATTTCGCAATACTGTTCGGCTTTGTAGCCGGCCTGCTTAATATGATCCCGCTTCTGGGTCCCATATTGGGAGCTGTGCCTGCTGCACTGGCCGCTCTTTCTATTTCACCGTTAAAAGCCCTGCTGGTTATTCTTCTTTTTGTAGTCATTCAGCAGATTGATAATTATGTTATTTCGCCAAATATAATGAAATACCAGATAGGTGTACATCCCGGTTTAATAATTCTTTCTTTGATGGTAGGCGGTGCCTTGTTTGGTGTTTGGGGGCTTTTAATTGCCGTACCTACCGTAGCTGTCCTGCAGGAGGTATTGAAGTATTATCTCTTGGAAAAAAATAAGATTGCATCCTGATATATTTTCTTTAAAGGTCTCCCTGTCTTTTTTGATAATTTACTGCAGGACTCAAATTCAGGCGCAACGGTTACTTCCTCTCCCCTGTAAATACCGATTTTTACCTTGACTTTCCCATAAGGTAACTCAGCTGTCTTTATTACCCTATCGATTGAATATCTTTTGACTTCTTCCCTTCTGATCCCGAGTGTCGTAGACTCAAGTAATATGAAATCGATTATTTCAGCTTCTAATTTTTTATCACAGAGAATACACAGCTTAAAGGCAGGCCTGCTTTTCTTCATATAGATCGGTTCGGTCCACACATCAAGCACCTTGCTCTCAAGCAGCCTCTCCTGAATATATCCTATTATCTCAGGATTGCTGTCATCAATATTAGCAGAAAGCATTATTAGATCTTCCGGTTCGTTTATATGTTTATCTTCAGCTGTCCCGCTTAAAACCCTTAATACATTAGGGATCTCTTTGTTTTTCTTACTGCCTGCTCCATAACCAATTTTCTCAATAATCATAGGCGGTATTTTACAAAATCTATCCACCACGGATTTTATTATAGCGGCACCGGTAGGAGTAGTTACTTCAAAACTGAAACCGCCTCCAAAAACGGGAAGCCCTTTTAATATCTCGATTGTAGCCGGTGCGGGTACAGGCAATTTTCCGCATACACTATCTACAAATCCCGCTCCCAGGGGGATATCGCTGCTGTAAAAGGATGCAGATTTTAAGTTTTTTATGCCTACCGCAGAACTTACAATATCAATTATTGAATCCAGCGCTCCCACTTCGTGAAAATGTACTTTATCTATACTGTAGTTATGGACCTTCGCTTCCGCTTCTGCAATTGATTTAAAAATATCAAGTGCTGTCTTCCTGATCCCTTCATCAAGCCTGCTTTTTTCAATTATTTCTTTAATATCCCTGTAATCTCTTTCAGGTTGAGGTTTGGTTATCCTCACATCAAATTTTTTTGCTTTAATCGAGTTTATTATGACTTCTCTGCAATTAATACTATAACCACCTATATCCAGTTTTTTCAGCTCATCTTTCAGTAATGAAAAATCCAACCCCATATCAAGTAATGCACCGACCATCATATCCCCGCTGATTCCTGAAAAACAGTCAATATATAAAATCTTCTCCATATCTATCTCCGCAGGTTTAATTTTCCAAGTTATCTGTCAATTAACATAAATTTAAAAAACCAAAAATTTTTAGTTTCAAAATATCATTTTACCCGGACTATTGCAAAAAAACACAATTTTTTATATTTTATTTTCCCGGATTAAAATACAATAAAGTAATGGAAAATAAAAAAATTGATAAATTAAAAAATATAATAAAAAACACCGGATCTATGATTATTGCATTTTCCGGCGGCGTGGACAGCAGCTTCCTTTTAAAAACGGCAGTAGAGGTTCTTGGCAAAAATGTAATTGCAGTCACAATAAAGTCACCTATATTTACAAAAAGCGAACTTAACGATGCAAAGAAATTCGCAAAGAGTTTAAACTGCAGGCATATGACTGTCAATTCTAACCTGCTGGAAATAGAAGAATTTAAAAACAACCACCGAGACAGGTGCTATATTTGTAAAAAAGAAATCTTCTTAAAATTAATATCGGTAAAAAAAAAATATAGATTTAATGCCGTTGCCGATGGGACAAACTATGACGATCTGAATACATACCGCCCCGGACTGAAATCTTTAAAAGAACTGGGGATAAGAAGTCTGCTTGCAGATACCGGACTGACAAAGAAAGAAATAAGGAAATACTCCAAACTGCTAAACCTGCCGGCCTGGAACAAACCTGCTCTGTCCTGTCTTGCAACGAGATTTCCGTATGGCGAGAAGATCACAAAACCAAAACTTGAAAAAATTGAAAAAGCCGAAATCTTCCTGAACTCGCTTGGTTTCAATCAAAAAAGAGTAAGATACTACTATCCCACAGCCAGAATAGAAATAGATAAGAAGGAGATCCCAAAGATGTTACAAAACAATATCAGAGATGAAATAATAAAAGAATTTAAAAAAATCGGCTTTGCCTATATCACTGTAGACCTTGAAGGATATAGGACCGGGAGCATGGATAGATCAAATAAATAAGCAAGAATCTTAAATCATAAAAAGTAACGGTAATTATAAATACAAAGCTATATTAAGAACTCTCTGGCTATAGAAAGCAGTGCTAAAACACCTGTACCGAAAACAATCCCGGCTGCAAAAATCAAAATATAGTATTTCCATGAGTCAACACTATTGGTCAGCCTGCGGCATACTCCAAAAAATAGGATCAACAGTATCAGGGTAATAAAAATAATCATTCCCGCGATTGAAACAACTCCCCAGAAGACCATAATTTCTCTATAGCTGAATATAAAGGCAGCAGCAAGACCGATTCCGCAGACTATCCATATAGGAAAGGACACTTTATTATTCAGATAAGGTCTCCTGATCAATTTTTTCCACATTAAGATATTTTTAAGCTGGAGCAGGACAAGTGCAAAAAACCACCCGGCCAGGAATCCTGTGGCAAACCTTATATAATTATTGGAATCAAAGAATTTCAAAGTCGAAACCGCTACATCAAGGCCCATTACCAGAAAGGCACTTATCGCGATCATCATAATCTTTACCGAAGGGAACTCTCCTTTTACTTTTCTTTCAATTATAATGATGGCCAGTAGAGAAAAAAAGAACCCGATGTATATGCCTGTGCATCTGGAACACAAGGGCATATTTAATCCATCGATTCCGAACGATCTGGAGACCTGCTGATGACACAGACTCCCGCCTAAGAATTCTAGAATTTTTAGCAAGGCTGTCAAATCTTAGTAATAGGAATACCAATCAAAAAGCCCACCTAAAGCTCCGGTGAAAGCACCAAGGATTATAATAATCAACCATATAATTCCAAAGACTATACCGACACCGCCCAGGATAATACCAGCTATACACATCCCACGGCCTTTTGCACTGGATTCACCTTTCTTGATTTTGTTGAATTCAATAATACCAAGAACTATTGCAGTTACACTCAGCAAAAATCCAATGGCAAATCCTGCAAGAGGAATACAATGGCAAAGTATGCTGAGTATTCCCGCAATCAGTGCAATAATAGCCATAGCTCCTGCTTTTTGATCAGATCCTACAACCTCTGCTTTTACTTCTTCTGCTTTTTTCTTATCGTTCATAAATTACCTCCAAACTGTAATTAATAAATAAATCCTAAATCCTTAAAATTTTTTTTATTATATCATATACCATTTTCAAATCAGTAATTAATTCTCTTTAAAATCTGCTTATGATTTTTACCTAAAATCTCCTCTATTTCATCTTTTTTAAGACCGGAGCCCCGACCCACTTTTTCCTGCATATCCGATTTAAATAAATCATGGTGGCTGTGGGCATCGCTGTTTATCAGGAATTTAACCCCGGCTTCCCTTCCCGCATTAACTACAACTCCATTAGTAAGACTGTGGCCGGCTCTTGAGGAAATCTCTATAAAAACACCGTTTTTTACTGCAAGTTTTGCTTCCTCCAATGTGAAAATTCCCGGATGGGCTAACAAATCTACATATTCTGATCTTACTGCTTCCAGATTAGTACCCTCTTCAACATCTTCTACAATACTTTCCCCGTGCACTACTACCAGTTTCGCTCCAAGTTCTTTTGCTTTCCCGGCCATTTCATTTATACTTTTAGCCGGGACGTTGGTCAGCTCCACTCCTGTAATCGCATTTATGCTCCAGTATTTTTCAGCAAGCTCGCAGTCCCTGCTTACTCTCGAGATTATAAAATCAAGATTTGAATAACTGGCATGATCGGTAAGGGCAATGCATTTATACCCTCGGGCAGCTGCAAATCTTATAAGCTCGATAGGACTGTTTACACCGTCGCTAAAAAAGGTATGTGTATGGAAATCATATATCATAAAATTGAACCTTTCATGATCCATTGACAGACTGCTGAATTCAATATGATTAATTCTACCAATATTACAGATAGAAGACTATAATTTTATTAAAAACCTCTGCATATTTCTGATTTAATGCACTTCTGCTCTTTTTCATACATTTAATTAGAAATTTATAGGACAAGAAGTTAAAATACAAGAATATGTTAAGTGACAAAAACGTAAAATTCGTTATTAAGCTGTGCAATAAAATCAGAGAAATAGTGCTTCCCTATTTTGGAAAACAAGATTCAAGATTCATTTCCGGAAAATCCATAGGCGGCGACTCTACCTTCCTTATCGATGATATCGCTGAAACCTTTTTAAAAGATTATCTTCAGAATATTAATATAGCTTACTACTCTGAAGACAGAGGTCTCATTAGATCCGGATCGGCGGACAAATTATTAATAATCGATCCTATAGATGGTACCAGAGCCGCTGCTTCAGGCCTGGAATCCGGCTGCATATCTATAGCTCTCTCAGACTTTACAGATGAACCAAAGATAAAGGATTTAAGATTAGGCTGTATACAGGAAATAAAAAGCGGCAGGATATTTATTGCCAAAAAAAATTCCGGAGCAAAAATTATTGATGCCGGAAGGACCATCTCCCCCTCACTTTCCGGCAACAGTGATATAGACTCCCTCTTCTGGTCAATAGGCCTGGGAGGAAGGCCTGTGGTCCCTACTATAGGGGTTCTGGAAGAGTTGATCAACAATTCAAACTTTAACGGCAGTATTTTTTCACTGGGAAGCTCTTCTTTTTCGATAACCAGAGTGGTATCAGGCCAGCTTGACTGCTATATTGATATTGGCCATAGAATTGTAAACGACTATCCTGTTTTTGAAAAAGACTATAAAAAAGTCGGTCAGGGCAGTATCATCAACAATTATGCTTATGATATTGCAGCAGGATACCTTATACTGAAAGAAAGCGGCGGTATAATAACAGATGCCTATGGCAAAAACTTAGATGAGCAGTTGCTTATGGGTATTGGCAGAGAATACCAGCTTTCAACCGTCGCTTCGGCAAACCAGGAACTCCATTCCATACTCCTCATGATGATTGATAAGGGTTTCAGTAAATTAGAAGACAGTATGGGAAGATATTAAAATTGGAAAGAACGGAGACTGCCGGTGTTTGATGTTTTAATAGATATAATGGGTTTCTCGGTCTGTCATCAATTACCCTCCAGAAGCCTTTCCATTGGTGATGTTATCCTGCCGATTTGTTCAAGATGCAGCGGAATCTACATCGGTTTTCTTATTACGGCTATTATTCTATTTGTGATGTTCAGAAGAAAAGAAAACGATCTTCCTCCACTTTATATCTTAATTATACTTGTCCTTTTTTTCCTATCTACAATAGTAGACGGTGCTGCTTCAAATTTCGGTTTTTACAATACAAATAATAATTTAAGATTTTTAACGGGCTTCTTATGCGGATCCTCGATTATGACCGTGATTTACCCGATTTTTATATTTCAATATTATAAGGAGTCAAAAAAAGAGAAGATATTTAAAAGACCTTTAAAATTTGTGATCTATATCTTAATACTGGCAGCATTTGTTACAGTGACCCTGCTGAGATTTTATTTCTTAGGTCACTTTTACTATTATTTATCAGCCTTTTCAGTTTTATTTACATTCTATTTTGTAAATCTACTAATAATATTATTAATCCCATCATTTTCCCAAAAAGCTTCCAGGCTGGCAAGCAGGTACTTGATTTTACCTTCGGTAATAGCTGTTATCTTATTGCTTCTGGAATTACTTGTTTCTTACTATTTCCATCGATTTATCAATCGTTTCTAGCCTGCAGCTAAAAAGATACGGGTTTATGATTTATGACCTGTAATTGGGAAAGGTCAGTCTTAAAAAGACTCCAGGGAGAATAAACGGGATCACAAATTAAAAAAATTAATAAGTCCATAATTATAATAAATAACGAATGTGGTTACAGTAGAAATTCCGGCCCCGAGGACTACCTGGATTACCGTATGCCTTTTTATCCTTACCCTTGCCCATCCAATAGCAGGAATAAGCAGAATCAGAAGCAGCATCCATTTGCCGAATAAAATAACCAAAGTTATAACCCCGAATGTTATCCAGCTGGTGTGCAAACTGATTTTCCAGAAATAGGTTATAATAGTAAAAATAATAGTAGAAACAATGCTCACCGCAAATATAGATTTTAGAAATAGAGGGCCTTTCAGGGCATACAGGATTATAAAACATATTACGTAGCTTACAAATGATACTATCAGAGGTTTTATCCTTTCCTCTTTCTTCGGTATGTGAATATCGCTTATTATTTTTTTCTTATATAAAAAACCTACGTAGATATAGGGTATCACGGTCCCAAAAAGTATACAGAGAGAAGCCCAGCCGATAGCTTCGATTTTATTTTCTACAACCGCAAAGCATATGAACAGAAGAATCGGTATGGAAATAAACGTTCCATCAAAAATATATGATATTGTTCTTGCAAACTTGTCCAACAATCTTCCAGTTCCCTTATTATTTTTAAAAAAAATGATTCCTGGCTAGAGGCAAGTATAAATAAAATAGACTCTTTATGAATCAAGAGTCCATTATAGTAAAATGATTTAATTTTTAAAATGATTTTGGGAAATTATTCAATTATTTTTTCTTTGGACTTTTTTGCTATATAAACTTTTTCATCAGCCCTGATTATTAAATTCTTAATACTGATCTTAACGCCTTGTTTTTCATTATAAGATTCAATGCCCATGCTTAAATCCAGGTCTTTGTAATTTAATTTTAAAAAATTTTCTCTAATCCTGTTTGCAATTTCCCGTGTAATTTTTCCCTCCGCCTGATTAACTATTATTAAAAACTCATCCCCTCCGAACCTAAATCCAAGATCAACACCACCTCTTATGCTTTTACTGATGATTTTGCCTAAATTCTTAAGCAGTCTGTTGCCTTCTTCATGACCATTTGTGTCATTATAATTTTTAAAATTATCGATATCAAACATTATAATAGCAATTCTTTCTTTTTTACGTTTGCTCCTTTTTATCTCTTCCCTTAATCTCTTATGCAAATACCTGATATTGTAAAGACCGGTCAGATAATCCAGGTATGTACTTTTGACTAATTTCTTCTGCAGTTCTTTATAAGATGTAATATCAGCAAGAGTGGAAACCACAAATAATATATTCCCGTCATAGTCCCATACAGGAGAATTACTGGCCAGGGCATTTACAATAGTCCCGTCCCTCTTCAGAAACTCCACTTCGTAATTTAGCGCCTTCTTACTGTTAACAATTTCTTTAAATCTCTTTCCTTTATGTTTTGGAGAAAGAAAACTTAAATATTCCTTTCCTATCAGTTCGTCGGGATCATAGCCGTAATCTCTTACCTTTTCATTCACAAAAAGTATATTGTTCTCAGTATCTTTTATAAAAAATATTTCATTGGTATACTGCAGTATTTTCTCCAAATACGGCAAAAATTTTTTTAACATTTTTATATTATATAATTAATAGAATGACTTATAAGATTAATGAATTTTGACAAATTAATCAAGCTCGTCATTATATAATAAAAAAGTATTACTATATGGTAATTTTTAATAATACAATTTTTTTATTTCGACTCTTATTTTAATCTTCTTATTCACACTAATTATTTATTGACAGTATCTAAAAACGGTGATAGCTTTTAATTCGCCCTGTTAAAAACTTTTAAAGTAAAATAATGATAAAAAACTCAAAATATATCTACTTTGATCACAGTGCTACTACACCGGTTTTACCAGAAGTTATAGATGAGATTAATAATTGCTTTACCGCTTATTACGGAAATGCTTCAGAGCCGCACTCCCCCGGGCTGAAAGCCAAGAAAATCCTGGAACATTCCAGAAAAATAATAGGAACTTGTCTGGGAGCCAGGCCCAAAGAAATAGTATTTACAAGCGGTGGAACGGAAAGCGACAATCTCGCAATATTCGGAGTAGCTGAAGCATACAGGAAAAAGGGCAACCATATAATCACATCTCAAATAGAGCACCCTGCAGTTCATAATCCTCTTAAAAAACTATCGAGGTCTGGTTTTAAAGTGACTTATATCCCTGTTGACAGATCTGGAATTGCAGATCCGCAAGATGTAAAAAAAGCTATAACTAAAAAGACTGTACTCGTAACGATCATGCATGCAAATAATATCGTAGGGTCTATTCAGCCTATAAAAGAAATTGGGAAAATATTGAGGGAGTATAATATATTATTTCATACTGATGCAGTCCAGACATTTACCAATATAAAAACAGATGTCAATGATCTAAATGTTGATCTGCTTTCAATTTCAGGTCATAAAATATACGGTCCCAAGGGAGTAGGGGCGCTGTATATAAAAAAGGGGACCAAAATAATACCGCAAATCCTTGGAGGTGGACACGAGAGGGGTATCAGATCGGGTACCGAAAACGTCCCGGGGATCGCAGGACTGGCTAAAGCTGCAGAGATCGGGCAAAAGAGTCTTTCGGATAAAAAAATAAAAGTCACAAAATTGAGAGATTACCTTATAAATAACCTTTTAGATAGGATTGATGAAGTCAAATTAAATGGGCACCCGGTTAAAAGGCTGCCCGGGAACTGTAACTTTTCATTTAAATATATTGAAGGGGAATCTATTGTTTTAAAGCTGGATCACGCAGGCATAGCAGTATCCAGCGGTTCGGCATGTTCTTCTTCTTCACTTAAACCTTCCCATACATTAGTGGCAATGGGTATGACCAGCGAAGAAGCCTACGGTTCCCTAAGGATCACCCTGGGTTTTGAAAACACTATAGAGGAGATAGATTATTTTTTAGAAATCATTCCCAAAATAGTATCAGATCTAAGAAGAATTTCCCCATTGTATAAAAAGTAGATTTGTTTAAAAATAGAGCCGTAGAGCATATACAGGTCAGAAGCCTAATAGCTAACAAATTAGAAAAGGAGCAAAAATACCTGTCTTAAGATTATATTTAGCACAGATAAATCCTATAGTAGGAGACCTTGAGGGTAACCCTGATATAATCATCTCTCATATCGAAGAAGCAAAGAAAAAAGATGCAGATGTCGTGATATTTCCGGAATTATCCACTACCGGATATCCCCCCGAGGATCTGTTGCTAAAAAATGTGTTTATTGATAAAAATATCAGCTGCCTGGACAGACTTAAAGAGTCTGTGACAGATCTTATTGCTATTGTCGGGTTCGTTAATAGGGAAAAGAGCGGAATATACAATGCAGCCGCAGTGATCCATGATCAACAGATTAAATCCATATACAATAAACAGTTTCTGCCGAATTACTCAGTTTTTGATGAGGAAAGGTATTTTAAAAAGGGTACTGTAAATTATATTTTTAAAATAGCAGAAAAACTTATCGGAATTAACATATGTGAGGACATCTTTCATCCTTCGGGACCTGCAAAGATTCAGTCCATCATCGGTGGAGCAGAACTTTTAATAAACATATCCGCGTCTCCCTACCATACAGAAAAAATCAAAGAAAGGGAAAGGATTTTAATCAATATAGCTAAAGATAACTGTGTAAATATCGCTTATGTGAATCAAATCGGGGGCCAGGATGAACTGGTATTTGATGGAAACAGTTTGATCATAAGCCATACAGGAGAGCTTTTAAGACGCGCCGCATCATTTGAAGAAGATGCGTTAATATATGATCTTGATACAGGGGGAGCAGCAGCGGCAAGATTAAAAAATTCCAGATTAAAAGATCAAAAAGCCAAAATGGTCAAGCATTATAAAGCCCCTGCCGTAATTGATTTGAGTTACCGCCAAAAGAAGCAGCCAGTAAAACTAAAAGAAAAATCCGCTTCTGGACATAAAAGGCAGGCTTCCAGTAAAGAACATGAAATTCTTAAGGCTTTAATTCTGGGCACCCGGGATTATGTAAGAAAAAATAACTTTGATAAAGTGGTCATAGCTCTTAGTGGCGGAATTGACTCAGCGCTTACCACAGTCATTGCTACTCTGGCCCTGGGAAAAGAAAATATCAACGCGATACTGATGCCTTCCATCTACTCATCAAGGGGAAGCATAGAAGATGCTGTAGAATTGTCTCATAATCTCTGTATCACACACATCATTATTTCTATTTCAGATATTTATAATAGTTACCTTGAAAATTTAAAGTCAATATTTAAAAGCCGCAAAATTAATACCACCAGAGAAAACATTCAGGCCCGGATAAGGGGGAATATTATGATGGCAGCAGCCAATGAAAATAACTGGCTTGTGCTTTCCACAGGTAATAAAAGTGAAATAAGTGTTGGATACTGTACACTATATGGAGATATGGCCGGAGGCTTTTCACCTATCAAAGACGTATATAAGACTATGGTTTACCGCATATGCAAATTCATTAACAGGGAATACTCCAATATGATCCCCGCAAATATTCTTACCAAATCCCCATCAGCCGAATTAAAGCCAAATCAAAAAGACGAAGATAACCTTCCTCCCTATAAAATACTTGACACCCTACTTAAAGCCTATATTGAGGATGATATGGGACACCACTCAATTATAAATAAAGGATTTGAAGCAAAGACAGTAAGAGAAGTAACCAATATGGTCGATTCCAGCGAATATAAAAGAAGGCAGGGCCCTCCCGGCATCAAGATAACTCCCAGAGCATTCGGTAAGGATAGAAGGTATCCTATTACCAATAATTTCAAATTATTTTAGATCACCGGTAAAAAAGAATTTTTTCCGGAGAGAGATTATCAAATCGGACTTTTTCTTAAATCTTTAAAATATAATGTTGATCACTGCTTTGATAATAAGATATTAAAGCCTAAAGCTTACTTGCCTTTTTCTCTTTCTATTAGATCAAGAAAAATATTTACTATCTTGGGATCAAACTGGACCCCGCTGTATTTTTTGATCTCGTTTAATGCTTCGTTATATGGCATTCTTTTTTTGTACGGTCTGTCTCTTGTCATCGCTTCAAATGAATTTACGAGGAAGGATATCCTGGCAAGTACAGGTATATTTTCACCCTTTATGCCTCTAGGGTAGCCTTTTCCGTTATACCATTCATGGTGGGAGAGTATCGCCTCCGCTATGGGCTTTAGCTGTTCTGATGATTCTGCTATACGGTATCCTATCTCGGGAAGCTTCTTTACTATCTTCCACTCCTCCTTGTTTAGGCTTCCAGGCTTGGACAGTATTTCATCTGCCAGTGCCAGCTTACCTATGTTGTGAAGATTCATAAGCAGTCTCAGTTCCTCAAGCTTTAAGTTGGAAAGGTTCATCCTTTCTCCTATATGGACGGCATATTCCTGTATTTTATCTACAAGCTTATC
>Ga0114922_10000251_pt1 | contig 51801 bp, 90 predicted proteins | sample AartaG_FD_100975 | JGI IMG/M metagenome (GOLD analysis project Ga0114922, IMG submission 100975) | Deep subsurface microbial communities from Aarhus Bay to uncover new lineages of life (NeLLi) - Aarhus_00045 metaG | ecosystem: Environmental > Aquatic > Marine > Oceanic > Sediment | place... | reverse complement strand
AATCAAACCAATTAATCTCTTTGTTGTTGCAAGTTGACTTGTCAAAGATAGCTGTGCTTCAACTAATCCTACTAGTTCTTTGATTACATCAAGCTGAGCTGATAGTTCTGATTGGCATTCAATTAAACCAGCTAATTCTTTTGGGTTATTTAATAAACCTGATAATACTGATTGAATTTCAATTAAACCTAATATCTCCGCATAACCAGGGGTCCAAACAACATCACCATCTTTAAATGTAGCTTCAGTATCACGCCAAAATGTTGACATTAATATCTTGCTCCTTGTGGTAGTAGAACTCTACAATGCGGGGAAACAGTAGGTCCATATGCAGTCATATTATATCCATTAACTCTATCATTCAGCCCACGTACCAAAGGCCAATAGGCTTTAAGTCCAAGTGGATAAAATAATGGTGAAAAGCCTTTGGCTAAACTTGGAATTATTTTCTCAAAATTATCTGCTTTATCAGCACCAGATGCTCCAGGCCAATCTGATAAGTCCCAAAGAGCTACTTCTGCAATCATACCAGACATGGAATTTTTATCTGGAGATGGTCTTGTTTCTTGGCCTATAGTAGTTACATCTAAATTTATGGGAATTGCAGCAGCAGCATTAGTACCCTTATTTCCACCATTCAAAAAAGCCCGCCTATCAGTTGAACTTGCAAAAACAGCAGTACCATGATTCCAAACGTCTGCTAACCAAGTTATTGATGAAGATGCCAATCCCCCACCAGTATCATCACACCAAGTATGGGCTTTCACTTCTGAAGAATAAATTTGCAACATACATAATTCATTATTTACACTCGCATCATGAAATCCAAGCAATACCCCTTGATTATCTATATCATCAGCATTAAACCAGGCAGCCATAGCTAAAGGAGCAGCGGAGAGGATTGCTCCACTTCTTTCCAAATATTCTTCTTGTGCATCATCAAAAAGGCGGCTCATTATGATGTCTCCTTGATTTCAACAAACAGTAGCTCCATATCACCTGTTGCATCATCACTTGCTGCATCTCTTGTTACTTTCAATCTGAATCCTTCACCGGCTGCAACACTATCCATATCCTCTCCATTTGTAAATGGAATAGACACAATATCTACCAAACCAGTTGTTCCTGGTACTGTAGTATTATCAACAGAGTTAACATCAGCAAAACTATCACCATCAATATCTAACTGCTGATCTCCTATTCGTTCAAAAGCTACATCTATATCAACTGTATCAGCTTCTGCACTAGTCATAGCAAAATGCAGATAAACAGTTACTCCACCACCTCCATAACATCGAGGCATAACTCCTCTAAATATAGCTGATTCATTTGTTGTGTCATCAAAATCTAAAATTGGATGGCCATTTCTTGTATCTAAAGTAGCAAAATTTGATGCCGGAGGCTCATTACACTGCGGAGTAAAAGAAACTAGTGTATCCACTCCTCCTCCACTAATATCTTCGGCAAACTCAAGTTTTAAATCATCTCCTACTTTGACAACTTTACCTATATCTGCACTGGCAATGCTTACTTCATCAACATCTGTTAAATCAGTAAATGCTTTATCAGGATCAACATGGCTATGCAATGCAGTTTGACTTCCATCTGTTAGTTCTTCTAACTCTGCTCCTGTAGCTCCTGTAGTAGCAAGATCATCAAGTTTAGCACTATGAGCTTCAACATCTGCCCCAATTACTAAACTTAATTCTGTAGGAGTAACACTATGTGGATTACCAGAACTTATTACATCATGGTCACCATCAGTGACTTTGTCTAGTTCTGTTTTGTTAGCATGAGTATGTTCATTGTACACCTCATCTAAAATCCACCGTTTGGTTCCAGGATTAGAATCTGGAGCAATTATATCAGGAGAAGATTCCTCTTGTCCTGATGTTGCATCAAGATGATAAAAATAAGCAGTACTGTCAGTAATAACAACAGCCCCATCACCATCAGATAAACCTGCACCATCAATGTTATCAAGTGCTCCAGCACCTCCACCTACAAGAGATGTTGCTCCATAAAAGTTAGACATGATTATTTTCCTTTACTAGTCAAGTGTAATGTCCAAGTCTCCAATTGCAAATCGAGGTGTATCTCCAGTTGTTATAACCTTTTCTACATTCACTGTGCCGTGTGCTATCATATTACCTTCACCATGAGTAGTACTATCTATAATTGCAAAGTGTGTAATAGTACCCCAAGAACCACTTGCTTCAGGGAAAGTTATAGCAGCCGCATTAGCAGTTGCTCCACCTGAAGATGCATCCCAATCATCTCCATCCGTAGCAACTCTTGCATAATTATTAGTATCAGATACTTCATTACAACTAGCTCCTGTTCCCGCATCCGTAGGATCTGCAGTACAAAGTGCTACATAAGCAGTAGGCATCGTAAATGAAGTTTTACCCACAATATGATCTAATATTTTATCTTCTGCATAATTACTAAAACTACCTGCCATATTATTCTCCTTTTCTTCTACTATTTATTTTTTATCTAATCCAAATAATAACTTCAATTGTTTTTCTTCTCCCTGTTGCTCTATAGAAGCACCTTTTCTCTCTTCCAGAATACTATCAACAATATCCATCCTTTTCACAGTTTTCTGTTCAGCACTTAATAGCAAAAGTTTTCTATTAAGTTCATTTAGTACTTTGCGAGCAAATTTTTTATCTAGCTTTTTCACTACTTAATCACCCACAACTACATCTGACTCTCCAGGCTTTAATTCTGGTAAATTAACTAACTGCTCTTCAATAGGAATTTCTTCATCTGACTCTCCAGGCTTTAATTCTGGTAACACAACAGAAAGATTTTTTGCTTCAAGTTCATCTCTCTCTGCTTCAACCAGATTACCAAAACTTACCTGAGCTTCAAATGTAAAATGATCTTTAAATCTTATTCTCTTCACTTCTCCTTTTGATAAATAATGATACCCAAAATAAGTTTTTAGTTTGTAATCCCGTAACACTTTAACTTTTTTCTCAATCATCTTTCTCTCCTCAACTATCAAAATTCAAAAAGAAGTATAGGGAGAAGAAAATTCCCCCTATACAATTCAACAATCTTACCAACTACTATGCTGGATTGACATAACCAGTACCAAGACTTGTGATTGCACCCTCGGTGAACATACCTGCATTGGTCACCTTAAAACCTGCACTCGAAAGAAAACCCTTCTGAGCAATCAAGTCAGAAGTAATCAGAGTCGGCGTGGTGAACAATGGAATATATGGAGCGTAGATAAAGCCCGCATAGAGATATGAAGAACCTCTAAATCCCATTGTATAAGCAGCCCTTGCCTTGAATGGATTCTGTATAACAACCCGGCCATCAAGATCACCAATAACCATTGGACCTGTTGGAATATTGCCAGCAGCACTACGCGGTTTAAATGAATCAAGTTGTCGAATCACACGAGCAACATCATTACCGCAATGAATAAAGTTACCAATACCACGTTTTGTTTTCTCAATGATGTAGTTCGAGCCTTGCTCGAAACGGTCTTTGATTTCAACTTTCTTCCACAGCCACGGTTCACCCAAACCTGGGCGAGCATCCCAATCATCAATTCCATGTGCAGCATCATCACTTGCTGCTGCATCATCAATCATGTCCAAACCTACCTGGTCGATAGTAAATTTGACTTCTCCCCCGAGGTATTTGACGAGCTCCGACTCAAGATCAATCCCGTGAGCTTTCATCATATCAATCTGGGCACCAATACTGTACTTTGCCCTCAACGGAAAATCAATTGCTTCCACTGTAGACTGAGTTACAGACACATCAACTTCAGGAACGCCATCTTTATTACCTGAAGAATCTACAGGAAGGTCATACTGATAATCATAAGTGATGTAGATAACATCAGCACTAGTAGTACCTGTAATAGTCATGCTATAAGCACCAGCAGCATCAATTGAACCAGTACCAGTAATACCAGTACCAGTAATTGCTCCACTAGCATTACTAGAACCCAGTAAAGTTGCAGCCTCATCAATAGTACCAATATCTGCAACCGTCTCAACCTTAACATTTTCAAGATTGATCAGCCCGGGAGCATACTCAACAGTACCACTACAAAAACCATCACCAGCATCAATAGGTTCATGAACAACACGAGCCATTGCAAATCTTCGGCCACTTTTACCAACATTATGACCGGACTTTGCACCTAGCATCGTATCCGCATCTTCACCTCTATTAACATTACCTTTCACTGACCCATACTTCACATCAAGATAAAACACAGCTGCAATTCTTCGATCCATTGCCTGTACAACCGCTATCTCATTAAGAGCTAGCGACGGCAGCAACGCTGCAATAACAGGGAGCTGAATACCTAAAAAGGCAACATTATCCTCAGTTGTAGTCTCAAACAACCGAGTTCCTGCTTTCAGACCTGTATCAATAACAGCATTGTAAAGACACTGAGCCACGTTACGCTTCTCATAGATCGTCATATCACGACCCTGATTATTTTTAACGTGTTCATTAACCACGCCCAGATACTTTTTAATTCGAGGAATACGCATCAGCGCTTCTTGCTGATCCTGTAGGGACTTTAACTGAGACTGTACTAATTCCATATCAGTCATTTTTTTACCCCTTTTATCCCATACCTTCAAATACATTATTTACTTGACGCCTAGCTTTCTCTTCTTCTGGATCAACAACTACTTGCTTAGCAACATGAATACCTGTTATTGATTCAGAGTGAAGTGCACTCCTCCTACTGGCATCCACCACCTCATCCAAAAGATCATCCACCTCTTCCAGTGACTTACAATTCTCAAGAAGTGCTCGAGAATTATCATCAACCTTTAGACCAGTTTCAGAAAGCCTATACTCAATAAAACTCTTAACAAACTCTTTTGTAACTTCTTTAGTAACTTCTTCCTTTACCTTCTTTTCTGTCTCCTTGTTAGATATTTCTATTTTTTCTTCTAACAATTTAACTGTTTCATTTAATTTCTTCTGATGATTTTCCTTTACTTCTAACAAAGTCTTTTCATGTTTATCATTAGTAACTATAGCAGATTTCTTTAAGCTCTTAACATTATTTGACAAATTAGTTTTTACTCTATTTAATCGCTCATCTACTTTAGAAACTAATTTAACCTTCTCTTCAAGTTGTTCTTTTAAATCAGCAGCAATTTTAACCTTCTCTTCAAGTTGTTCTTTTAAATCAGCAGCAATTTTAACCTTCTCTTCAAGTTTAGATATAAGAGCATTTATCTCCTGCTCCTTATCTTCCAAAACTTTACTCATCTTATTAATAAGAATTTTAACTTCAAGTATTTTTTCTTTTCTAGCCTTTTCCTGAAGTTGTTGATTCTCATTTGTAAGTTCCTCAAGAAGTTCAATTGCCTTATCTCTTTCAGCTCTTATAGAAGCTTCTTTAACTTGTAAATCTTTGATTTCTTTAACTGTAGTAGAGATTGATTCTTTTACTCTTACTTTACCAAAATCATCTGAATCAATATGAACCTCATTTCCTTCAGAATCTTCTCCATCAATCCCAACAATACTCGGGGGAGCATCTACATATTTTTGTTGAATATCCTGATATACAAGTTTATACTCTTTACCTTTGTATTCAAACTTATCTCCAAGATTGAATTCTTTATCTACTTCATCTACTTTGAACTCAACAAGATCAAACTCACTTATATAAGCAATGTTCTTTTTAGCCTTATCCTTAATAAGATCCCAAGTTTTATCATCAAGCTCAACATGGATAACTTGACCAATCTCATAATCATCCCACTCCTTTACAACAACACCAGTTGCTACTCCATCAAAATAAGTATCTAAATCAGAAATTGGATGAGTATCACCACTTCCAGTTCCTCCAGCAGTATTTGGATAAGAAAATTTACTAAACTTAATCTTATCCCCAACCCTAACTGCTTCCTCTACTTTAGCTTCACTGCTTTGATGAGCTTTCTTCACTGCCTTTTCTTTTCCAAGTTGCTTCATTGCAGTAGGATATGCTTTATCAAGAGCTTCTTCTGGGCTATCCCCACTCTCAACATATCCTTTAGCTATTTTAATAGCAAGCTCATGAAAAGCTTCCGTATGAATTCCTTTACCATCAGGAGTAGGAAGTTTGGCAGCTTTATACATCGCTTTGATATCTTCTGTTTCAGTTAATTTAGATTCTCTACTAGCTGCATAAAACTCAACATCCTTCTTTCTTAAATTAGCTGCTCCTTCTGATGGATAAGGCCCACCAAGATCTTTACCAGCAGGAGATACAACATACCATCCATCATCCTTTTGAACTACTTTAGCTTCATCTACTTTTGACTCAGTAGCTTGTGTAATTCCTCTAACCCTCAACTCTTTACGAGCTCGAGTTTGATTTGCCTTTGCCTGATCAACATTTAGAGAATCTCCTGACATTACAGCTTTTTCCCAATAATCAATATAATTCATAAGATCATCATTAGATAATCCAGAAATATCCTTTAGAGTAGACCAACCACTTTCTGATTCATCATCAAACTTCTCTTCTTCAGTTCCCATAACAACCTTTCTTTCAGGAATATCTTTCTCAATAGGCAGAGGACCAGCAGCTTCCATAGCTTCTATTTCTTCCTCTGGAACTTCTACAGGCGGTGGAGCTATAGTAATACTAATTGACGTAGAATCTTCAATCTGAACTGCTACTCCAGTATCAAGAATTATTCCTATCGATCCTTCATCAACTTTAGTTACTTTACCTTCTCTTCCTTTATATTCTCCTTCTTCTATCTTAACAATATCCCCTACTACAATGCTCTCTTTACCAAATTGTTTCTTCCCTTCAGGAATTTCATCATCACTAACTACAATAGCATCAGCTGAATCAGGAACAACTCTTGGAGGTTCTTCTGGTATTTCATCTGGAGCAGGTGTAGGTAAAGGAGGTTCTCGGTCAGGTTGTATAATTATAGAATTATCAGGTTGTATTGTAACATATGCTGCACCATCAATATCTATTATTTTACCTCCACTTGAATCTGCTCCAGGCATTGAAATAGATACTTTACCTTCTTCTATCTTCTCTACCTTAGCATCCTTATTACCATACTTAAGTTCAGTACCAATTTTAATCAACTTATCCCTAACCAAACTTTCTATAGTCTTCTGCTCCACAACCAAGCCTTTCAATATTTTTTCTGCTTCAGGATCAAGTTTCTGTTTGAAACCTTTTGGATCTTCTTTATAATCTTTCAGATATTGCCTAACTCTCTTTTTAACCAAAGGCCTTACATCATCATCAATTCTTGGAGTACCTCCTTTATACTTAAAGTCATCCCAAAGTTCATCATCACCAAGTACATCATATAAATTTTCTACTGCTACTTCACTACTCAAAGGTTCCTTCATTAACTCAGCAAGTTTCTTTGCTTTAGCAACAGTATTTGGCAAAGCCCAAACACCCTCTTTTATTTCCTTCATCCTCTTAGCTATCTTTTTTGCTCCTTCTACCACACATTCACTACCTTGACAATTCATAGACTCAAGAATAAGTTGAGCAAACTGTCTTTCAGATCCATTTAACTTTTTATCCTGCAACTCTTTACTAACTTCAGATACAATATTCCTCTTCACATCAACAGGGACAGTTCCAAAAGTACTCGGATCAGCTGTAAAATCTGTAGTCACATAGTTATAACTTTCAGGAATAACTCGCTGATAAGAACCAGTATCATCCTCTGCTTCTTCTAGATCTCCTTCTGCTCGGGTACTTACACCAACCTGACATCCAGCTCTAATAAGAGTATCCACAATACGTCCACCGGGAGTATCAAGAATATCCATTCTCTGCCAAACCTCTTTATCATCTATCTTCATCTCGAAAATAACATGACTAGTTTTTTCAAGATTAGATTGAGTCTGATCAGGATGTTCAGCATGACCAAAAAGTGCCCTCCTTATCATCTGCTCTTGTAAATCCTTTCCAAATACTTTATCCCAAACAGCTCTTTCATAAACTCTGTTATTAGCATTCCTTTTGCCTATGTTGCAGATGAGATAGGACACTCGACTAAGTACACCTTCAGGTAATTCCTCAGTTGATACTTCCTCGATAATTGGTTTTGATAAAATTCGTTCATTAAGTATCATTTTTTATTATCTCCGATATTAGTTTATCTAATTATCTAAATGGACCAAGCCGGGCTCGAACCGACAACATCAGCATTGCAAGTGCTGTGCTCTCCCTAGTTGAGCTACTGGCCCAAAGCCAAAGGAATTGAGCCCTCGACCGTCTACTACAATCCAAAGATTACATCCCTACTACTATCTTCTACATCTTTACTGTAATCAGTTTACTTTAAAGAATGGATTATGATATTAGATGATCGGATAAACCATGTAATCTTTCCATACTCTTCCTTTCAGTAATATCCATAGAATTTTCTACCTGGATCTTGCTTTTCTTATCCTTATTTTCATTCGGGCACTCTTCACCAGCTTCTTTTCTTTTACCTAAATCACCTTTTGTTTTCCTTTGGAAAGAACCCTCAGCTGGGCCTGTCCCATCTCTCACACCAGGTTGATCCTTACCCTCAGTAGGTACTTCTGCTTCCTTATCCTCTGGTTTTTCATCCTTATCAAATTCTACTTTATCAGCTTCTCTTTCAGCTTCCGAAGGAACTACATTCTCTACCTCAGCTAACTTCTGGCACCATTCAGCTGCTTTATTATACTCACCAGCAGCAAGAGCTTCCTTTGTTAACTTGATTAATGCTTTCACTCCCTTGGCAACATCTGTTTCATTAACTTTATCTTCACCTTCTACCAGCTTTTTTTCCTCAAGTTCTTCTGGTCTATCTGTTAGTTCGACATAGATTAAAACAACTCCTTCCTCATCAGTTACACTATCAACATAATAGTAATTACTAGAATCAAAATCAAAAACATAAACTTTTTTTGTTCCATCCTCCTTATTCAATTGCTGTTGTAAATCAGCTAATGTGCTTCCCTTAACCTCATCTTCTGCCAACTTCCTAATCTTCTTCTCTGGACTATCAGTTGCTTTTGGATTTTTACCTTCATCAGTTTTAGCTTTCTTCTTTGCCTTTTCATCCTCAACTTTCTTCGCATCCTTTGCTCTTGCCTTTTCATCCTTTACTAAGTCTGCAGCATCTTTACGAGCTTTCTTAGCTGCTGCCTCATACTTCTCAGCATCCTTAACTAAACTTTCAGGACTTTTCTTTTCATTCATATTACTATCCCCTTTATCTTTGTTTTCATTCTTTAATTCTTCTATATCTAATCCTCTTTTCTTAATCTCTTCAGCCATATCAGCCACTGCTGTTTCAAGCCAAGCATCAGAACGGCCTGAATTTATTACTTCTTGATACTCCTTATATTTAGCAACAAGTTCATCATCTTCAACTCTTGATACATCAAGATGCTGTTCTTCTACTTTATCTTTATTAGTTTTCTTTTCTAATCCAACCTGCCGCTTGACATAACTTTTATATTCATCACCAAACTTACGATACATCACAGCATCAATAAGATCATCTTTTTCAGGCATTGTCTTACTTCCTTCTCCAACCTCATCCATAAGTTCTTTCACACTCATCTGATCGAGTATATCAAGTTCTGCTTCAATATCTTTAACAGAACTTTCTACTTCATTAGTCTCCTCACTCTCATAAGGGCATTCCTCATCAGCTTGTTTTCTCCTTCCAATACCTCCACCAGGAGGTCCTGATCCATCTCTTACACCAAGTTGATCCTTTCCCTCAATATAAGATTCAGGACTTTCATCCCCGGTAGATTCCTTTTCAGCAGCATTTTCCTTTTCTATCTTCTCTGCTGCTGCCATACCAATTAGCTCATCATATTCTTCCTGTTCAAGATTAGAAAGAGCATCAAGCGCAAGTTCTCTTAAACCTTCTTCAGACAAATCCCCTTCTTCACTCCTCCACATAGAAGCAAACTCGGGACTAAATCTAAACTCTTTTCCACTAATAGTTATAACAGTGTCTAATGTTCCATCATCAATAAGATAAACATCAAATGCATTTCCTCCATCATCTGTTACTTTCATTTCAATAAGATAGTTCTCTTCCACTTCTTTCTTGGATCCAGAACTTTCTTCATCCTCCACTTTCATCTTATATAGTTTAGCTTTGTCTACTACCTCCCGCCAGTTAGCAGCATTTTCCTTCATCTCATTAAATTCACCTTCATGCATTTTCACAAACTTGTGCACTCCATCCATCCACCAAACATAATGAGCACTACCTTCTGTTTCTAATTTAGATTTAATATATTCCCACTTCTCTTCAAAAATCTCCTCTAATAATTTCTGCTGTTCAACATCTCCTTCAAGTGCTTCTTCACAAATAAATCCTAATGAAGTTATAGCTGAATCTTCTTCTGCAGTTTCTAATTTCCAAACATCCCCTGGATATCTTGGTTCTGCCTCTTCCTGCTCATCTACTTCCTTAACATCCTTACACTTTTGAAATGGCCAATGCTTCTTGCCACACTTAGGACATGTAGGAATGGGCTTCTTTTCCTCTACTTTAGATTCTTTTGTTAGTTCCTCCTCTTCCTCCTCAGGACCCAATGGTTTCTTCTCAAGTTCTTCTTCTGATTCCTCTTCTGGTTCCTCTATAATCTCCTCTTCAGGTCCTTCTTTGATAAGTTCAGGATAAATATATTTCATGAAAATACTACGCTCTATCTGCATAATATCTATATCTCGAATAGCATTAATAAGAAACTCTGCTGTACTTTCTCCAGTAACCTCAATATTCTGTTCCTTAGCAGAGTACTTCTTCACACCTTCCTGATCTGTAATCACAAAATCATCTACTTCACCTGTATCTCCTTCAACAGTAAGAAAGTAAAAATGGGTATCATCTGTCTTACCAAGATACTCTTTTCTCATCTCCATAGGTCGAGGTTCTTCTTTTACTTCTTCAGGAGGAGCAGGAGGAGCATCTGGATCAGGTTCTTCCTTAGGTTCTGCTCTACGAGGCTTCTCCGGCCTCTCTAATTCTTCTTCAGGAAATTCCTGTTCATCTACTTTGGATTCAAGAACATCAGGATCTCCATATCCTTCTTCAACCCATTCCTCAATAGCCTCGGTAGCTTCTTTAGCTTCTTCTTCTGGCCTAGGTTTTAAGAATTGGTAAATCATCCTAACAGCATTAGAATTTAATTCCGCACTCTCAATACCATCTACTGTAGGATCATCAAGAATATCTTTCAACTGCTCAGCAACAGCCCATCCAAGCTTTGATTTACCAATATCTATTAAATCAGATTTGACATCTTCATCTACTTTAGACTCCATTGGAGAAACATCCCAACCTTGTCTTGCTAAAATCTTTCGAACAAATTTACTTACCTTCTCAGAATCAACACCTGTACTTCTTTGCACCTCTCGAGTAATGGCAGATATTCTGACTTTCTCTCCTTGCTCGCCAGATAGGCTTCCGGCGATATCCATCACCAAACTGGCTGTTAATTTTTCTTCCCCTTGCTCATCCACTGCAGAGTAATCTCCATAATCTATACCTTCATCTATCTCTTTCTTAGCAGACTCTCTACATTCATCTATCAAGTTGCTAAAATCAGTTTCCTGATTATCCTTATTAGCCCCATCAGATGATTTTAACAAATCAAAATAATTTCTTTTATCCATTTTTATCCACCTATTTAAGTAAAAAATTTAAGTAAGATTTAAATCTATATTCTAAAAACCAAAGATTGAACCATGCTTCAAACTGTATTGTTTTTCTACATTGTCGGTATTCTGAGCAGTACTCCCTTCATATTTATAAACAATAACATCATATAAACCTCCAGGAAGATTTTTTATTAAATCAAACTTTGCATCAACAGCTTCCTTCTGAGCTACCTGTGCATCAACAATAGCCTTCTCAGGATCTGTTAGATCATCATAGTCTTCACCATATTCAGGAGTTAAATCTGCATAGGCTTTACCATAGTCTGCAAATGATATATCATCCCTCGTCCTCGAATCATGTGGAATAATAACTGGAAATGCTCCTGTAAGACCCTCTTCTACCAAATCATCAACAGACTCATCCCAAGTAATATCAGCCTCATCTTTCAATTCTTTATCATTTGGATCCCAAATGCCTCCTCCACGATTAATAATCCTAATGTAATATTCATTCCCAGTATGCCCACCGGCATCATACATAATTTGATCAATATAACTCATTTAAATATCCTCTAATCATTACTAAAATCAATTATTGTATCTATTGTTCCAGGATGAAAAGCATTTGGAACATTCATTAATTTACAATCTTTATTACAATCCTCCTCACTTGGACAAATATATCCCGTTAAATCTATATCATTCACTAATTTAGATTTGCCTTGTTCAGAATTTAATAAATCTCCTTTTACTAATCTAGGAATAGCCAATTCACCACCTATTGTAGTAAACTCCCATTGGTCTCCTGTAGTTGTTCCATTCTCATTTTTGGTATCTACTCTCCAAACATAAACAGTATCAACAGCTAAATCAACTGGAGGATCATATATTATCTCATCTGAATCATCTATCACTTTAGTAGTAGGAGGATTATGTTCACTTTTCTTATCAAAATATACAAGAACATTATCTCCAGAATCCTTTATCCAGGATAGCATAGTATCAACAGCAACATCTGTTGCATTATCTATAGGACTTGGATTAGTTGCTTGTGATGGAAGACCAGGATTTTTTCCAAACACTTGTAGCTGAGGATAGGACGAATCTTCTGTTATCCACCATATAGGAGTGGAGAAATCCCAATTAGTAAATGTTGCCTCCTTCTTCATCTGAGCAGTTGTTTTACCAGTAGCATCTCCATCTCCTCTTCCATCAACATCTACTCCTGTAGTTGTTTTATCCCAAAATGAATTTGTAGCATAATCTATACCGGAAGGATCGCAAATATCAACATCAACTCCAGAAGCTATATTACCATTAAAATCTACGTCAATAAGAACAGTATCATTATCATCACTAGCAAGTATTTCAAACCAACCATTTGTATAATTAACATCATTCCAATCTATTCCAGCATGCATTCCCACTGCAGCTTCATCAAATATTCCTGCTTTGGTAATCAAAACCTTTCCTCCAGCTCCTTCTGTCACAACACCATCATTAGTATGATCTACTATATCATAATCAACTTCACCACACAAACCTCCAATAAAAGTTTTATCTCTTATATCTCCATTATGTGTGATTAAACCTATACCATAGCAATTAACACAATCAGTATTTATATAATCTGAACCAACGAAAGAACCTACCCCACAACGACCATCTATCGAATTAATAGTTATACCAACATCAGTATAACAATTCAAAAAATAACCGTTATTAGAACCACCTATAAAGCCGCCGGCCTGCCGCGTACCTATTATACTTCCAGTAACATAACAATTCTTTACAGGAAAACCAGCAATTATATTAAAACCTAGGCAGCTACCAATCATTCCTCCAATAGTGCTACCTCCAGTGATGTTGATATCTTCCAATCCTAAATTCTTAATAGGATTATCAGTAAGAGAAGAATCACCTCTACCCACTGAACCAGTAATTCCAGAAGCTATATCTCCAACATAAGCTAAATCTATTACTATATAATTCTCATTAGAATCAACATCAATTACATCATACCAACCATCAGCATAGGTAGCATCATGCCAACTTACACTCACTTCCATTCCAACTCTTGTTCTATCAAATTTACTTGCTTCAGTAATCTTAACACTTCCACCCTCATTTGTTGCTGCTGCATTAGTAAAAGTGTCAATTCCATTTCCACTAACAGGATCAATTGAACCAAAAAATCCCTGAAAGTTGGCACTTCGATTTATAGTCATATTAGATATAACATGACCCTGCCCATTAAAAAATCCATTAAAATAAACTTTATTATTATCACCAATAGGCAACCATCCAGAACCATCACCTAAAGGATCTGCATCTTTAATATCTAAATCTGTAGTGAGATTAAATATATTATCCTTCCATAATATTCCGTAGAACTTTCCAGTAAGTAAAGTAAAATCAATTAAATCTTGTACACTATCTATTGTATATTCAGCCATTACATCCTTTTAACCAATAAATTAATCTAACTATCCAATTACTTGAGGTCCTCTAAAAGGTTCAGAAAATGCTGGAATTCTTTTAGTACTGAAAGCCTGGGATGTTTTTTTCACTCCATTCTCATAAAACGTACCAATGTATGTTCCTTCTAATGAGAAAAGATAATCAAAATAGTATAATCCATCGCCAAATTCAATTAGTTCAAGTTTATCATTATTACTATTTTGATTATCCAGTTTTAATCTTGGATTTATCATATCAACAGTAAGTAACAAACCCACTATAAAACCTTGAGGTCTATAAAAAATTCTATTTTTCCCAAGAGGATATATTTCAGCCATAACTCCACCTTAAACTTTCTTGGAAGTTATCTTAACTCACCATAGGAGGAGTATCTAATGAACTTACTTTAGTGTTGATATCATCCAACTTAGAATGAGTTGTATCAGCTTTGTCATCTAATATATCAATTCCAGCATTCAATCCACCTACCGCTTGACCAACACTATGAACATTATGAAGACCTACTGAAAAACGTTTCACAACTTGACCATCTCCATCAGCTTTATGACAAATAGCTTTCCATTCACCCTCCTGATCAGGAGTAAACGAACCTTTATAAATCCCAGAGTTTCCTATTTCTGCAAGTATTTCATCAGGAAAATTAGAATCTTTTAAATCATTTGGGAGAACTAACTCAGCAACGACCCCCCCCAATCCAGATTCTGCATTGGGAGCTTGATACACTATTGTAGTTGGTTCATTTACTTTGTAAATCTTTTCCGCCATAACATAACCCTTCCTTTAACTTAATTGAGCCTCAGGCTCTGTTTTTAATAAATTATTTCCATATTTTGAATCATAAGTATTCTTATCAATTACCATAAAATGCATTAGTATTGGTTTACCTAATACATTATCATCATGAATATAAAGAGTTAATGGTCCTTTAATACTTGTATCCAAAACAGTAAATGTCAAATAATATAAACCTTCACAACATGGAATATCACTCCACTCATGATTTACAATATCAACTAGTGCCTCATCTGCTTTTACCAGATACCTCCAATAAAACCAATTTAACAAAGCTCCATATATTGGTTCTAAAGGATTATTATTAGTCTTTTTAAGCAATACTCCAACTCTTACAGTTTGTTCCGTTTCGTGTCTTAACTCTTGAACGAACATGATATAATACCAGGATCTACTACAACATTTTCTGCTAATCGTTTCTTTCCTCTTTCTACAGCAGATAAATATTGCATTCGACCCCATTCCTTTATCCATTCATCTTCAGTTAAAAAAGAATCTCCTGGCAGAGGATTTTCTCTTAAAAAACTTTCCTTAAAATCAAGATAATCTAAATCTTTTATGTCAAATGCTATTGTAATCATTATATTATTTTTATTCCTTTAATCAACAATAAATTATTTAATCTTCCTATTGTGCAAATAAACCAAATCGTATTAGTATAAGTAAAACTCCTACAACAAACGTAGTAGTTCCAGTTAATGCAGCAGCCAAAGCTATCTTAGCTACAGCCCATGCTGCTTTTGTAGAATCATCATGATGATGAAGATGATTTTTTAACTGTGTGTATATTACCAAAAGTAATTCTCTGTCAGTTAATGATCCCACATCCATTATTTCATCCATAGTATCCGCCTACTAATTTGCTTGTTTCTCTATCATAATTCTAAGAGAATCTTGTTCTCTTCTCATTGACTCATTATCGTGGAGTAACAATTTAATTTGTATCCTTAAAAATTGAAGAAGAAGTTTAAGTTCTCCAGCCCCAACTTTATCAGGCCTTTTAAATTGCGAAACTGGATGAAAGTGAGGATCGATTGTAGTTATTACATTCTCAATTTCCAACCAAATTTCTTTGAATTCTTTTTTTTCATCTTTAGTCATAAGTCTTTAGTACAACTATGTAATCTGTTTTAAGTAATTTACTTTTGCTATTGCCTTTTGTTTCTTTACTTTGTGTTCTAACCTAAGGGCTTCACTCTTAGACATCATCCTACTTGTTAACAATAAGGTTACAGGCAACCTTGACTTTGTATATTTAGAACCTTTCCCAGCATTGTGCACTTTTATACGTTTTATAATATTATTGGTAGCTCCACAATAGATTGAACCATCCCTACACTCAACTAAATAGACCATCCAACTAATGATTTGTCCTCCTATTCATTTCTACTATAGTTTGAAGTTCATCCACCTTCTCTTCTCCATAAACTCAAATAAACTCATTTGTTATTCCTTAATAACCTATATCAAAAGCAACATCATTTTCACCAGAAAGCTCAACAGAAGAATCAAGAACATCCTCAGAAAGATCATATAATTCTTGAAGTGAAGAAAGCATATCCTCAAATTCATGTGAAGGAATCCCCTCTCCTTTTCCCATTTCTATACTAGCTTCCTCACACATCTTCAAAATATCATCAGGAAGACCTGAAATAATCCACATAGTTTCATAAGGGCTATCTCTCCCGCTTCGTACGGATAAATCACCAATCCATTCCTTCAAATATTTATCTCCCCCAGTTACCAACTCACGCTGATCTTTGGTTAATGGTTTTTTCAACAGCTGACTTCTTTGAATTAATAATTCAGAAGGAGTTCCCATCGAGTTTTCAGCTCTTTCTCTATAACGTTCTATTTCACCTGCAGTTACAACCTCTGCTCCACGTGCTCTAGAAACTGCTCCAGGAGGTATTTTCTCCTCTTCCTGCTCATTAGTTTTCTCTTCAACATCCAGTTTCTGAACTCCATGACCTTTAATATCAAAAGTATCAGCAAGAGGGCCTCCAGGACCACTAGTATATTCAATATCAACACAGCCATTATCCCAAACAGTACTAACTGTACCCTGAATAGGATGAGCATCAGAAGTAGAAACTTCATCACCTTTTTTTATCTCAACTCCATTGATATCAAATCCAACAGGAATTTCCTTCTGCTCCTTCACCTCTTCCTGCTCATTGGATTTGGATTCTTCTGTAGCCATCTTTCGTACTTCCGCATACCTCTTTTCTTTTTCCTTTTGATTGAATTGCTCTATAGTTTCAGGACTCTCCATAGCAGCTTCATATTCTTCTATTTGAGCTTCCCAAGATGACTTTGTATCATTATATGATTCTTTACTCTTAAAGGAAGCAGGATCTATACGTTGCAATCTAATTTTAATATCATTTATTGCATTTTGAAGTTTCCGTTTAGTCCATATCCACTCTTTTTCATCTATCTTATCCTCTTCCACTTCTTCCTGCTCATCTACATTCTTATTCTTATCATTCTCTATTGCTTCAAAATCTTTCATACTATCTTCAAACATAGGATCGTTACTTGTATACATTGTTTTTATCCCTTCAAAATATTATACCACATCCACACTTACAGACTCTGTCTGGATAGTATTCTAAATCCTTATACTGTTCCCAATCCTCTACCATCACTATAATTTACTTTCATTCTTACTCAGTAAGCTATAACTAATTTCATTAATTTTTTCCAATATAGTTGGTATTAAAATTCCATACTCAGAATTTCCATGCTCACATTCAATAACCATGTGGACCCCAAGACTCATTAGCCCTTTTAAGGTAACCCAACTATTTTCAACTTTACCTTCCTGGATCTTTCTCAAAGTCTTATGTAATCTTTTCTCTTTGAGTTTCTTAACTAGATTCTCCAGCAGTTGAAAATGATTAGGAAGCTTTGCTAATTCTTTTTCACATAAGTTAAACTGCCTATGCTCAAAAAATTCATTAGCACGCCCAACTATACCATTATACTTTTTCTTAGTAAAGTATTTAGTAGCTTCGTGCAATCTAATCATAAGTTTTACACTGCAAATATCATCTTTCATCATTTCCATAAACCTTTATTACTGAGTATGTTTTGTAAGTCGCCAGATAATATAGATAAATGCACCTGTATCAATTATGAGCTTTACGGTGAGCCACAAGATAATTACAAAATCCATTCTATTTACTCTCTGCTTTAACAATTGTTCCAGCATCTATCTTTCTCTTTCTCTTAAATCCACACCAAAGGCAAACATCATGTAGGAAACCATCTCCAACATCAATGTCTCTCTCAATGATAGCCTTGCAATCAGGACAAACATATTCATCACCTAAAATTTGACAAGGCCGAGTCATTTATTTTTCCTTTCCTTTAGTTACTTCATCTTCCTTCTCTCTAACTACTTCTACTGCTTCCAGCTCTACTATTTGAACTTTCTCATTTAGATTTAAGAATTGAGCTTTCCCGGTACTTAAACAAAGAACTGATGTCTTCCCCTCAGGTATAAGTACTATAATTGGTTTTGGATCCTCTTGAGCATCAGGAAGTTTATTAGGTTGAACAGTTAAGCCTTCCACATCTACCTTCATGAATACAAAACTACTCTCAAGTATCTTGAATGTAGTTTTAATTTCAAGTTCAATAAGTTTTTTTATTTGCCGTTCTTTAAGACGGATGTTCATCTCTTACTCCTCTTTCCCAATCATCTACATCATAAGAGCCAGTAGATTTTAGTATCAATTGGCAGCTTCTTCTACAACAAAGCCATTGTTGATAACTAAAATAAAATCTTTTATAGGTTAATTTTCGCCAAAGCCAAGTTAAATATAAAAACTTCTTCATTCTTGCTCCTTGTTATCATAGCATCTTCTAAAAAACCACCATTCTCATTATAACCTGCACTCAATTTATATTCTGGTAAAAACTTTCTCATCAACTCTTTATAACGTCTCCAAAATTCCAAATGATGTTTATTATTACAAAATCGGCAGGTATCAATATGAGCAATCTCATGAATTAATAATTCTTCAGGACATTTATTACTTAAACCTAAATCAATAATTTTTCTCTTTATCCAACAATATCCTTCTGAAGAATTTGAAATAAGCCTTAATGACCAATCATGATAGCCAAGTCTAATCATTATATTTTTAAAAAATGCTGAAAATCTTTCATTCTCTTAACTCACTCTCATACAATACTAGTTTATAATTTATACATGGATTACATTTTCCACATCTTAATATCTTCTTCCTTTACGCACAGGTTTTTCACATGTCCAAAAACATTTCTTAGAAATTTTTAAAGCATTTACTTCTTGAAGAACCTCATATTTAGATTTATATTCAAGAGGATATACTATTTTCACACTATCTACTCTTCTTCTTATTCAAACACTTTTAATAGTCTATCGATTAACTCTTCCTGATGTTCAGAAAAATGCCAACGAACATCTTTTTGTTTATTAAACCATTCTCTAGCTGTATTTGTACCGAGTTCCTCTGCCATGGCCACCCAATCAGCAACCATCTCAGCTACATCTATATCTGGCATACACGAAGCATCTATTACTTTATCTGACTTATCTCTATCATCTTTATTTACATTAGCATCTGACTTATCTTCCAACCAGTATTCTGGATGATGTGAGTTTGTTGTTATATGATAGAGCGCGGCTTGATTCTCTTCTTCCTTTTCTAAATTACCTGGAGTCTGATATCCTTTACCATTGTAAGGATCAAACTCACCTTTTTCCTTTTCTAACTTATGTCGCCAGGTTATTTGAATATAAGGATTTAACTCAGGCTCTTCAAACTTACTTGCATCATGAACTTCTACCTGCTTAAGAAGTTCATCAAATTCAGGATAAGCTTTTACTATCTTAGCAGCAGCATTCTGCACTAGTTGAATGTGTTTGTTAGTTCTATCAAGAAAATATTTGAACTTTTCATCCTCTTCTGTTTGATGTTCATCAACATCCTTACCATAAGTAAGTAAATAATCCAAATGATCAGAAGACTTTACAGGACTTTCCCAATCCTTCCTGCCAATTTCTGCAACAATAGAAGCAACTTTATATTCTATACCCAGATTTCTAAGCGCGAATATTTGTTTACTTGTTAATTTCTTAGAAGCATCTATACCCAATTCTTTTGTAAGTTCATTAATTTGAGCTGCAACTGCCCCAGTATTGGTAAATTTCCTGCCTGTCACTGGACCATATCCAAGTTCGTCCATCATCTCTTCTGGAAGTGCTTCAGCTATTGTTTTAGCATGAGAATAAACAACTGGGATTATAGTCCCATCTTGAAGAATCCAGAATTTATATTGATGGCTTTCTCTCTCTGAAGGCCAGGTACTTAATACTAACTTTGTAGATTTATCTTTATAGTAATCCTTTACTATCTTCTGAGGATTTGCTGTTGCTACTACTTCTGAAACCTTCCTGAGTTTTTCAAACAACCGTATGAACATTCTATCCTTTAATACGTTAAGTATTCTTCTTCATGTATCCTTGTGTCTCTCGAACAATATCAGAAGGATCATAGCCTATATGCATAACCTCAATCATCTTCGAATCTTCCAATGCCTCGAACTGATGTTTCATTGGAGCTTGCACTAGTATTGAATTTCCAGGTTCCAATATTGTTTCATTATGTTCTGTCTTTATCAAAACCTTTCCTGATACCAAATAAAATGTATTAGCTTTATGTCTATGAAAATGCCAAGAACAAACTCCACCCTTGATAAGTTCAAGAAAGTTCACACTAACAGAACTATTCTTAAAAATCTCAGTATTTCTTCCCCAGCACTTTGGCCATTGTTCAGACATTATATACTTTCTAAAGTTACCTCTTGATATTCATGATCTACTTCTATTTGAGTAATCTTAAGTTCATCCTCATACTTAACATCATAATCATCTGGAACACTCTCCAGCAACACCTTTAGCTCTTTAACAGTCATATTACTCCTCGACTAACTCAAAGTAACAATAACATTTCCTTTTCTATCAATAACATCTACTACTACTTTACAATTTACTTTTGTTCTTACAACATCATCATTAACATCACGTTTTGGCTTACCAGGAAAGAACACACTTCCATCTTTATTTCTAAGAGGATCACCCTCAACTTCTATATGTTCAACCCATCCTTCCGCTACATTACACTTTGCAACAACAAATGGATTCACATCTCCACACTCTTTAACTTCAAACATGTATAACAAAATAGGTTTCTCATTATATAAACCAATAGCACCTTCTGCAGAGTAATCCCAAGTAGTTCTTCTTAACTCCTCCAGAGTAAGTTCTGGAGTTTCCTCTGCACTCTCACATTTATTCATTAACTCAAAATTAGATGGATATGATGGAGCCATAGTTATTCTCCTCGCTCTTAAACATCTTTAGAGCTCCTATAATTATACTAGTCTCATTGTGTTCATACACGGTAATAATTATGAAAGTTCTTCTTGTTTTTCTTGAATATCTTTCTTCTCTACTTCTTTCTTCTTATCCTGTATTACTGTGAAATGTACTATTCCAGAACCCAAATTAGTATCTGTAAATACCAATTTATATTTCCCATTTAATGAAATATACCCAGAAGCACCTGGTCCTCTAACTTGGCCATCTGAGCTACCTCTTCCAAGTTCTGCTCTACCTTGAGTTTCAACAGTCATATGATCCCTATTATGTAATGAATAACCTGCAGGAATTGGAAGATCTCCCTGACTTGAACCAATTTCTGCATCCACATGTACCCGAGCTGTCAAATTCCTAACTTGCCTTATTGGTTTAGGTTTAGGAGATTCTGGTACTAAAGCAGGTTTATGAGCCTCTACTACCTTACTACCTCCTTCTACAACTGGTTGAACTTGACTACTTGGTATATGTATCGGAGGCTCATACTGTTGATGTGGATGTTTTGTCTGCTCAATCCACTTATCCTTCATATCTTCCTCATCTACTTCTTCATATGCTTCAAGAACTTCTTTAGCCTCATCATAAGCAAGTTGCAATTCAGTTCCAGCATTTGTAGGATCTACTTCAACAAGCAAATCTTTCAAAATCTGATAAAGAAACTTCTCCCATCCTCCTGAAGCTTGCACAAGTTTATTTATTACTCTACTCATTTCTTTCTCTCCTACTTAAATTCTCTCTTTATTCTTGCCAAAATAAATGACTAAAAATCCCATCCAATTAGATGGCACAATAACCAACCTAACAATGTTGGTACGAATATCCTTGGACCACCAAGATACCAACTAAATCCAAGAAGGATAAATGATAATACTATTCTTATCCATCTAGGATACTTCTTTGCTACTGCATGAACTCTTTGAGTAATAGTAAGAACTTTAGCCCAGGCATATAAATACAAATCATATATACCCACTGCTGTTAGTAGAACTAAAATTATCCAATTCCACATTATGCTTTCCCTTCTTCTTTCTTATTTAGTTTGGATTTAATCTTCTTCACAAACTTCTTTGTTGACTTTGTTTGTTTCTGTAATACTTCTCTCATCTTATCCTGAAACACCAAATCAACATTATTCTCATCCGCATTATCCTTAATCTTCTGTACTCCAAAAACAACTTCTTTCAAAGCTTTGTTCTTGGCCAAGATACTAGCAGCAACAGCAGCCACAGAACCAATCAATCCACACGTAGCCATAATAAGAGCAAATCGTGCCGTTGCTAATGCCATAAACAAATTAACAGAACCAAAGATAATAGCAGACATTCCAAGTTTAACAGCTCCATTGAACATAGCCACAGCACCCAAAGCTATGATTGGAATAGCCAACCAGGTCAGTGCACTACTTTTCTTAGCTATTGCCCACAATCGTTCTGTTGAAGTAGTTGGTTCTTGTACAATCTTTGCTTCCTTCTGTTTGAATGCTGAATGGCATCCAGATACTGATAAAGTTACAACTAAACATAACAAAGCAACTACTATCAATCCAATAAATGAACTACTTCCACTCATCTTCTACCTCTCTTTCTTCTTCAAATTACTTTCTAATACAACAAAATGTATTCTACTCCCATCTTGTACTTCTAATAGTAGCCGACAACTGTAAATATCTTGCTTCATCACCAATAGGTCCAAATTCTTCTGGCCTCATCCACTTACCATATCGTTCTGGAGTATTTAATCTTGAAGTAGCACCATACGTCTTAAATCCAAAGTATACTCCATAATTACGAAAAGCTATTGCTAAAAATGGTCCTATCATAAAAGGAACTCTTAAAACAAACCACCATTCCCCGCCATGCCAATAATTATAATTAGTACCACTATTCTTCAATCCTAATTTTTGCTTCCAAAAATCTAACTTATGAAAACAAGGAATAGGCATTAACCATTTACCCCACACAATATGGAATCTAATTCCGTAACCCTCAGGATGATACTCACACTCATCATGATCATACCAAAGACCCTTTTCAAATGAACTTAAAGATAAAGAAATTCCATCTGCTTTTTTCATGATTTATTCTTTCTTTTCCCAATCCTGACTATCATACTATCTACCTCAGTATTTGTTGAGCTCCTATCGCTTCTTCTAACTCTTTGAAAGCATCGTATTTCTTAATAACAAATTGAATAATTTTTGCAGGAATACATAAACTTAATCCATCTGTATAGTCATATCCTCCTACAACTATACCAACAATATTACCTTTCATATTGAAAAGTGGTCCACCACTATTTCCAGGATTTATGGGACAATCTGTTTGTATCAAAGGAGAATTCCAGAAATAAGATATATCCTTTCTATCTAATGCTGAAACAATACCAAATGTTACTGAATTGAACAAAACACCCAAAGGACTTCCTATAGCAAAAACTTCTTCTCCTACAATCACATCTGAAAATTCTAATAATGGTATATCCAAACTTTTTACACTATTTGAATCATAAAAGCAATTTGGATCATTTATATTTACTTCAAGAAAACCTACATCAAGATTGGGTTCTCGATAATATTTTGTTGCTATTAATTTAACTCCATTGTCGCAAGTGATAATAAATTTAGTTGGTTCATCCCATCCCTCATCATTCATACATAACCAATTAGTTAACTTACTCTCCCTATCCATACTAAGTATATGTCCAGCTGTAAGAATAAGATTAGGTCTAATGAATACTCCAGAGCCAGAACCAATCCCTTCTACCCTAATCTTTACAACAGCAGATCTAACTTCTGCTACTACATAAGGTAAAGTCCTTCCTATAGTAACTTTACTAGAACTTTGAGAAGTATTAAGAATCCATCCAATTGTTAGAAGAGCTACTATAATAATAAAAACTACTATTGGATTAAACCACTTTTTCATCCTTTGTTCCTTTCTCCAAATCTTTTCTAACTTCGCTTCCTTTCAATGAATAACCAATTATTCTTCATTACTAATATCTTTTCCAAATTCAATACCTAAAATATCCAACACCTTATACAACTTCTTATCTTTTATTGCTTGAATAAGAAACTCACGGACTTCAACTGATAAATCTTCAATTTTGGAAAGCATAGTTGCATTCTCTAAAGGAAGAAGGCTTGCTTGTTGAAGCAATAGATTTATTTTCTTAGGTAAGTCAGACATTTTATCTACCTCTAGTAAACTCAAAATAGTTTAAGCTACTTATTCATCAGCCAGTTGCCGGATATATTGATCTAACACTTCTTGGGAAGCTTCTTCTATTGTCAACTTATCAATCCTATCTGTTAGACCAAATGATTCATCTGTCTTTAACTCATAGTAAAGATTTTGTTTATCCACCTCTGTAGGTTTATTTAAGTATGCACAAAAATGAAAAATTTCAGAGGTTTCATCCACAACTACCAAACCATACTTACAACTTTCTACAAAATCTTTCTCGTCCGAATTCAATAAACTCTCAATCAAGTTATCCATCACTATCCCTTCATCCTCTTCATTAAGTTTAGATTCTTCAACTTCCTCAGGTACTTCTACATTATGGAATACTTTTGATATAGTTGGAAAACTTTAAAATGACTTTGGCATTGAGTATCTCCTACTCTCATTGCACCATCTACTTTTTGGAAATGTTTTGCCTTACCTCGGCAGATAGAAACAACTTTACTACCATACTTGTTTACATATCTTCCATGATTATTGCAGCTACACTTAATAGCTCTGCTCCCTTTCATTTCTGATAGTGTTAAAAAAGATTTCATTTTCTTTCCCTTAATTTACAAATCATATATTATATTGGCATCCTCTTCAAATTCTTTGCATTTGGGACAATAAAATCCATATTTCTCATTGATTACTTCACCAGTAGGGCTACCACCATGTTGAACACAAAGCATTGGATGAGGTTCTTCCTCATTATCCATTGCTGTAACTTTCTCAAAACCAGTCTTCACCAATAAATTTCCCACATTTATCTTAGGCTTCTTACCTAGTAAATAAAGAATATGATTGGCAAAATTTCTAGCTGTTCTCTTCTTGAACATAACCATATCTGTCCAGCAAGTTCCTTTTCGAAGAATAAGCCAACAAGTTCGTAATCTCCATTTCCAATCTCTCTTTTCAGATATATGGCCAAAGTTCCAGAACCCTATCTCAATATAGGAAGACTCAATGCAATCATCTAATAATTCATCTTGCCTAACTACAACAAGGCCTTCGCCCATACAGTCACAAGGAAATATTTTTGCAGGATGTTCAATCATTTCTATTTCTCCTACTTATCCTATAATCTTCTTTGCAAAAGCAACCATGAATTTGTTAGCATCTTTATCATTCATTGCTCAACCATCAACCCAACATCTATTCTTCTATCCTCATCCAAACTTCTTACCTCTTATGCAATTCCTGCTATCTCTTTAATCTTATCAAAAGATTTCCTTATCTGCATTACAATATTGAATTCATCAGAAACAATTTCCACTCTCTTTCTTGAATCATCTATCTTCTTACTTATTGCTACTAAATCAGGATACCTTCTATCCAACTCCTCCATAAGTTTTACATTCAACTTAAAATCACAATGTTTTGGATACCTATCTTCTTGTTCTAATTTACAACGATGCTTATCCCATATTCTATACTTAGCTGGTTTTCCAGAAACATTCAAACCTCTAATTTCAATATGAGATTGTTCCTCTGCTGATTTAAGATGTATGCACTTCCAACATACTGCTTTCATCTCTTCCTCACTTTCTCTTCTTTGAAGTTCTTTACGTGCTTGAGCAGTAAGTTTCTTTATCTTTCTTATCTGTATTTTCATTCTCCTACAATCTCTCTTCTCTATACCTTACTACTTTAGTAACTGCAGTAAACTCACCCAAATGTTTCTGAATAGCCTTTATCTTCGCACCTCTTTTGCTAAAAGCCTTTATCATATCATAAGTTGGACTACCATCTAATCGCTTACAATGCACCATATATTGTTTGTAAGAATAAGTAAGTAGCTTAACAAGAAGAGCAAGTACTAATCCTACAAGACCAGTGTACATAAAAACATTACCTATTATATCTCCGACATTCATTCTCATCCTTCTATAATTCTTGGTTCAAAAACCTCAACATCAAAACTATGATATCCATCATACCCGATTTGAAAACTTATACTCTCGGATTAATCCATCCATCTTTTCATTAAACATCCTTCCCAAATGACTTGCAAGGTCTTGCATCAGATCCTTTAGGCTTTCTTCAGCAGATATTAGATGCACTCTTGACTTTGTATCTCCCTCTTTTAGATACTCATTATCAGGTGGAGGAGGCAGTGGAGAAATATCTTGCTCATCAATTACTGGAATTATTGGTGCAGCCTTTATCATTTCCCATTGTCCTTTTGTCATCCTAATAACAGGCCGCACTCCCTGCTTGCTCATATCTAGCTCTACCTCAAGATGAATAGTTTTATCATTACTAAAGCAAAGGGTTACAGATTTATAACCAATTCCACTAACAGGAATGTAATGAACTCTTTCTAATTCTGCTCCAAGGAATTCAGGACCAAGTGATTGCCTGGTACCTATCTGTTTACTTTCATCCATCTTTCTCTCCTAATATCTTCTTTTCTTTCTCTGCACAAGATTTACAAACATCCTCCTTTTGACCATCTTCTCGAACATTACATTGTTCAGGAGTTAGAGGCTTAAAACATAGGCAGCAGTATAAACAAACATGCTCTGACATCTTCTTGCCATGAATCAAACAGAATGGATCAATTCTTTTCATACTCATTTTGTAGGCAGTGCAAATTGGATAAAAAGTGCAGCTGTACCCAACATTACTACAATAAATATCCATACTGCAGCGGCTAAATAATAGTTTTTCATCTCTCCTCTCTTAATTCTCATACATTTATACAATCAAGTAACTTTTCTTTCATACCTCTTAATTCAGTAATTGCTGTAATATTTTTATCTCCAATCTTTACACAAAGTATATCAAAAAAGTGTCCTTCTTGTATCAACCACCTTGGAGATTTGCTGTGAGTTTTCACTTACTCTCCTCTATTAGCTCTGGATTGTTGTGGACGTTGCCGATTTTCGTTCCACATCTACCGTCTTGTTTACACAATATATGTTTTCCCAGCATAAATCTTCGGCCGTGTTCCCAATCAACAGTGATGGCTCGTATGATTTCCCCTTTTTGTATTATATCGCCTGCGTACCAGCCCAAGTCTTTGCCGTTCTTGTCGCAGAGGCCGGTGCTCTGGCCGACGGTTTCGGGGATGACTTCAAAAGATGGGTGTATTAATAACCCATAATTAAAAGATTTCGTCTGAAATCCTGCGTTATATTTTGGGTGTGCTTTATTTATGGTGATATAGCTTGAATTGCGAAATTCGTACAAGCAACCATACACCAACCTACCGTCTTTTGTTAAACCTCTGAATTTTATCTCTCTGCTCATTTTGTCACCTAACTTCTCATCTCTTACTTATCCTCTTTCTCTTCAACTTCCCAACTAATATCATGAGCATCCATCATACATAATAACTCAATCCAAGCATCATTTTCATACTCAGCTTCTACCACTACCTCTGCAGTACAAATAAACTTTTTCATATCAACCACTATCTTTCTTCTCTTTACGTACTAAACATACTAAATCTTCTGCTAAACGTAATCTTCTATAAGAAGGAAGAGCATTAAGTAGTAAAGATGTCCCATATTTTGAAGTTCCCGGAATTAGAATTGCACCAAGCCCAACAAACGTTTTCTGCATAAAACTTCTATTTGTTTTCATCTCTTACTTATCCTTCTTAAATGGCAATGCTAACTGCTTACCAGTTACTATATCCTCATCAAAAAACTCGTCTTCTATCACTATACTATTACCAAATTTGGATTCCCATACTTCACTACTACGTTCAACACCAAGCCATCCACCTCTTTCACTTACCTTTTTCATTATCTTTTCATCTACTGCACCATCTTCTTTATAAATAGTAGTTGGAACATAAGACAATAAATCCATGCTAAACAAAGGAGGTTTTCGATATGTACGATTCCCATCAGCTTTGGTTATAGCCTTCTCAAGAAGTGCTTTAATTTTCTGTTCTTGGTCCATCCGTGCTCTTCTTCGTTTACATTCAGGAAGTGCTTCCTTTGATATTATGAATTCTTTAAGATCAAAGTCTTCGAGTTTTAGAATTTTTTCATTTAAGTAATTGAAAATCTCAATTTTATCTACTTGTCTATCGCCTCCTTCAATAGCTTTATCTACTGTATCCATCATTGAAGATACAATATCCATCCCTGTTGAAAGTGAATCTTTTAAGGATTCTTCTTCTGCTGTACTCATCTCTGCCATCTGTACATCAAAAAGACTTGGATCCGGATCCATATTCATATATGCTAAATGTATCTGACAGATACGCTTAATTCCTGTTCGAACAGTTCTTTGTAGTTTACGAGCAATCCTGGCAAAATTTATATCCAGCTTTTCCATTGCTGAATTACCAAGTGGTCCTGTAGCTTCTTTAAGATACGCTCCAAGCAATTGTAAAGGTACTCTCAGTGCAGCAGCCAGCTGTTGTCTAAGGTCTTCAATATCTCGTATCCATCTAATATCTGCTTCGCCTCCTATCTTATCAAAAGTAAGGTCTCCTGTGTCACCCCAAACAGGTAAGAAAATATCTTCTATACAAGACATTGGATTTTCCTTACTCTCAAAATTTGCTTCTGTATCTCTTGTATTAAGAGCCCTTGCCTCTCTAAGCACTCTAGAATACTGATCTACCAGTTCCCCAACAGCTTCCATATTACTATTATGAACAAATACTCCAGCAGTTAGCGGAAAATTAGGAGTATCTTCTATTTCAAGATCATATACATCTTCTTTTACATTTAACCATTCTACTTGAACAACTTTATGATTAATAAGACTTTCTACTGGTTGAGCTATCTCTCTCTCTACTCTTATATGCATTCCATTTTTCTCACCCTTACATGCTTGTTTAGCTACTCTTTCATCCGTTTCTTTTGTTAAATCTATATTCCAAGCTGTCTTTCCATACATATGATGACCATAAATATATCTTTGCTTGCTAGTTACTGCACACTCGAAAGTTTCACCACACTTACCACAAGCACATACCCTTGTTTCCCTTGGAGACATCCGCGATTTATTGTTACAAGAAATGCTGCAATATCTTTGATTACTACTAGGAATTACTTCAAAAGTATTATCACACTTATCATAAGCACAAATTCTTACTTCTTTTTCAATTTGATGTGCTTTACTAATTTTAGCTCTAGTTTCTTTACTGTGCCACGGGCCACCATTAGCTCGCCTTGATTCTACCACTTTTCTACTATGTTCTTTAGTTTTAGGTTTTGACCCAGTAATAGCCCAACCATATTTCTTACTATGCTCATGATGAAATTTGATATGTTCACTTTGTGAAGAAGAAATTCTAAAATTAGAAGGATCATTATTTAATTTGTTAAAATCTACATGATGAGGAATTTGGCCTTTTTCCAACTTCCCTACAGCAATTCTATGCTCACGATGATATCTATCATCACCTGGATCGTATACTAATCTATAACCTTCAATTACATCCCGTTCCTTCTCAGATATATACCAATAATAAGGCATCAAAGAATCATTAGGTTTCAAATCCTGTACTTCTCTATAACTTCCATCACGCAACATAAATCGATGGTTGCTCGTACAATCTATATACTTACCATTATCAAGATGTACTCTAACTAATTCAACATTCTTATGTGTCTTCTTTGCATTCTTAATCTTCTTAGGTTCCAAATGTTTTGTTTTCTCATTAACTGTAAGAACAGATTTTCCTATAAACGTCTCTGGATCATCTGCCATTTCTTTAATTGTAGGATTAGTTCCATCCATTAAAGAAATTTGAGTATTTCCTCGAAAACACCCGCTGACCTTCAACTTCCAAATATATCGAATCAATCCTCTACTCAATCTGGCTAACAACAAACTATCTTCTGCTAAACGTAATCTTCTATAAGAAGGAAGAGCATTAAGTAGTAAAGATGTCCCATATTTTGTAGTAACTTGCTTTACATCCATCCCAGTTAATAAATGCATTGACCTAAACTCGGAATACTTTGGATCTCCAAACCTTGGTCTTTTCTTCTTGCCTCCCAGCAATCTAAAATGTACATATTCCCATGGAGCCTGTAGCTTCTGCTGCTCACTAACTTGACCCAAAGGTGTTTTGTAGAAACCTACTAAAATTCCTTCATGATCTACTCTACTTATGTTCAAAGGATGTTCATCATCCTTTATAGACAATATACCCTTACCCGGGATCCCATTAATTTTAACAAACATATCTCCATAGGTGCCAGTTGTATAAGCCCAATCAAATATCTTTTCTTCTATCCCAATCCTATCCAATAACTTCGTAAGTTCTCTTTGATAAGTAGGACTTTCAGATGTGATCCAAACAGTAGCATTGTGAAGTGGACTAAATACTGATGTTGCATTTCCATACAATTCAGCTGCTGATCCTACGAGAGGATGTTCAAGAGCTCGTTCTACTTGATGATACAAACTCATCCGATCATATTGTATTTGCACATCTTCTAAAAGGTCTCTCTTAACCTGAGTAGTAGTAAGCCCAATCCTTTGAAGTAGCTTTTTATCTTCTGGGGTTAAATGCTTTAACTGGGATAACTCTCCAGGAAGCATTTCCACTTTAGTATATAAATTATTTAATTGTTGAAATGGATTACCCGGCATGATATTAGTTTGCACCTTTCTTCTTAAGTGTACTTTTGATTTGAATAAATGAATATATATGGATTAGTAAATCATTCCTTCTTACAAACTACAATTCCAGATTATTAAATATTCAAATAGAAAGGAATAGAATACCAAAGAACACATACATATCCCTTTACATTAATAATACTAGTCATTCATCTTCTATTAATCTTAAAATAACCAAAAGAGATATAAGATTAGGTTATAGAATTAGGCTCTTTTTCCCTTTTGTTATAATCTACCCGTATGTTCTTTCATCTTCTTCAGCTCTTCTTGAGAATATGTATCATTAACAATCCCAAGATTTGATTCTTGTCTTATTACTATTAGCCAATTGTGTATTTTAACATAATCCATAATATTCATAATACTCTATTTCTTATGTTTCCCTAACCCATTTCATTTCTGGATAAAATTCTTCTGTTGCTTCATGTATTTGTTTTTTTAAAGCAACTCCTTCTCCCCAATTTGGATTTAACTCATACATTTTTTGCTTTCTTGCGATGTTTTTCAAATGTTCTACCAAACTCTCATAGGCTTTACATCGATAGATGATTTCATCAAAAACTTCTATAGGCATTTGATGGAGGCTATAATTATCTACTATTGTCCGTACGCCCAAGATAGTTTGTACCGTAAGTTCTTCAGGTAGGTTTTTAGCCATCACATTTACCTTTCATATTCAACCACCCTTTTATGCACTTGCATTCTTTCTCATCATATCCAAATAGGGACCAAGAAAAAATTCTTCAAAATCAAGCATTGTTCCATCCGCCATCTTAACAGGAGTTTGATCTAACCAGATAGTTAGATTAGGAGATGAACCCAATCTTTCTTGAAATTTAACACATTCTTTAATATCCTTCGAAGAAGCCACCATTAGCAATCCTTTAGCTTCTGCTTGTTCAAGTTCTTCCTTAGTAGGATTTGTTGAGAATACAAAATTTCCTTGAAGTAGTTTTCTATCTATATCTCTTATTTCCTTTAGTTTTACTTCTTTCTCCTCCTCCAGTCTCATTTTAGCTCTTTCCCTTAGTAACACATCTTTTGGAAGTTTTCCATCACTTTTAACCTCATCCAAATTTTTCATAAAAATCTTCCAGTCTTTTTTCTTTTCTATCAACAAAAGTAATTTTGCTTCTTGTACTCTAATAGATTGAAGTAAATCTTCTTTGCCTGTATAATTCTCAAGTGCACAGGTTAACTCCTCACAAATTCTAGCGAAGTCTTCATCTATCATATGACCACTGCGAGAATAAACTTCACCATTAGCTCCAGGATTTTGCAATCTATACTCATCTATAGCTTTTATAGAAGCAAAAGTACCTCTCATATCCAAAACATATTTATCATCCAATCCTAAATGACTCTTGGCCGCTCGTACCAAAATGGCAATTTTAACCTCTACCAAATCTGGTTCTTCAGCAGTTTCTTTGTCATAATATTTCTTATAGATATCCGTATCAACTTCATCTACAATCCTTAAAACCATATTTTTAATTTCTTCATCTGTCATTTGTTTGTCCTCCATTTGCCTAACTTGTCAGATTAGACATTTATTCTTCTTCATTGTTCTTATTCTTAAAAGCAATCCAGCCTTTTATGCACTTGCATTTAGCTTCCCATACATCTGCTGCCTTGACTTGATCTATACTAAAAGAACCATCCTTCATTTCAACATACCAACCCCAATGAGCAGGGCTTAACTTTATAGCTATAACTGGAGGACAGCCTGTATCTTTCCTCATAAGTTTGTAAACTGCCCTTGAGAATGCAATACTGACTTCACTCATTTTCGTACTCCTCCTAAAACAATCTGATAAGTTCTTGTCACTGGTGGCCACTCTAATTCTATACATATAGTTTTCATTGTTGCAGTAAGATTAACTCCTGCTCCTTCTGGATTTCCTACAATAGTATAATTAGGCCATTCAGATAAAAATTTTGTAATTTTATTTTTTAATTGCTTTCTTGCCTTTGGTTGCCAATAAAGACAACATTCAATTTGCCTTTTACTCCATTGAAGATGTTTTGCTTGCATCCTTTTACAATGTTCAGCAAAATCAAATACATTCCAAATAGCAAATACAGGTTTACTTAAATCAAGAATCTCATATATAATAGGAGTTAATGGAGGACATCCTTTTTTCTTACCATAATTTGGACAACCTTTTGGATGACTATAACATTTAGTCTTTTCATCCAAACCGTAAGGACAAAAACATAAATTCCTTACATCTAAATCAATAACAGGATGTACCTGCTTAAAAAACATTTCCTCTTCTTCATTCATCTTACTATTTCCCATCAATCTTTTTCAAATTATCCATTGCTTCATCATACCCATCCCAGTTATCAACTCCCGCTGCTTCTAAAGCATTAAGCAATTTTTCTCTTTCTTGAATCAGGAATATCTTTATCTAAACTATCAAAAATTCTAAAAGTCTTAAAATACCATTTCATTCTATCACCTCAAGTATCCTTCCACATATTTTAATACTATTCAACAACTTGAAATTTCTCATTAACCTTTTCAAATATTAAATTGGCTTTTTCTATTCTTATCGGAACATCTGAACTTTTAAGATAATTAACATAATTTAGTATGCTTATATAAAGAGGCGCTGATTTGATAAATTCAACAGTCAACTCCTCACTACTTAACGCTTCAATTAAGGAATCTGCATAACTCACCAAGGATTCTTCAGGTATTCTATCAAAGTAGAGACATAAAAAAACCGTGCGACTGGCCATTTGACATTCCAGTTCTTTCATTCTATACATCCATCGCTCCATTGTTACATTAATTTCTGGAAGCTTTGTTAATGATGAAATAAAATCTTTCGGATAAGTCATCTCACTACCTCCCATATCTTTTTACACATTCTTAGTAAATTTTCCAGCCAATCTATTGGCATAATAGTAGTACTATCCGATTTTGATTTTTCTGGATCAGGATGAACTTCAACAAAAAGTCCATTCGCTCCTGCTGCAGTAGCTGCTTTTGCCAATACAGCAGCATTTTCTCTACGCATCAGTTCTTGAATACTATTTAATCCAGGTCTTTGTATACTATGAGTAGCATCAAAAACAACTGGATATCCTAACCTTTGCATATATTCAATAGCCGTCATATCATTAACTAATCGATTGTATCCAAAAAACGTACCTCGTTCCGTAAGTATTATTTTATCATTATTAAAACTAGTAATTTTTTCAACTACATTTTGCATTTCCATTGGAGAAAGAAATTGACCTTTTTTTACATTAATAGGTAATCCAGTCATTGCAGCACGCATAATTAGATTTGATTGGCGACATAAAAAAGCAGGAATCTGCAAAGCATCAACAAACCTACTGGCTGGACCAGCTTGATTTGGTTCATGAATATCAGTTAAAACAGGTAGACCAGTCGCTTCACGAACTGATTTGAGAATATTCAATCCCTCATACATCTCAACTCCACGAAAGCTCTTTATACTAGAACGATTTGCTTTGTCAAAGCTTGCTTTGAAAATTATAGGTACTCCTGTTCTCTTACTTACCTCAACAAGATTCCTTGCAATCTCCAAGCAGAAAGATTCACCTTCAATCACACAAGGCCCAACTATAGCAAACAAAGGTTTGTCCAATCCTATTTCTATTTGTCCAATCTTGAAACTCATTCTTTCTCCTCATTTGCATCAACTACAAAATCATTTAGTATAACCCAACATTTTACAAGAATATGCTTCCAACCAGATAGCTTTCTCCTCAACCTTTTATTCTCATCTCGAAGTTCCTTATAATGTTTTTCTGCAACTGTAATAGCACCTCTTATACAACACAGTTCTATAACAATCACTGCTAATAATATTATAATAATAAGCATCATTCCTCCACTTTTTCAGGACAATCATCTTTACTTATATCACAAAAATTACATTCACTACGACTAGGAGTTTTTCTACAAGGCTTATCAGCTCCAATCCTTTTTATAACATCCCAAACTACTGTTTTCAAATTACTATCTATGTCTGTCCAAAAGATAGGAACTTTTACATCATCTTTATATACAACAGTACCATCAAATTTAATTTTTTTGTATTCCTTAATACACTTGGGAAGAAACATCATGTAAAGCATCACTTGAACCTGATCACTATTTCTATATTTCCCAGTTTTGCAATCTTCTACAGTATTTCTATTCATATTACCTAAAGCTACTATATCTGCTTTACCAGAAATCGTAATTCCTCTCGGATGGTATAAGCAAAAACTATTTTGATCTTCAATCTTTACTGTATAACCTTTTTTCTCAAGTTCATTCCTACGCTTATGTAAAAGCTGATTATGACTTATCATCCATTTAGTCAAATTAAAGTCAGTTGGTTTCTTATCATATTTGTAATGAGCTTTAAACCAAGATTGGAATTCACACTGCTGCTCACCTGAAATCAATTTTGTAAGCCAAGTGACCCAAATATAGGGATTAAATCTTTCTTGTTTCATTATTGTTTTCCTTTGCTTTCAATTCATTTTCAATAGTGTGCTTGCTGGCACTAATAGGCCATCCATGTTTTTTATCATCATCCATTACTTCCAATGCCCACTCTAAAGCTGCTTCCCATGCTGTTGATGCCTCAGGGTATCCAACGTAAGAATTATCATTTCCCTTTCTATCTAAATACTTTTCATTCCACCATTTTTCAAATTCCATTATAGTTTCCTCTTTTCTCTTTCAATAAATAGTAAATTATCATTGATATATACAAAACTTCCCCAAGAACAATTCCTATACTTCCAATGAAACTACACCACTGATTCAAAAATGGATAGTAATAAAAATTCCATACTCCCCAGGAGGCAAAGAAAATACAAGCTATGATACTCACTCCTCTTACTTTTTTTTGACGAAATAATCGATAACAATGGAGAAGAATAAATACACCACCAAGTCTTTCGAGCAGTCCATTGACACCATCTTGCCAAATCATCATTCACTTCCTACTTTATTTCAACTTCACATTTTACTCTACTTTAACACGATAGCTATTCTTAAAAAGAATTTGACCAATAACTGCTCTAAAATTCTACGCTGTTTTCCATAATGTTTGAACATATATTTTTTAAGACGTTTAGCATTTGATAAAGTTGCAGCTAACCATATTCCTCCATCATCAGAATTTCCTTTTTTCACTAAACTCGATTCAACCCACTTTCCTAAAGGAAATGATAAAATTGTTGGATTTCTTCTAAGCCCTAGACTTTTCCTATCAGATGAAGTTACCTTAAAAAATTGCATGGTCTTCTTTCTATAATATCTTTTTATCCTGCCGCCGAAGTGGAGCTTTATCTATCCGCCATCGATGAAGCTTATCTAAACGATTCCGTATCCATAAACAATAGTCTGGATGAATCTCAATAGCTGTTGAATTTCTACCATACTCTTTACAAACACAAGAAGTCGTTCCTGAGTGTGAAAACAAATCAAGAATTGTATCTCCCTCTTCAGAAGATGTTAAAACTATTCTCTTAACTAATTCAAAAGGTAATTGATATGTAAAAATTCTATTTTTCGTTCCAGGATAATAAATACATTCTTGCTGTGATAAATATCCAGATACCAATTTTGAAATATCTGACCAGCAATCATATAATCTAACTAATCTATCTTCTCTTCGTTCCAAAGAAGTTTGATGTAATTGCATTCTTTCATTTGTAAAAAACTTGTAATTATCTGACTTAGTGAAAAACAAAAAAGCTGACCAGGTTTTGGGATAACTCTTTTTTGATGGAGTAGGATTTGTATAATGCCAAACAATAGTATTTCTCCAAATCCCATACTTCTCACATATTGTTTGAAACCTTCCTAAATGCTGACTATTTATATAAACATAAAAACTACCATTTTCATTCAACTTTTGAAATGATAATCTTACCCAAGTTTCTATCCATGTATAATAATCCTCTAAGCTGATGTTATCATCTACAAGCTTCCCATAATCTTTATCTTTGTTAAAAGGAGGATCTGCAATTATTAAATCGAAACTATTGTTAGAAAATTTTTCTAACTCATCTATTGTTTTACCACACAGAACAATGTTTTTTGTTTTAGTACACAATTTTAAAATAACCTTATGCCTTTTTTTACCACTTCTAAATAAGGACTGAGAAAAAATTCTTTAAAATCAAGTTCTCTACCATCATACATTTTAATAGGAGATTGATCCAACCAAATGCTTAAATTACACGATTCTCCCAACCTCTCTCGAAATTCTATGCATTTTTTTATATCTTTAGAATAAACTACTAATATCTTGCCAGCAGCTTCTACTTGTTTAAGATCCTCCATAGTAGGATTGGTTGAAAATACAAAAGTTCCCTCTGTTATATCAATATTAGTATTTCCAACTAAATCTAAATTTTGCATCTGGCAAACCTCTTTTACAAAATTAAAAATCTTTGCTTTACTATCTTTTTGAAACTTTTCTAACTTTTCAACTGAATCATTATAATGTTTATATCTTATTTTTTAATTTTCTTCTTACGCGAAAATCGTACTTAGCAACTTGAAGAGTTATACATGGTTCACATTTTCCACACGCTCTTATTTTATTATTTTTCTTAATTGGAGTTTCACATGTCCAAAAACACTTACTCGGGATTCTGTAATTCTGAATGCCCTGTATAACCTCCCACTTATCTTTATATGCAAAAGGATAATGTAATTCAGAATTCTTCTTCTTGCCAATATAACTTAAATTACCATAAGCCTTATAAAATTCATTTACAGCTAACCAAATACCATCTCCCTGAACGTATCCAAAATAAACATCACAATTATCTGGAATAAAAGGAACAATAAAAGAAAACCAAAACAATCCCTGTGCCCAACCATTAGGCGAAACATTGTCTCCACAAGAAACACTTACTTCTTTATGCTCTATATTATAACCTTTTTTATTTGCCCATTTAAGGAATCTGTTTCTTGCTCTTCTTTCCATAACTCTTTTGTTACCATCAAGAAAATCAGTAATAAAAGAATAAGCGATAATAGGGTCTTCCTTTGTCGAGAACTCATTAGCTATGTCAGTCAATAAAAGAGTAGAATCCATACCTCCTGACCAAACTACTAATTTCTTCCGCTTCATTTGATAACCTCCACATCAAAAAATCTTTGCTTTAGCATCTTTCTTAAATTTCTTCAACCTTTCAACTGAATCCTTATAATGCTTCTCATCTTTTTCAATACAAATATATTTTCTTTTTAACTCCTCACAAACAACTGCAGTAACACCTGAACCTGAAAACGGATCTAATATTACATCTCCTTCATTACTAGAAAGAAGAACAAGCCTTTCAATTATCATAACTGGTTTTTGAGCGGGATGAATAGGTTTATTATCTTTACTATTCCAAAAAGGAGAAGTATAAGGCCAAACATTTCCAAGGCCTGTCCATCTAACTCTCCTACCATTCTCATCTACAAACCATCCTCTTGGTTTCCCATCTTTCATATAAGGACAAATTACTTCTCGTAAAACTTTCAAACTATTCCAAGTAAACTTATCAGATTTTGTAATATGAATTATATCTTCCCTTTGAGATTTCAAATGTTTTGAACTGCCTCTTCCTTTAGCTCTAGCCCAAATTACCCAGTTTTCTAAATGAACATTTCCATATTTTCGTAGTATGGGAACGAACTCAATTATATTCTCATATCCCATAAAACTCCACATTGTTCCTGTAGGTTTTAGTACTCTAAAACATTCTGAAATCCATTTCTCTGAAAAATGTAGAAAATGCTCTTTACTTTCAAAATGATCCCAAGCTCCTCCATATCCAATTCCATAAGGAGGATCAAGAGGAATTAAATCTATACTATCATCTGGTATTTGTGAGAATATAGAAAAACAATCAGCATTTTGAATAGTATTAAGTAGATTATTCATCTTTTACACAAGAATTACCAAAGGATTAGAATGCATATGATTAAATTTTTTGATAGTATCTTCAGTACCACCTTTTCTATCATCAGCAACACAAGCAATTAAAACATCAGAATCCTTTGCTATATCATCATTTCTTATAAAACCTGAGGCTTTTCCATATTTTTTCCAATCAGCAGGATAAATCTTTGTTGGTATATTATCCCTTAAAAAGCAGGATTTATTCATAACTTCCCTTCCAACTTTTCTACAGCCTCTCTCATGCTGCAATTAACTGGAAGCAATTTTACTCCAAAATCAAGTCCAGCTGCAGCTTTTCCTATCTTCTCTCCATTCGGTCCATCTATCATACCAGAAACAACTGCAGGAACAACCATACATACCATATTTACATTAACCGGGATTTTATGGGCAACACCATTTTCACCAATCACTTCAAACATAACAAATTCAGGTCTCATTTTTTCTCCTTTCTTAATGATGTATCAGATTCACATAAAACAAAAGATAGTGCAGCGAGTAAACCATCTTCACCGTACTTACCATCAAGCATATTTTGAGCAACTTCTTGAATATTCATCAGCCTCAAAAAAGCAGTTGCAAGTAGTTTTAAACATATATAGGCAGCAAGAGCAAATCCAATGATAAAACTACATAAACATAATAAAATTATTGAAATTATCATCTTCACTCCTTCTTCAAAATCTTAAAAGGTAATTCTTTCAAGCCATTTGCCCCCGCTGCATTTGCATGTCCTCCCCCACCAACAAACTTTTTAGCAAACTCGGATACATCTACTTTGCCATTTGATCTCAATGATATCTTCCATAAGCCATTTTTAAGTACTATACTTATGCAAATATCATACTCTTCTAACTTCTCGGCAAACATTTCACTTTCACTACCTTTAAGTCTGAGGTTCATCACATAACATCTATATCCCATGAATTCTACTTCAAAACCCCAGTCATTACGAAATTCTTTGCATATCCTATCTCGATATTGCAAACAAGTTTTTCCTTCACGTATGATTTCATCTAGGAAGAGTTGATGATTACTAAGTAGTTCGCTCCAAATTAGATCCTTAGGTTGATGCGAGTATAGCTTTAATCCTTCATTAAACTGAGCAGTCATCTCACCAAACTTCCAAGCCCACTTATCATGATCTGCTATAAGTTTCACAGCTCTAGGCATCTCTGTTGTAGGATACAAAAAATTCCAAACTAATTCACATCCAGCAAATTTATTTCCAGGATCACAATGGCATTCTACTTCTTTTGGATATTGAGCTATTACCTCTTTACCAGTTTTGTGATGATCAAATACATATATATCAGAAGAAACTTCACACATCAATTTCATAACATTTGGAGTAAAATGAAAATCAACTATAAAAACTACTTCATTCTTCATTATTTCTGCTGGAAGAACATTTTGTTGATCATAGTCAACTTCAATATATCTTTGTTTTATGTCTGGATGAAGTTCTTGAGCATATTTTCTAACTATAGCTGCTGCAGCTCTACCATCTGCATCATTGTGATAAAAGCAGATCATTTTTTCTCCTTTCTACAAAATTCAATATCTTTTTACTAATTCCTTTCACATTCTTCCAATCCGACATCGTGCTATCTGAATACATAATTTGTTTATCTTTTCATGATCAGGTTTAACTGGAAGTTTAGAATGAATATAAGCTGTCTCAGCAGCAGTAAATAATCTTTCAGCCTCAACTTTAATTTTCTCTAAAGACCATTCACCTGCTTTAATCTCCAAAAGTTCTTGAGCATCATTTCTTAAAACGCGAACTTCTCCATCACTTAAAAACTCAATTCCTTGTCTGAGAATTCTAATAAGATGAGAAGCATTTTTAGTATCAAACCCATACTTCTCAACAAGTCTCTTTCTCTTAGCGCCCATATAACCTTTATAAGATAAATGAGTCATCCTATGTAACTGACCACGAGCATATCCAACATAACTATGATAAACATGCTTACCAACAAACAAGTTTCTATTATTAATAAGTAGCTGTCCCGATTCAGTTACCTTCAAATAATACTTAGGTTGTAGCCACAGAAGAGATAAAGCATTTGGGTTTCCTTTCTCCAGAAGTTGAATAATTTTAATAAGTTCATATAAAATGATATCCCATTCATTCTGCTTGATTTCCATTGTTCCTCTAGAACCAAAAGTCTTCAAACCATAGTAGTAATCAATAGGAGGAATACAAACTCCCATCAAATCCTTATCATCAATTGAATTAGATTCATTATTTGGCCTATATGTTCCGTGAGCTATAGATCCTCTATATCCTAGAAGTATACACCAATCTTCTATACACTGTAAACTTGAAATATCTTTAGGAAGACCCACTACTTTTCTCTCCCATAAAAATTTGAAAAATTAGTTTCAAAACAATTAGAGCCGTCGCATCATCAAACCGCTCGAACATAACAATAGGTATATTCAACACTTCTGCTGTTTTAACTTCCTCAGCCATTCCATTGCTAATGAATCCTTTAGGAGCCCATACCAAAAGGATCTGCTTCTTTGAAACTATTTCACAATCCCCATCAAGAATATCCCATATTGTAACTTTTCTATTATGCCAAAGAATTTGTATCAACTCATCTTGGTCATGAGGACAATATATCTCCAACATAGAACCAAAAAAACTTCTTATTTGAGCTGCTGCTTTTTTGCCAGCTTCTATATTTCTTCGAATATCTCTTTTAGTAGCTTTACTTCCTTTCTTACCTCTTATTGAAGCCGAAAAATATGCTGTTACTTTAATCACTTCTCACCTCCCGTCTTCCTTAATATTTTTTCCTCTTAACAAATTTCTAACTATTACCCTCAGTGCAGCAGCATGCACTTCATCCAAACTACTTATGCAAAAAATCACCTTTCCAACTCTCTTTGCATGAGCAATTTCTACTGCTATTCCACCACCAAGCCATCCATCTACTTCATAAACTATATGAAAATCCTTCTTTTCCAAAATTTTACAATCTATTTCAAGAATCTGCTTCTCAGTAAGATATTTATCTTTGTATGATATATGGACAAAATCTTCATGCTCCGCTGGAACATATAAATCAACCTCAGGAACATTCTCTCGAATCCATAGAGCAGCCTTTATAGCTTTTCTACAATTTACTTCCAATTCCTCATCAGTAGCATCCTTACCCTTTTTTCCTCTGATAGGATGTGAAAAATAAGCTGTTACTTTATTCATTTTTTATCCTTCAATTTAACTATTCCCTTCTTTTTTCGTAACTTCTTCACGAGTATCTCTTGTAAGTAACCCATAGTGTTAAATAACTCAGCGCATAAAACATCTTCTATATCACCAACTTCAGCTTCCTCCCCATACCCATCATGATGCATCCAAGCATCTATAAAATGACGTCCTTTACTATCCATATACACTTCTTCTGGGATTCCATGTTTCCAATTATCCCAATCTCGCAAATTACCATCTGCTTGTATCCGATGTTTTCCAATATATTGAACATATCGCTTTAGTACAAGTGGACTAAGAGCTTTAATAAAACTTAGTTTATTTTCAGTACTATCACGAGTAGCCCCGGAGTCAAACTTTCTCATTACAACTTTCTTTTTATTATCCTTCTTTTTGCCTACCATTATAATATACCTTTCTTAAAATTGAGTTACATCATTCTTCAATTACCGCAATAATATCTCTTTCACTCATAATCAAATATTCTTTACCATCTATCTTTACTTCTGTTCCGGCGTGACTTACAAAAAGTATAACATCTCCTTTTTTGACCTGCATCTTTTTCACTACTCCATTATCAAGCACTTTACCATTACCTGTGCTTACAATTTTGCCTCTCTGCGATTTCTCTTTAACTCTACCTGGTAAAACTATTCCACCCGGTGTTTTAGTCTCAGCTTCAAAACGTTTAACAACTACTTTATCTACTAATGGATGAAGTTTCATTTTTTTCTCCTTTAGTTATAATCTATTTTGTAATATTCTCGCATATAAAAACAATCAATACTCCGATAAAAGTCCCGACAATCAAATCATATATCAATCATCTCTATCTATATCCATACCCAAACCAGAAGCTTTCCTTTCTCGCATTGTTGTAAATAAATCAATAGCAGCTTCAACATTGGCTTTCTCTGCTTCTTTATCACGATTACCTGTTATAGCTTTAGCATGAGTATATCCTTCTGGATAGCGAGTTCTAAGTTTTGCCATATTAATACACATAACCTCTTCAATAGACGAATCATACTCATCAATAATCATTTGCATATAATGAAATAGCTTAGACAATCCTTCTAATATTTCACTTCTAGTATAAGATTCCCCATGATAAAACATAAACTTTTTGTATCTATTAAGAAGTTCCCCACTCTTACTAGATATTCCTGCAAACCCTCGAAGCAATGTAGAATTAAAATGTGTACATTGGTCCAATAGGATTTTATCATAAAAATACGTGCTTGGATGACAAACACTAATCTGTGTAACTTCAGTTATAGATAAACTAAGTCTACCCAAAATCATTTGCATAAAATGAAGTAAATCAGATAACTCAATCAATGTATCAGTTCTAGTAAAAATTGCACCTGGGTATTGTATAGATTCCAAATACTTCTCAAGAAGCTCACCAGCCTCACTAGCGATACCCATAAATCCATGAAGTAGAGCAGGTTCAAAATCCTTACAAAATTCCGATTGTAATAAATTAGCAACCATTTTACTAAAATCTTCTTCTATGTGTTTATTCATAATTAGACACCTCAATTATACTAAAATCAAATGTATTTTCATCCATTGATGGAGGTTCAAACATCCCTCTATGTTTCTTTATAACTTGTTGCCACTCAAATGTAGTTCTCCCTTTTAAATCAGTTAATCTTCTTGCATTTGCACTTTCATCAGAACAGTGCATCCAAACATAAATAATATCAACTCCAGTTCTTGCCATCTCAACAAGATTTTCACAAAGTTCTAATCTACTATTAAAAGTAAGATGGCAATCATCTATGACTACATCTTTTCCAGCAAGCAATACTTCTCTAATCATTCCCATCTTCATCTGATTAACCAAAGGTTCAAGCTGAAAATCAAAAGTATATCTATCTTTAATCATACTCCTAATATCATTACCACTAACTCGAATAGTATTAAAATCAGTGCCTGCAGTCATTTTAGCCCAAGAAGATTTTCCAGAACCAACCATCCCGATAAGAATATAAGCTTTCATTACTTTCTTTTTTCCTCTCTATTTTTTATACTTATCTTCGCCCTTATTAGAGATATCTCTTTACATGCTTCTTGCTTAGAAACAAATCTGTAATGATCAACTATCTTCGCTGATACTACTTGAAAGTTGATATCCTCATTCAACGAATCCTCCAAAACCTCAAAAAAGAAAACCCTATCCATTATTCCTTCACCAGTTTTATCTACTTTACCTAAATTCTCCAATTGATTTCTAGGACTAAACTTTTCAGATGGCATTACAGCATATCTTTTTCCATCTATTAAAGTCCCACCATCAGCAAAAGACCTCAATCTCAAAAAATCTTCTGCAGTTATAGATCGTTCAATATCCATTCTTGTTTTCCTTTCTTTTCTTTTTTCGAGCAAGATAATCTTGCATAAGATTTTCTTTTATCTTTTTCACTTGATAGGCTACACGCTTTGCTATCTCTTCATCAACCTGATGCTGAAGAAATTCAGCTGACCTCATTTTCTTTTTCTGTCCCATATTAAAATTCCTGCCAGCCTCTTTTTATAAATTCATATTTCATTCTGCATAATGCATTTTTTATCCTTTTTGAAACAGTATCTTTTGAAATTCCAAATTGAGAAGCAATACTTTTATATGACATATCATTAGTAAAACGCATAGTTATCATTTCAAACTCTTCAAAACTAATAACACCTTCATCTATGAGCTTCCAAAATCTTTGTCTAATAAATTCCATCTCAAGATCTTTATAAACTAATGTATTATCAACTAACCTATCCTCATCAAAAGGAGTAAAGGATTTTTCTTTTGAACCTTTATTATCCTTCAACATTTCATTAGTAGCATATCTTATTATCTTAGTAATTATTTTGCTTCCTGGTTCATCTTCTTTAACTTTGAACAAAGCTTGGTACAAACCCACTATAGTAGAATGATAAAGATCCTGCAATGCTGCATTCCTTAAATGATATCTTCTCTTCCTTTCTTTATATATAGTATATAACAATAATCTATCTACTTTTTTTACTATTTCAGTGAAAATAGATGGATTATTAGTTCTTACAAATTCAAGAGCTAACTTCTTAAGTAAAGAATAATTTCTTTTCATTTTACAATCTCTTTTGTGACTTATTAAAAATATCCTTAAATGATATGTTCGAAGGATCACTTGGCTGATCATTCTTTTCTTTATTAGAAACATTACTTGATTTTCTTTCTATATCTAATAGAACATTTACTGGATTAGTTTGCTCTGGTTTAGTAATAATTTGTTTTATTTTATTTGCAAACTCAATAGGTATAGAAGTTTCAGCATCTCTAAGAGCATTTTCAACTGATCCAACAACTCCATCTGATAAGTCCTTCGAGCCTTTTAATACAATATCTTTTGTACTTCCATCCCCTAAAACTTCGATATCTACCACTTCATCTGGATGGTCTATTTTATTTTTTTCACTATCATCCTCCAGGTTAGCTAATTCAAAGTGAAGATAATTATTTCTATGACAGCACCATCTTTTCTCGTTAACAATAGCTCTAAAGCTTCTATATATCTGAGGACTTTTATCCAATGAAAGACTACCACATTGAATTCCAAACCTAGTCAAAATTTGTTTTGACTCTTCACTAAGAGCATCATAATCATAAGTAACCAACTTTATATTAAATCCATATGTTATTTTAAGATCTCCAATAAATTTTCTAATCTTATTTAGTGGAATCTTATCACCAGGTCTTGCTTTTATTCTCATCCCAAAATCTGTTTCAATTATAGGAAGCTTTTCCACTCTCATAGATCCACCATCCGTAATATCTTCAACAGACTTATCTGTCCAACCACTTATACAAGACATACCCAAACCTAAAGCATCTCCATTCCCTGAATAAGCTATATCAACATGTATATATCTAGGTCGATGTTTTGGAATTCGAAAAGCACTAAAATCTATGTAATTAGTAAAATCAACATCATCATTTAATCCAACTTCAATAGTTAACATTTTAACAGGATCTCTTTTAGTTGAATCATAGCAATCCACCAATAGTTTCTCAGATGGAAACAATTTCGATTTTCTAAGTTGATCAATAGATATCCCAGCTAACCTTCTCAAATTTCCCACAAGATCTTTCTGAAACCTTTCCAAAAGTTCTATGGGAGCTTCTATCATCTTAAACCCATTTTTATTAGCTTCATCAATACCCTTTTGATCTACTTCAAATCCCCCTTTAATTTCCTGACCAAGAATTTTAGAAGGAGTATATGTATCCCCTAACATGATAGGAAAGGTTTGACCTGAAAAATTTAAATCAGTTCTTACTTCCCAAAATGCAGCATCAATAATTCTAATTATTGGTGAATTCTTCATCTTAACAATAAAAGTGTTAAGAAACGACAACTTCTCTTGTTTGGAAGCACAAAGGAAAAATCTACCTAATGATTCACGGCTTCCTGAATGCATACCAATTCTAACAAACCGTGTCTCAAATCTTGTCACTGCAGCCTCATAAGCCTGAAGAACTCTAATTTTTTGCCTTTCAGATTCTATTTCAGAATCAACTTCATCCATTATTGCAAAAATCACATCTTCTCCAGTAAATCCAAATCCCTTAGCATAAGGAGAAGCAGATTTATACTCAAAAATAGGGAAATCAATTCTTGGATTTCTTTCCGATCCAACTAAAAATCCACGTTTTCTAAACCAAGGAGAAGATACTAAATATGCTTGGAGAAGATTATATCCCTTACTTGCACTTAAACTTTTAGTCAAATTGAAAAAGACTATTGCCATTTTACCGCCAGCATCTTTTTCATAAAATGACCAAGGATTTTTGAGGCACAAAATACGATACATCCCATAACAAATTGCTTTAATAGCTGTAGTTGTCTTTCCCGTCCCTATGGCCCCTGTAAGTACTAGTAAATATCTAGAATCATCTAAAGATATATCAGTTAAAATTGGCCTCCAGAAAGGAAAAATAGTTTTTCCATTATCAGTAATTTTTCCCAAATACTCAGGATCAGATAAAAATGTGCCTATAGAAACAGGTATCTCCTTATAATCCTTTCTCATAAACGCTTCTGAAACAGTATTAACTCGATCTATTCTCTTTTGGCCAGCCATCACCTTGTTCATCCCTTTTAATCATTTCTAATTGTTTTCTTATTGTCTCTCTATCTCGAGCATTCATAGTATCCATATTTTCTATCAACTGCTGATCACCAGGAGGCAATTGCTTTATTTCTCGTGCTGAAATTTTCTTACTATTACCTAAAGCAATTTGATTAATGTATTGCTTAACTGCAGGAGGTTTTTCTCCTCCGAATCCAAGACTATCTGCAGCCTTAACTAACTGTTCTTCATCTTTCCTTCGCTCTGTTCTAAGTTTTCTCTTCATCTCAAATATATCAAGATTTGGAACTCGATATACATTACATATCTTTTCACATTTCAAACAAACAAATACTACTTCTTCTTTATCATTAATCCGTCCTCTTGCTACAGCATCACAACAAGCCGACCGATAATAAAATTTATGCTCTTCAAGCTCTTGATCATCAATATCTAAAAGTACTTCCCTTTGTTTTGCTCCCATAAATACATACTCCATAATATGAGACGCGACAAAAGGATCATTTGCTTTTTGTTGCCTCTTAAACTTTTTAATAACCTTTTCAACAAAATCTATAGTAATTCTCTCATCAACATTATCCACCTCACTTCCGTACTTAGCTCTGAGGTCTTTCAAAACTTTCGATAGATCACCTCTATGCTTAAAAAACAGCAGCCTAGTTGTATTTTCCCATTCTAATTTTTGAAGTGAACTACTCATATATTTCCCATTTCTTACATTTCTTCTCTACTACCTCAACACTTAAGATCTTTTCCAAATAAACCGTTAGCAATATTGAAAACAACTCTTTTACAAGAAGGACATAAATAAAACGTTATATCAGTTAATTCAATAATTGAACCTGCACCATCATTACCTCCAAAAGTATCATGATAATGAACAGTAGCCCAATGACAATCCCGCTCTCCAGCTTTTTTCTTCTTACATCTATCGCATTTTATTATTGTTTCTTTAGGCATTTATTTTCCTCCTTTACTGCCTCATATACTACCAATCTATCCTACTACAACCTATCTAACATCCTCTACTACAATAAAAATCAATCAGCTAATCCAAATATATCAGCAACACCACAAATGCATACATAATACTTCTTCCCATCTTGCCCTTTGAAGTATTGCCCCCAAGGAACACTAATATCAAACATTATCTTAACTTCAGATTTCAAATCAAATGGGGTTGGATGAAATTTTCCTTTATCATCCATATATCCTGAACCTATTGCTAAAATAATTCCTACACCATTGTGATACTTCTTCCTATACTCCTCAGGGATGCTTATCAATTGCTTCTGTCCCAACTTCTCCGGAGGAGGAACAGGCCAGATAAAAACTAAATCCCTGAGTGGCCTATATGGAAATACTAATTTCTTATCTTTCTCTCTATGAAATGGGGTTTTCATTCTCTTTTTTCCTTTTCTCTCTTCGATAATTTATAATTCCCGTAACGCATAATACTAAACCCATAACAGTAAGTCCAGGTAATCTTTTACTAATAGTCACCATTGAAAAAATAACATCAGCAGCTGAATACAAAAGCCACCACTTATAATTTCGGGTAACCATATTCAAAGATATAATAATTAAAATTGCTGCTGCTACATCTAACACTTGAACTACATTATCCATTTTCTTATCCTATATGCAATTCATTCATTATTGTTTTAATTCGTGCAATATCCTTTTTCATTTTACCAAAAAAGTGAGGTTTAGAAGCTGTGTTAAGAATTGATTTTTGTTCACGAAATTCAAAAGATTTCATCCTGGCTGTGTTCAAAAGTTCTTCAAGCTCATCTTGTTCTAATCCCCGTAAAAACTCAGCTGTGTATTTTATCTCTATATCATATTTCATTTTTTATCCTTCCAGCTTTTTATAGAGGACTTGATATAAACTGAGGTGTATCCTCAAAATATGATGCAATATTATCTCTTGATTCTCGAACATCTACTCTATAACATTTTGGTACTTGCATATATATCCAATGAGCTATATGCTCTGCAGTAGTAGGATTGATAGCAAGTATATCATTTATATCTCTATGATCAAGAATATCATCAACCAACTTCTTTATCAAAGAAAAATCAGTTACCATACCATTCGTACCAAGTTCTTCAGACCGACAGTAAACAGTTACAAAATAATTATGACCGTGACGTCGATTACATTTACTTTGATAAGAGAGATCCAGTTTGTGAGCTGCTGATATTTCAAAAGTCTTTTTTATTTCATACATTTTACATCCTTTCTAATTACTTACGAAGCCTAACAGAATTTGTGCTTGTCAAACACTTCTTACAAAGAATTACCTGTGTAAGGTGATGATCACCTATTAAAATTTTAATAATTCTTAAGTTCTTCTGCCTTTTCTCTTTTTTACAACTCTCGCACACAACTCCACATACATTACATTCTCTAATATTCAAATCAAAATCAATAAACATTCTTACTCCTCTAAAATTTGTTAACTTTCAACCACCTCACATATATTTCGAAGTCCTCGATATCTTTCTCCAGATCCCATACCACAACCCACCAAAAAACCCTTACCATAATATCGCCACCCAACAATATCTGGTGGATCAACTCCTGCATCAATTCTTAAAGAAACTTTATCTACTAAAACAGTTGTGTATATTTGATGAGGATTATATCCTGATATAATTTTCTTTGCTTCATTAATAGTATTCCCTGTTTCTATACAATCATCTAATATAACAACTGTTCTTCCACAAATATCTTTTCTCGATAAGTCTAAAGGCGTCATCAGCTTCACTTCACCTTGTGATTTCATTTCCTTCCCATAAGACTCAAGACCTATATGACCTATTACTACATCTGGCCTTTCATTAGAATGATCTTCTCTTACATCATCCAAAAGTTTTAATATTTCATAAGCTGTATAAGCTCCTCCCTTTAGTATAGCAATAATGGCAAGAGGAAATCCAATTTTATATATCTTCCGAGCCATCTCTATCATAGTAGAATTTACAGATATTTTATCCATTACTTGTTTAAGTTCAACATTCATTAAATACCTCCCATTTTTTTCATCAACTCAACTCTACTAATCCCTTTTTCCTTTACAACTAAGAAAGATGCATCTGCTACTTTTGTTAGTTCCTCATCTTGGGTGATGATAATAAATTGTAAATTTAACATTTTAGAAAGATACTGAATCATCTCTCTCACAGATTCACCATTTTTCAAACCATGTAAGCATCGGAAAGGTTCGTCAAAAACTAAAGTAGCTCTTGTTCTTTCATACTGAATAGCCCATAAAATTATTCTAAGAGCAAAAGAAACTACATCAGCTTGCCCTCCACTAAGTTCATCATCCCTTGGAGAAAATCTTTCTCCATCAATAACAACAAACATGTGAACTTCAGGTTGATTTCGCTCTATCTTGCTATCTATCTCAAATGAATGGTTATCACCAAATACATACTGAAGAGCTTGAGTAACTAATACTTTAACTACTTCTTCAAATTCTTGCTGAACCAGAATACCAACAACATTCATTATATCTAGAGCTTCTTCAAAATTTGCAAAGCAATCTTGATGCTCCTTAATTTCAATTTGTAAAGTATCAACTTCATTCTCAAGAAGTTCTCTAGTAGCTTTTTTCTGATTTAAAAATTTTTCATATTTTACTATATTCATTTACCTACCTCTTTGAAATGTTCTAAAAACTTCTCCATAAGTGATTCAACATTTCCCTTTTTTGCTTTATCCTTATGTTCTTTGGACAAAAAATGTTGTTTCATATCTGTCCATGAAGAAAATGTTATTTCACAAGTAGCACAACGAAATTTATCCTTATTGTTCCTCCGGAGACAAAAGCTGAATAGTAGTTCCAATTTGAAGTTGTTCTGGAGGAAACACAAGAGGTTGCCCTCCACTAAAAGTTACTTCACTATTTCCTTGTCCATCCCAAGAAACCCAGAATTTCTTTCCTGTAAGATGATCTTTTTTAAGAACTGCTGAACCTATTATCACCCTTTGAAAAGATCTTTTCTTTATTCTACTCTGATTCTGAGACACTTCCAGCTGTAGCTGTAGAAATAATTTGATCCATTTCTTTATCCAGATTTTTAAGAAATTTTTCATTCTCTATAAGCTCCTGACCTAATTCTTCCAATTTTTTTTTAGATTCTTCTACTGTATCTACTTTAGTTTCATCTTTTAGTTGCTTAAGCAATTGTTTTTCTTGTCCTTCCTGATTTGCTTGCTCTTTCACAAGTTCCTCAATTCGCTTTTGCTTCTTTTTTATATCATCAATTATATCAGCCATTTTCATTATCCTTAATTT